>Ga0172382_10003142_pt1 | contig 26512 bp, 38 predicted proteins | sample Leawel138RmetaG_FD_122245 | JGI IMG/M metagenome (GOLD analysis project Ga0172382, IMG submission 122245) | Leachate microbial communities from a municipal landfill in Southern Ontario, Canada - Leachate well 138R metaG | ecosystem: Engineered > Solid waste > Landfill > Unclassified | place...
AGTGACCCGCCCCAGGCACATCACGATCGGCGATCGCAGGATCGCCGTTCATTTCCGCCGCAGGCCACTGAGCGAGGACGACGAGCGGGGGTTGTACTGGTCGTTCGACAAGACGATCGAAGTGGCCCCTGGGCTCGGCCCCGTGTTGACGCGCAAGACGCTGATCCACGAGTGCATGCACGCGCTGCTCGACGCCGCCGGGGTGGCGGACAAACTTTCGCTTGACATCGAGGAACTTGTGTGTGAGTCTGCGGAACGACTCATCGACCTGTTCGACCAGAATCCCGAACTGACGGAGTATCTAGCACATGGACCCAAGGGACGCCTTCGCGGCAGCTAATCCGATCCCGCTGAGTCACACACGGGAAACCGGCGCTGTGATCGAGGACATCATCCACTTCTCGGACCTGGCGTCGGAAAAAGGTCTGGCCATCCCCTTCCCGAAGCTGGCCGAGTGGATCAAGGACAAGCACGGGTTCCGCCTGGGGCGGCAGCGGGCCGAGCGCATCCTGCGCGACCACGGACGGGAAGCGTGGTGGAAGTGATCGATCCTCGCGAGGCGTTCGCGGCCGAGGCCGTCGCCGAGCAGTTCCCCGGGCGGGTTCACGGCCGCGCGATCGTGCGCCTGGACGCGCGCCCGGCCTGCTACATCCTGACGAGTGCGCAGAACAACACGCCGGTCCACACCCGGCTGTGGGACAACCTGCTGGCCTACGCCGAAGCACGGTGTGCCCGCGTGATGGTCGCGCGCTACGCCTACAACGTCGCGGCCTTCGCGGCGCGGGAAGCCAAGCCCGGTGCGGCGCCGAACGATCGCTATGCCTTCGCGCCGGAAATCCAGCCGTTCGTTAACGACGCGCACGTCGCCATCACCCCGTCGCTGCATTGGTGCGGCGAAATCAACATCCTGCCGACGGCCGAGCGACCGCTGACCGGGTTCGAGAACTACACCGGGCGGGCGTCCGGCATCTACCCGCATGCCAAGCAGGTCATGGAGTCGATCGCCACGCCCCCCGGCACGAGCGGGGTGAAGCTCAACTACACGACTGGGACGGTCACGCTGCGCAACTACATCCAGCGCAAGGCCGGGCTGAAGGCCGAGCCCTTCCACGCCTACGGCGCACTGATCGCCGAAGTCGACGAGAGCGGGCGGTGGTTCGTGCGCCAGCTTCGCGCTTCCGAGGACGGGTCGTTCCAGGACCTGGACTTCTACGTCGACAACGGCGTGGTCACCCGGGGCGTTCGCGTCGAGGCGATCCAGTGGGGCGACACACACGTCGCGCAGCTTGATCCGGTCGTGCGTGCCACGAACTGGCAGCCCGGCGGCATTCTCGATGTGTTGCGTCCGCACTACCAGTTCCAGCACGACGTGTTGGATTTCGAGGCGCAGAACCACCATGATTTGAAAGACCCCCACGCGATCTACTCAAAGTACATCCGGGGGCGTGCCGACGTGGGCCGGGAACTGAAAGAGCTCGCGGTGTTCCTGCGCACCGAGCAGTACCGTCCGTCCTGCCAGACGATCGTTGTCGGCAGCAACCACGACGCGGCCCTGCTGCGGTGGTTGCGTGAGGCGGAATTCCGTCACGACCCGCAGAACGCCCGCACGTTCCTGGCCCTGCAGTACAAGGTCTATACCGCGATGGCCGAAGGGCGCGCGGACTTCCATCTGCTGCGATCCCTCATGTACGAGATGGGCGTCCCGAAGGATGTCCAGTTCCTTCACGACGACGACAGCTTCGTCATTTGCCGCCCCGGCGGTGGGGTCGAGTGCGGGCTTCACGGCCACGCCGGGATCAACGGGTCGCGCGGCAGCCCGGTGCAGTTCGCGAAGCTCGGCCGCCGGGTCAACACCGGGCACACGCACAGCGCCAGCATCATAGGCGACTGCTTCACGGCGGGGACATCCTCGATCCTGCGCCCGGCCTACGCCCGCGGGCCGAGCTCGTGGACGCACTCACATATCGTGACCTACCGCAGTGGATGTCGGGCCATCATCACCCTGCGCGACGGGTTCTGGCGCGCGTAACCCTGGAGACTGCCATGTGGACCACCCTGAAACGCCTGTTTTCGACTCCTGTCGTTGTGTTTGCGACGGTGACAGCGGTGTCGTGCTCGATCCCCGCCGGGGCGCAAACCCCGGGGGTGTTCACCTTCGACGACCCGTCTTTCGGCGTCATGCACGTTTCTCATGAAACAGCACTGGGACTGTTCAAGAACTGCGTGAGTTCCGAGCATCCGCCTGTGTCGTACATCCTGCGTGCGCCAAACGGCAAGTCCGCGGAATTCCTGCTCGAATGCAACGTCATCGCGTCGCGTCCGATTCAGCAGCTATGAGCACCGCTACCGCAATAGCAGCCGCCCTGGGGGCGCCGCTGCCAGCCGTCCAGGCGATGCTGCGCCACTGCGGGGGCCGTTCCTTCGCGGCGGCGCTCATCGCGCAGTGCGCGCACGAGTCGGCGAACTTCACCCGCACCCGGGAGTCGCTGAACTACACCCCCGAGGCGCTGCGCCGGGTGTGGCCGAACCGCTTCACCCCGGATGAAGCCCGCCGCATGGGCCGTATCCCGGGGCGCGGCGCGGACCAGATGCAGATCGCGAACAAGGCGTACAACGGCCGGATGGGCAACGAGATGAACTCGTCCGACGGGTGGCGCTACCGGGGCGGCGGGTACATCCAGTTGACCGGCAAGGCCAACTACACGAAGTACGCCAGCATCTGCGACGTGCCGATCCGGGATCACCCCGAGGAAATCGAGCACCCCGACACCGCGGCGCGCGTTGCGGTTGCCTACTGGGATGTCGAGGGGCTGACGCACATCCTGGACACACTCGGGTTCGATGCGGTGTCGAACCGAATCAACACCGGGCGGGTCGACCGGCCGGCGCACGGCCTCGAGGACCGCCGCATGAAGTACGAGCTCGTCCAGATGGCAATGGGTGCGTGATGTGGAAGACCCTCATATCCCCGAAGGTGCTCGGCGCGGCCTGGGCCGTGACCATCGCAGCCGCCATGTTCTTCACCTGGCAGTACCGGGCGGCGATCTGCGAGGCCACGGTCAGCGGGCTTCGGCTTGACGCGCTGGCGGCGATCGAGAAGGCCGAGCGTGATGCCGCGGCTGTCGCCGATAAGCATGAGCTCGCGATGGGCCGGCTGAGAAAACAACTCGACGAGGTATCCCGTGAAGCTCAGAAAGTGGTCGAGCGCCCTGACTATCGCGATTGTCGTCTCGATGACGACGGGGTGCGCATCCTTCGGCAGGCCCGTGGTGATGCAGGCGAGCCTGACAGCCCCCTGCCCTGACCTTCCCCCCGTTCCTGACCAGATGACGATGGGCGACCTGCTGCTCGACAGCGTGGCGGTCGCCCGCATGTACCGGGAATGCCAGGCCCGCCACCGGGCGCTGGTCGAGGCCATCACGCCCCGCTGACCAGGGCGGCGACCTTCTGGCTAGCTGCGATGCGGGCGTCAATTGACGCCTGACTGTAGACCGAATCCGAGATGCGCGACTGGTGATTCAGCAGCGTGGATGCTGTGCGGGCGTCCATGCTCTGGGTCGCGGCGGCGGCCACCAGCCGGCGAAGGTCGTGCATGTGCAGGTTCTCGAACCCGTTGGCGGCGCAGAACTTCTCCCACCTGTGCTGCCCGGCGCGGCGCGCGAAGCGCAGGAACGGGCGGTTGTCGCCCGTCTCGACCAGTTCCATGACGACATCCGCGGGGATGACGAGGAAGTGGGGCTTGCCCGTCTTGGTCGCATGCCCTGGAAGCTGGAACACCCCGCCGGGGGCTATCTGGTCGACCCGGATGGCCTCGACTTCGTTGCGCCTGGCGCCAGTGACAGCGAGCACCTTGACGTAGAGCCCGAACCGGCGATCCTGACAAGTGTCAGCCGCGCGCAACACCCGGTGGCCTTCCTCGAGGGTGACCGGACGGTAGCGCACGTTGCTCGCCGGCATGTCGACCAGGGCCGCCGGGTTCGCCGTCGACCACTCCTCGCGCATGGCGTGCTTGTGCAGCCCTCGGGCGGCGCTCAACACGTTCGCGCACGTCGAGGGCCGGTGCTTCAGCCCGCGGGCGAGCTCGGCGTAGTCGCGGTAGGTGATCTTGTCGATCGGCCGGCGGCCGAGGGCCGGAGCCAGGTATCTGCGCCAGGCCGTCCAGTATGCGGCCAGCGTGTTCGGCTTCAGATCAGCGACGACGATCCAGTCGAGCCAGACTTCTGCTGCGGTTGGGGCCACGGTGTTTCCACTCCCATCAATTCGTCAAACGTCTTCCGTGCCGCCACGATACCGGGGAACCGGATCATTGTCAATCCTATCTCGCTGCCCGGCGGGAGAACCGAATGCAGGTCACCGAGGGTGCGCTGCGCATTGACCCACCGCACCCCGGAATTCCGGGCTTCAGACCGGGCCGCGTTCATGAAGGCGTCGACCGGGATTCCCCCGGCCGCATCCGCGTCGAACGTCGGGGCCGCCGCTAGATAGCCTGTGGTAAGGAACTGATACCAGGTGGACTGCGCGAGGTTGAGCGATCGCAGCTTCTGGTCGCGCAGCGCCGGGGTCTGCGGCGGACGATTGATGAGTTCGCGGTCGACGTTGCGCGCGAGCAACATGTCGTGGAGCAGCTTGCCGCCGCCGGCCTCGTCCATCCCGAGGCGCATCTGGCGGAATACCTCGTTCTTCTGCTTCCACCCGGTGCCAACCTCGAACACCGCGTACCGACGCTCGTCGGCCGCCGCGGGGACAATCCATGAGTCGTTGCCCATGATGACGACGCGCATGAAGTTGCGCACCTGGATCGGGTCGACCCCCTTGAGCTCGATCATCATCTCGCTCTCGGTTATCATGGACTTCAGCACCGAGTCGCTGTTTTTGTTGCCAGACCAGAACGACTCGTTGAAAACGACCATCAACTGGCCAAACAGGTGCGCGTTGAAGTTCGACTCGAGGTAACGGGAGTTCGAGAGCACCTTCGCGTAGCTGCCACACATGTTCGTTATGCGCTCGATGAAGGCATTCTTGCCCGTGCCGCGCCCGGACGAGTACAACACCAGCGCGGACAGCGGCTTCTCCCCCGGGAACTGCATCATGTGCGCGAACCAGTTCAGAATCCACTCGGCCCACTGCGCGTTGCCCTGGGTGACGTTCTCATGAAGGTGCTGCATCCACAGGTCCAGCCCGTCGACGGCCGCGTCGAAGTCGGCGACTTCCGGCGCCTTTATGCCTCGCCAGGTGTTCCACACGCCGGCGGGGACCTTGAGCGGCGGCGGAATCACGTCAAATCCCCGCCAGGATTGCCAGCGCCGGGCCAGCACGAAGGTCTTGACATCCCTGGGGGTGAACCCGTCGGCGAGCGGGCTGGCGCTGCCCATGAGGTTCTGGAACGCCTCGACAGTCATGATCGACTGGCGAACGTCCTCGGCGTGGGTGTCGAACAAGCGGAAACCGGCGCCTTGCTGCATTCCGAGGAAGCGGTCGTAGAGCACCTGCGCGCCCCCGCTCGGCTGCTCAATCAGCGAGTCGTCGACGGGGCCGGCGGCGGCCGAGGCCACGTCGCGAAATGCGGCTTCCGGCGACTCGGCGCCGACCGACCGGCGGCCGTAGGTGTAAGCGTTGCTTACAATTTCGGCGATCTTCGCCTCGTCGCCGGGCTCTGACAACCGGGGGTTCCACACCGACAGCATCAGTTGCGTGGTCAGAGACTCGGATAGGCCGAAGTCCTTGACATGCGCCGCCGCGCGCCAGCATGCGTCGCTGCGCTCCCCCACCGGCGGCACGGGCACGGTCGACAGGAACGTCAGAGCGCGGGTCATGGCGCCCTCGTTTTCGACAATCTGGTCCGCGGCCTCATCGCGCTCGTTCGCGGGCGGGGCGCCGGCCAGGTTCACGAGCCAGTCGGGGGCGGTGACGACCGGGCGATCGTGCAGGATGATGTACTCCCCGGCTTCGACCACCGACCCGGCGGCCACGATGTACCCGCGCTCTCCGCGGACATCGAGTCCACGGCCGAGTTTTCCTGCGCTGTTGCCCACGGGAGTCGGCGACGAATATACGACGTGCATTCCTCCTGACGGGGATCGCTGCACCAGGGTGGGCGGCAGCGCGCCGAACTGGCGCTCGAGCGCCGCAAGGGAGCCAGGTCCGTCTCGTCCTTCCTTCACATCCACGTCGATGACAAGCAGCCCCCGGCAGTTGATGCCGGCGTTGCGCGCGCCACCCGGGCCTTCTTCCCACTCGGGCCAGCCGCTGAACTCGGGCCGCTTGCCGCCGTGCTGAAGGGGGAAAAGGGTCAGGCCGTGGACGAGTTGCAGGCGGTCAAACGTCGGGTTCGTCATCGACCGGGCGGCCCTTGATCCGTTGTAGTTTCTGGTCGCGCTCGTAATCGTCGCGGCAGTCAGCATCGCAGAACGGCCGCAGCGTGTCAAGGGGCTCGTCGCACCACAGGCACCGGCCGGTCGACGCCAGCACCTGGGCGCCGGCTCGGGCGTTGCGCAGGCTGATTTCGCGATGGAATTCCTCGCGGAGGGTGGCCTCGTCAAAGATATCCATTTACGGCGTCCTGGATGAAGGCTTTGGCGACCCGGGGGACGATCGCGTTTCCGTAGGCGCGCAGGCGCACCGCTCGTCCGGGAACCCCATCAACCAGCGGGAATGTGCCGGGCTCAACTGGCCGCCACTTTCCATCCCGGCAGTAGAGCCAATCAGCAGATCGCCAGAAGCCGTGAAGCGGGCCGGGCCTGCGATCTCCGCCGCCCCGCCAAGCTTCAGCGTGATCGAGTCCTTCCGCCCCTGGTTGTAGGCATAGTCCGACCCCTTCGCATCGTTCGCCGTGGTGGTCGGCCACCCCGCCAGCCAGGCCGTGCGGCCGAGCAGCGCGTTGATCGGCACATTCGCCTGTGAACTCGCGCCATCCTTCCAGTCGCGCGAGGTCGGAGTAGGCCATCCAGTAGATTCGCTGGCGGATGTGCGGGGCGCCGACGCCCGCTGCGCAACGATCCTGCGCCCGAAAGGCGTAACCCGTTCCTTGACAGTCAGCTTGTACAAGGTCGAGCCAAGCGAGTCCGTCCTTGCTTGCAACCTGCTCGCCGAAGACGACAGCCGGTCGGCATCGTTCGATGAGCCAGTGGAAAGCAGGCCATAGGTGCCGCTCGTCAGCAAACCCCTTGCTTTTGCCTGCCGCGCTGAAAGGCTGGCAAGGGCAGCTTCCTGTCCAGACGGGCTCGCTGTCGGGGATTCCGGCCAGCCGGAGAGCAAGTGACCATCCGCCAACCCCGGCGAAGAAGTGGCACTGGGTGTATCCGCGAAGGTCATTAGGGGTTACGTCCTCGATGCTGCGTTCGTCGACATCTCCGGGAGCGATCAGCCCCGCGGCGATCAGGTTGCGCAACCATTGCGCCACCTTCGGGTCGAACTCGTTGTAATACGCCCGGGTCACTTCCTGAACTCCCGGCCGGTCCACGGGCTGCCGGCGGCGAGCGGGAAACCCGCGGCCCACGGCGGTAGATCGGTCATGGCCTGGCGGTAGGCCACCGGGTCAATGCTCTCAATCGGCACTTCGCACAGCGCCTCGTCGTAAATCTGCAACACCAGCGGGAAGCCCGCCGCCTCGAGGTTCTTCATCGCCTGGCGCATGATGTCGTTTGAACTGGCCTGGACCGCATTCTCGACCAGGCGCCCCCCGTAGGTCTGCAGCCGGACGAACTGCTTGGTCTTGGGGTGACGCCCCTTGAACGTCAGTTGCGGGCCGCCGAACTTCGGGTTCTCGTGAATCTCGGGGTAAGGATAGTGCAGCGCGCGCCCGCTTGGCAAGCGGCAGATGAGGAACGATCCGTCCATGCTGTACTCGACCTGCCCCGGGCCGACCCCGGCGGTGCGCGAGTGCCCGGAGATCACTGCCTCAATCGCGGCTTCCTGCACCCGATACCACAGGTTGACGATCGGCTTGTTCGCCTCGCGCCACCCGGCGACCGTGCGTTCCGCCAGCGCCGGGTCAATCTCCACACCGAAGGTGTTCGCCATCGCGCTGAAGGCGCCGACACCACCCTGGTAGCCGCAAGCAAGCTCGGCCGTCTTGCCGATGAACCGCTCGAACGAGTCCTCGTCAACCGCCTCGACCGGGATGCCGTAGACCGCCGCGGCGGCCATCTCGTAGACCCCCGGGCCTTGCTTCGCATCCGCGCGGCGGAACACGTCCAGCTTCGATGTGAAGCCCGCATGCCAGGCCACACCCCGGCCCTCGATGTTGCTGAAGTCGCCGTCCATGAACAGGTGCCAGTCGGCGGCGATCAGCATGCCCCGCAGGCAGTCGGCGATGCAGTGCAGGATCGGGCCGTGCTCGGCCTCGAGCGTCTTCGCGTCACCCCGGCGGATCAGGTCGAGCATGGCGAGCACCTGGGCCTGCTTCACGCCCTTGCGGGTGCGCGGCAGGTTGAGCACCTGCACGATCCGGCCCGTCGGGCGCCCGGTGTGCGCGCCGTGGAACTGCATCATCCCCCGTATGCGGTCGTCCGCCGGGTCGGCCGCCTCGAGCATGCGGCACAGCTTCTTCGTGCTGGCCTTGGCGACCTCGAGCCTGATTTCGAGGGCTTCCTTCACGTCGGGCGGCAGGAACATCGCGTCGCTGACATCCGTCAGGATCAAATCATCCGCGTCATCGTCATAGTCGTCGGCTATCAACTGTGCCATGCCCGGGGCGCGCATGCTATCGACAACCACGCCGCGCTTCGCCATCCAGTTCTTCAGCCGCTGCACCTGGTTCGGCGTCTGGACCTCGCCGCGGGTGACTTCCTGAAGCCGGCGGGTGGCCTTCTTCATCGCCTCGTCGGCCATCGCCAGCGCGTTGCGCACGACCGGGCGGTCAATCCTGATGCCTCGGTCGTTGATCTTCTGATCGAGCAGCCAGTCATCACGCTCCGAGCGGGACAGCCGGGCGATGCGGTGCGACGCCGCGACTTCCACGTCCACGTCGGTCATGCAGTAGGCCGACAGCCGGGCGCGCTCGTCCGGCCCGTCCGGGTACTCCCCGGTTTTCTTGTCAGGCTTGCACATCTTCTTCATGAGCGCGTTGCCTTCCATGTCCTTCTCGATGGAGAGGCCAACGGCGGGCGCCAGCCGCTCGAGCGCCTGCGGCAGGTTCGCGCGCAGTGCCTCGACGGCCGAGCACTCGAACAGGTCGATCGGGATGTGCGGCCACCCGTAGCGCGCTTCCGCGACGTACCAGCACATCAGGCGCTCGAACGTCGCGTTGTGCGCCCGGATCATGAACTCCCTGCCGGAGTCCAGCAGCCGCCGGAAGCGGTCCCCGAGGGCACGCAGTTCGGCATCCCCGGTGAATTCCTCGCGTTGCTTGCCGACGACGATCGCGGCGCACAGGATTTCCGTGGTCGGGTGCATCGCGTAGCGGTGCGCTCCCCAGTTGATGAGATCGGCGTGGCTGCGGGACTCGAAGTCCAGGTGCAGGACGATCATGTCAGCCTCATGACAAATTTGTGCTTGCACGACGGCGGCAGTTGACGTAGGCCCGCGGCGCGCATTTCCGCAACCGTCCTGGATCGTGTCGCTTTCCGCGCTACCTGCCGGCCGAGCGCATCCACCCACAGCGATGACGCCTTCGTCTTGCCTGCATACTCCCAGTTCGCCGCGCGGTAGACACCCCCGGTGTGCCCGTGCGCTTCGTCCGCCCATGTCACCAGCGACGTGAACCTGCCATCCCGCCGGATCAACCGGGTGCTTCCAGCCAGCAGAAACGAACACGCGTTCTTAGGCACGCCCGGCTTGATAACCATCCGGGTGAGTGCCAGAACCTGCCGCCACCTGTCTTTGTCGACCGATTCACCCGCCGCCCGCGTCGGGGGTATCCACCACGCTATGCCGACGCATTCCTGCGTCGCACGGTTTACCAGTCCGTGAGTGTAGACTCGCGTGTTACTGCCGCCGCGAGCGTAATGGTGCTTGCGTACAAGTTCCTGCGCCACTGCGAACGGGACCGGGCGCACGTCCCATTCTTCCTTCCGCAGGCGATTTGTCACTCAACACCCCGCTGATGCTGGACGTAGCCGAGGAAGTTCTCGAGCGCGAGCGCGGCCTCACCGATCGTCAGGCCGAAGATGCGCCGCATCTGTGGGGTCAGCGTCTTCGCGCGGGACTTCGCCTTGCACCAGGACCAGTCCCCGTAGGGGTCGACCCGGTAGACCTCGCGCTCGGTCATGAGCGTGATCTGGTCGTAGTGCTTGACCAGGCTCGCGTCCGGCTCCGGCAGCCCGAAGCGGGTGTGGATGGCCTGCGAGAACCGGCTTTCGAGTTCCCGGTAGCCCGGGAGATGCATCTTCAGCGGGGTCGACACGTCCCGCAGCAGGCCCTCGTGCATGTCGTGGATGACGAGCGCCAGCGCCGCGTCCCACTCGGCAGGCTGGCGGGGGCCGCTGTCCTTGATGTCGTCGAAGTACATCGCGACGCACAACAAGCTGTGCTGCGCCACCGAGTAGAAGTTGCCTGGGGGCAACTGGTTGCTGAAGCGGCACTCGCAGGCCAGCGGCCAGGCCAGTTCCCGATGCGAGAACCCGGAGAAGTCCGGGTCCGCAACGGAAATCTGGTGGCCACCGATGGCCGCAAGGTAGCCCGAGGGTGCAACGGTCGATTCGACTTTCTTCGATTTGCGGGCCACGATGCGCGTCCTCAGAAAGCGATGTCGTCAGCGTCGGTGCTCGCCGGTGCGCCCGCGCCGGCCACGGCCTTGAACGCCTGCTCGGCCGGCAGCTTGCCACCGAATCGCTTGCCGTCGCGCACCTTCATCAGGTTCTCCAGCGCGACGGAAATCCCGCGGGACTCGTTGTCGTAGGCGTAGAACCGGACCTGCGCGCGGACAATGCAGCCCGAGTAGATTTCGCCTTCGTCCAGGATCGGCTGGAGATTCGCATCCACCACCCCGGGCTTGCCCTGCTCGGAGTTCGAAGCACTGATGTAGATGCTGCCCTTGAACTCGGGAATCTCGATGAACCGCTCGTAGCTCTCGGCCTGCTTGAAGACCTTGTGCGGGAACGTTCCCTTGATCGCCTGGAACTTGCCCGGCCACTTGGCTTCGCCGGCAGCGGCAGCGGCAGCGGTCATGGCCGACAGGTCGGCGCCGGCGGGGAACACCAGGACGCACGAATACTTCGGGGGATTCTGCGGGCGTTTCTTGTTGAGACGGGGGCGGAAGACAGCCGGGTACATCAGGATGGCTTCGGGCGTGATGACGGTTTGCTCGTCCATGTCAATACTCCAAGTTCGCCCGGATCGTCGGCCCCGGGGCACAGCCGTGAAATTCAATCCTGCCTGAAAGCAATCGCCGGGTCAAGCCGGCCACTGACATCCTGGCCTTTGTGCGTCGCGGGCACCACCTTGTAGCCGAGCGAGGGCTTGACGACGTAGCCTTCTATCGTGCCCCAGGCCGCGGCGGTCACCAGTTCCTCGATCTGCGCCGGGGAGCGCAGCTTCGGCGGGACGCGCATGTCCGCGTCATCGTAGTCGAGCATCCGCAGCAGGTCGAGCACCGCCTCGGGGTCGGAGAACGAACGGTGCCCGAAGGTCTGCACGACCTTCATCCCGGGGATAGACAGCCCGCGGCTGGCAAGGGTAGCTGCGTACTGGTCGAGCGCCTTGATCCAGGCTTTCAGTGCCTCGACCTTGCCGAGTTCGTCGACGAGCTCGTCCGTCGACAGGGCTCCAAGGGCATGCATGTGCTCTCCCGCGAATACCTTGGCCGCGCGTTCGTTCGCTTCCTGCCTGAGTTTCGGGCAGCGAATTTTCGCAGGGCAAAACTTGCACCAGTCACCGACCGCGGTGTCGACCTCGGCGATCGGCTTCGTCAACTGCTCGTCCAGCCGTTGCCACGCGCGTTCGAGGCGGCCTGTGAATTCATCCAGTAGTTCCAGCTTCGTGAACTCGTCCGACCGAGGCTTCGTCGTGCCGTTGCGAGGCTGGCAGATGGTCGTGCGGATCGTGTCGAAGTTCGCCTGGTCCTCGACCGCCAGGCCGGCGAGCGCCCCGAGGGCGTAGTACCGCAACTGATCGTTGTCGACCTCGGGGACGTACACCCCGGCTCCATACTTCAGGTCGACGACTTCCAGCACCCGGTTCGTGCGGTCGAAGATCAGCGCGTCGGCCGTCCCGAAGGCGTCCTTGAACCCGAGGGGTTCCAGTGACACCCTGACCTCGATCCTGACGTTCTCATGCCCGACGGCGTTGCGCCGCCAGGTGATGTAGTTGACGTAGTGCGTCAGGTGCCTGCGCATGTCGTCGGACGCATCATCCGGCCAGCGCAGGTGCTCCAGGTAGTGCTCGGCCGCCGCATGCGCCCGGGTGCCTTCTTCGGCAGCCGCCGACGAGCCCCCGTCGAGACCGAACGACAGGCGTTCGGACCCGGGGCACTCGATCAGCCGCTTGACCTTGCTGGCGCCCCTGCGGGCGTGTGCGGTGGCCGACATGCTTACAGCAGGTCCGCGCCGTCGTCCTTGGCCGGCTCCGCGCCGCCAAGCAGGCCGACGAGCTCGTCGTAGAAGGCCACCCACGAGCCCTCGGCGAGCTCACCCAGGCGGGTGATCTTGTAGCTGCCGAGGACTTCACGGAACTTCGCCGACCCGAGTTTCTGGAGCACTTCGGACGCCTTGTTGACGAGTTCTTCTTTCGTCACGGTGCGCGCCTCGGGCACGTCGCCGGCCACCAGGGGCTGCTCGGGCTCGGCCGGGGCGGGCTCGGCCGGGGCGGGCTCGGCCGGGGCGGGCTCGGCCGGGGCCGGGGCCGGAGCGGGCGCTGCGGCAGCTTCCTTGCGGGGGCGACCACGGCCACGCTTGGGCTCTGCCGGCGCGGTTTCGCGCGTGGTCGGGGTGTCTGGCTCGCCGTAGCTGGCGAGAAAGTCGGCCGCTGCGGCGGGGGTCGAGAATTCGAGGGTGACCTTTATCATCAGAAAAGCTCCATCGGTTGTGAAGGTACTACGGTTTTCGGAATCGCCGCGTCCTCGCTGGCGTCGGTGCCCATCGCCTGCGCGATCGAAGCGGCCTTGCGCGCCAACAATTTCGTGACTCGGCGATGCACAGGATTGGACTCTAGCTGATATGTCCAGACATTGCAAGTGTCGTTTTTCTGCCCGATGCGGTAGATGCGACGAACTCCCTGGACAGTGTGGTGCGGGGTGAACGTCTGCTCGACCAGGTGAACGTCTGCCGCGTTTGTCAGCGTGGCCGCCACGGACGCGGAAATCAGGTTGCCGATGAAAAAGGCGACCTGCTCCGGGGGCAGCGCCTGGAACTCGCGCTCGTTCGCCCGGCGCCGGGACAGCGAGGTCTTTCCATCGGTGCGAAACACCTTGCCGAACTGCCCGAGGATTTCCTCGAGCGTGTCGAGCACCCCGGAGTGGAACCCGAACACGACGTGTTTCGTCCGCCCGGGCTCGACCAGATCGGCGATGTACCAGGCGGCGGGCTCCGCGAGCGACAGGCCGGCGATCTTGCGCCAGGTCGCGAACATCGGTTCTACCGTCTCGAGCACGACCAGCGCCCGGGCGTCGTCATCCAGTCGTGTGCCGACCGGGAGCACCTTGCGCAGGGCGAGGTTCTGTCTCTCGAACTCGGCCATCAGCTTGTCGGCGCCGCCGGCTGCCAGCATCTCGTCGTGCATCATGACCTCGGCGTCGAACGGCGCCCCGGGGAGCGCGACGACGTGCTCGGCCAGCTTGATCTTGTCCAGCTTGATGTCGATGTCGGCGGCCTTGCGCCGCAGGAACCACGGCCGCAGGAATTCCCGGAACTCGGCCGCACGCTCATCACGGATGCCCACTATGATGTGGTCGTCGTAGGCGCTGCGGTGGCGCCCCCGGCCGTGCCTCGGGGCCGTCTCGCAGAAGTAGGTCACGAAGTCGTCATAGGTCATCTTCGTCTGCCCGATCACCCAGGCGATCGTCCAGAGCTCGGACGGCCAGCCGTTAGGCATCGGGGTGCCCGACAGGAACCACACGCGCTCGGCCTTGTGCGCCGGCCACCCGAGGCTGCGCACGGCCTGGGTCGAGGTCAGCGACTTCAGATAGTGCGCCTCGTCGAAGATGGTCAGGAACCGGCGCGGGTGCATGATGTCGTGCAGGAACGCCCAGTCGACCCGCATGCGGTCGTAGGTAGTTATGATGACGACGTTGCCGCACAGGTCGCCCGGGGTGGGCGCGTCACGCGCGGGCATCTGGTCGCCAGTGACCAGCACGGCGACCGTGCGCCCGACGGCGGATTGCGTGGCGAAGTGCTTCGCCCATGCCTCGACCGCGGCCTTGGGGCAGATGACCAGGACGCACTCGTCCGGGAAGGCGTCGGCCGCGCGCACGGCTTGCAGGGTCTTGCCCCCGCCCGGCTCGTCCCCGAGGTAGCCGTACTTGTGCGCGCGCAACCAGTCGATGCCCTGTTGCTGCAAGGGTTTCGGGGTCAACCACCCGGGCGGGTTTGGAAATTGGCCGCCCTGACGGCGCGCATCCTTGGCCCGAATGGCCTCGGCAGACTGTGGGTTCCGTGCCACGTCAGTCAGCGTACTTCCAGAACATGATGTCACAACCGATGCCGTCCAACTCCCAGTGGAAGGACTCCGGGAAGTCGCGCACCCGGGTGCCGTCGCGCAGGACGATATCGGTTTTCATGTCGGTCCGCCTCGGCCCCACACCGGTGTTGACGTGCCAGCCGTCGTCATCGAAACCGTTGCTGGCCGCCCACAGCAACGCTTCGCTCCGTAAACACCTTTCCCCGGGCGAGGGTGCCGGCGGAACATCGCCCTTGGCTGCGCGCGCGTTCGGCGCCATCGGCACCCCGGCGAGCCGCTCATGCAGTTCCTGGCTCAGTGCCAGCGCGCGCCACGCCAGCGCGTTGCATTCGCCCAGGATCGCCGGCTGCTCGGCGCCGCCCCGGCGCAGCGACGCCATCATGTCGGCCAGGTCCATCAGGTGCCGCATGATGCAGTCCGCATGGTCGCCGGACTTGCCCCGGGCGTGATGCATCGGCTCGCCCGGATTGTGGCGGTCATTGCCAGCCTTGCTGTGCTGCGCAACGCCCGCGAGCGCCGCCGGGAAGTAGGCGAGGCACCCCTCGAACAGCGGGAATTCCTTGCGGTCGGCGGGGTCGGTCGGCAGAGTCGTTATCATTCCGTGTCCTTGATGGCGAAAAGTACCCGGCCGATCGCGGCCAGGATGGCGAAAAGTACCAGGCCGATCGCGGCCAGGATGGCGAGAAGTACCAGGCCGGTCGCGGACAGGATCGCGAAAGCGGCCTGCGCGATGGCGTTGATCCAGCTCATGGCATTTCCCCTCGTTCAGCGAGCTCGGCGACCAGGGTCAGGAACAGCGCCTGGACTTCCTGCATCGCCCTTGACCCCCGCACGGCCTTGAACAGTAGCACCTGGTCGCCCCGCCAGTCCTCGAAATACCGCTCGGCGGCGAGCCCGGCGATGAACGCGGTCGTGCCCGGGGCGTACTGGTTCGTCAGCGAGGCGAGCGCGTCTTGCATCGTGGCGAATCCGGTGCGATTCTTCACGCTGCCGTTCCTCAGCCGGCCGATCGCGTCCTCATAGACCTGTGGGTCCGGTATCTTCATGTCACAATCCTCGATAGAGTTCAAGTTCCGCAAGCCAGGCCAGAAGCACTTCGGCTGGCACCGTCGCATACCACGGTTCGTTGTCGCTTCGGGATAGTACCACCCCGACATCGCCCTCGTCTACGACTTTCGCAAGCTGGTCGAGCGCCTGGCGGATGGTCGCACCCTGCGCGGCGCTCGCGCGGCGCTTGACCTCGATGCGCAACTGTGGCAGCCCGTTGACAAGCGGGAAGGTGATGTCCTCACCGCCGACGGCGGCCTGGCCGTAGTTGATCCGCGCGATCCGCCCGAAGGCCCGCTCGAGCATCGCCCTTGCTTCCTTCTCGCCTCGGCGGCCCTTGCTGCGCGCGGCCCTGCCCTTGCCGCCGCGGGCGTAGCGCGCGACGTTCGGGTCGTCCATCAAATCCTGGGTCATTCGTCACTTCCGGGGCAAGCCCGGTTGATCCGCTGTGGTGTCCCGATGACATAATCAGGATGCCGGTTGCGGACACCGGATGTCATGTGCCAGCCCAGACAATGCGGGCAGCGGTAGATCGCCATAGCTTCGAGCTCCGGGCGTTCTTCGAGGCGGTGGATGGCCGCGCATCGCGCAACGTGCTCATCGGGGTGCCGTGTCTTGCCAGTTTCCTCACACTTCCTCATCTGCATCGCCCTTGTCTACGGTTGGCCGGGTGGACGCCTTCCATCATATCACGGATCGCCCTTTTCACTTCGGCGACAGTAACCACGCCGTTCGGCGTATCCGGGTAGTGGACCGGCCGCCTGGGATCGTCGGGAATCCACTTGTCGGGGACCCATCTCAGGCGGTCTTCCATGCGGATGCGCGGGTGGGGTCGGCTATCTTGAAAAGGTTGAGACATCAGAAATCCATCCTTATTCCGATGTGGTAGTTTCGCAGCGCATTGACAGACAGGTAGACCGCGACCGGACCCATCATGTGCTTGCGGTAGAATGGCGACACATGAGGCGCGAGCGCCAGGATAGCCGTTGTCCCGAGGAAATAGTTGTTGACGCGCGACACCGACGGATGCCGGCCCAGGAACGGATTGAGCTCTCGCCATTGCTCGGGATGCTTCGCAATCGTGCGTGTCTGGCGCCAGTCCACAAGGTTTGCGACAATGCTAGCCGCATAGGCGGTTTTCTGCGCCGCTGTCCACGCATCGCCCTTGTCTGCAGCCGATGCAGGGCTCGCGAAAGCGAGCGTAGCGCATGCTACGATTTCCATGATCTTTCGCATATCAGGCCTCGATAATTTCGGCGCCACGTTCTGCGCAATAACCGACGATACGAGCCAGGGGCGACCCCGGGCGGTACGGGCCGACCACGATTCGGCGGATTGGCCCGCCGAATCCGGCTTGCCCCGCGATGTCGATGCGTGCCAGTGCGCGCCCGTCAATCTCGCGCTCGATCAGTATCGACCACGAGCCCACGGGGCCAGGCGCGCGCATGAGCGCCAGCGACTTGCGAACGACGTAGCGGGAACGCCCTGACAGGATGCGCTCCAGGCCCTTTATATACGGATCGTCAGGCATGGTGCACCATCTTCGGTAGTGTTGATTTTCATGATTCACACTCCATCGATTTCGATTGTTATCCGTTCGCCATTCAACACGATGAACAGGCGGTTAACCCGGATGTGGACCCTGCGCCATCGCCCTGCCAGGCACGCAAGGTAGCGATCCCCGTACTCATGCCGCACTTTGACGGTGTAGCGTTGACCGCTTGCGGTCACCAGCGAGCCAGTGGTGTCATCTTTTATCATTTCGCGTGCCCCATGTCGACCACGAGCACGCCCGTTAGGCGCCCGCGCATTCCGCAGATGTCGCACTCATCAAAGTCTTCGGCTAGCGCGGACTCCACGCTAACGACGTAGCGCGCGGGCGGGTATCGCTCGAGCCAGGCATCGATGGCCCTTGCTTCGATATCTGACAAACCGCTAGCGTCTCCGTACTCGATAAACTCTGCGAAATGCTCGAGCACTCGGAAAACTTCGGTCCCTTCGGGTGGATCGTATTCACCATCGAAGAATGAGACTTGTTCCTCTACCGTCATCCGATCGCGGCAGCAGATGAAAACGTCGTCATCCTGATGCAAACTGTAGATCGCGCCATCGGTGCTATGAAATTCGGCATTGTCGATAACGTCGGACCATGCGTCCCAGTAGTGTTCATGGTCCGGTCCGGCCGCCAGGATGGCGCGGTCTTCATCAGTGACGCCCCGCCATCCTTCGCCCGTGCATTCCTCGGCGAATCGCTGCGGAATGTAGATACCACTCGCCCCGTCAAACAGAATTTCGATTCCGCCCATTTTGTGATTCGACATGTCACACTCCCCGTTCGTAGTCAGATGTTGCGGTTTCCAGGTCTTCCCTTGCCGCGCGGAGCTCCGCGATGCGATCGCGCAGCCATTCGCGCGGATCGTGCCTGCTGTTGCGCGGTTCGTTCCGTTCCGCGATTGCTTCGCGAACGTCGGATTCAACCGCTTCGGCGTGCGCTTCCGCGTCCGCCATCACGCGAAACCGCGCATCATCTTCGCGAGCCATTTCCGCGAAGACTTCCGCATGCGCGTCTGCCGCGCGTGCCGCGTCGATTTTGTCATCGTACATTTCGGGGTAGACGACATGCTCGCCGTTCGAATCCCATCGATAGCCGGCAAGGAATTTGCCGTGCGGAAGATCGATCACAATTCCGATGGCGGTTTCACGTTGGTCGTTGTCGGTGTACCATCCGGTCGGGATGTCGCGCGCATAAAACCGATCGGACGCGCGCATAACATCGCCACAATCTAGGACGCGCCGACCGGGCACGGCGTATTCATCGTGGATATACCAAATGGCGTCCCGCGATGATCCGCGCGTGTTATAGCCGCGAGCCAATCCGGTCGGCGATGTCAGTTTGGCGAAACGAACATCGCGCCAGGTCATGGGTTGGCGCCAATCAGGCTTTGCCGCTTCGCGTTTGAAGATGGCAAGGCGGGTTTTGGCGCCAATGGAAAGCGAAGGATATGTGGTAGGCATGTCAGTTATCCTCAAGAAGGGTTGCGATTGTGATTGTCCAGAGCCCACCCAGGCCGACGAGCCCCGCCAGCATCGCCCATGTCTGGGCGAGTACGTTGTCCGTCGCGTAGAGAAGGCAGAGCATCGCCAGCAAGATGACGCTCGAGCACAGGGAGTGCATGATCGTGTGCATGGCGTCAGATCCATTCGTGGCGGATGGAATAGCCGTCCGCGTCAGGGTGAAGGGCACACGACAGAGAATACACTAGGGCGAAACCCATATCCATCCCGCATCCGCCGACGATCAGGCCGCCCCTGTTGCTGACGCGATAGCCCAGCGCATCGCCCGCTAGGTGGTCGATTGTACCGATCCGCCCATTGCAGATGAAGGCAAGGCTGATCCGGCGGGACATCCCGTTGCGCGACACACTGCGCAGGATTGTGTATACGGTACTGCCATCGGGTATCATCTCCCGCAACTTGGCGAGAGTGTATTCTTGGCGCATCCGCTTGCCTTCCGCATTGGATACCTTGCGCCCTTCGGATTCAGGACCGGGCGCGAAGCTCAGGTTATGAACTTCGCCATTAGGGTAAACGTAGTAAGTCATGCTGTGAGCTCCCTTGTCATGACGCGATTGGCCGCGCGTGAATCTATTATCGGTGCCTGGCGCCGAAAGTAAAGTCGTGGATTTCCCGTAGACTGACCGGCGGGCGAAAACTCAAGGCATCGCCCTTGCCTGGCAGTGGCTCCAGGGCCATCCGGGCGGGTTTTGCGGCCACACGGGCAGCGATGGCAGCGAAGGCGCGCATCCGTCGCGCGTAGTCGGGAATCGCGCGATGCAGGGTCACATAGGCGGGCGGGCGCGGCATCATGAGAAGGCCCCTACCGCGATGGCGAGCCAGTTGGTCACCATGATCGCGGCAATCGCGATCGCAGGCCGCCCGTACCGCATCCAGAATGCGTTCCTGCGCCCGGCGGGCGTCTGTGCCCACCGCGCCATTTCGATGTCGATTTCTTCGCGCGTCATGTCGTTTGCTCCCGTGTCATCAGCGCATCGGATAGCCGAGCCATTCGAAAATGTCGTTCGTGCTGAATGATTCGCTGCCGATCGATGTTTTGGTGTCAAGGCAGAAATCAGACAGTTCCCGCCCGTGGTCGATGCAAAGCACGCTGGCGCGATACGGCGTCAGACGATGCCCGTATCGTTCGATCCATGCCTGTTTCATGTCATGCTCCCGTGGTGAAGATCAAAGACCGTAAACCTGACGATTCAGTATCGTGGTCAGTTCGGCCACGTCGGCATCGGTAGCCCACTCGTCGATGTCGTCAATCAGCATTTCGGCAAGTAGGTCGCGGACCCCGGCGGCGGTCGGTACCGATACGCCAATGAGGATGTTGCCGTCGTCATCGCGCGGCAAGCACGGATCAGTCCACGGGTTATAGCCGACCGTGGTCTCGTACATCGCGCCAAGCTTGAAGATGTCCGTTCCTGCAGACGCAAGGGCATCGATGTCGCGAGTGACGCGGGTAAGGCGATCAGCGTATCTCATGATGTTTGCTCCGGTTCGTGTTGCGTTGTTGGTGTATTGATTATCGGCCTCTCATGGCCGCCAGTCAATGCCGTTCGTCGGTCGATTGTGACCATTCGCACGGAACGGTACGCACGGAGTCATGCCAGTGGGCCTCAAGTGCCTTCGATACCCGCGCGCGCCACTTGCCCCGCTTGCCGTCAAGGTAGCGCATCGGGACACCGAGCAAGCCGAGCGCAAGCGGCGCAGGGTCTGCCGTCATGCCTTCCAGTAGCCGTACTTGTCGCTCGGCGGCCGCGTAGGCGATTTCGACGACCGTGGGCGGGCGACCGACCATCAGCGACTTCTTCCCCGCCGCGCGGCAGGGATAGCACTGCCTACGGCCCGCTACCCAGTGGTGTGAGCCTACGGGATGTTGCGCGGTGCATGTGCGGCATTGCTGCCAGACGATGCCGTGCGCGATGAACGGTAGGTCGATATGCTGCATGTCGGGGCATGTGTTGGCATGGTCGATCATGCCGCTTGATATTTCGTATCGCATTTTTGCATCAGGCAGGATAATAGTGGTGGCTGTGCTCCCCGCCAGCGCCAGAGAGCCCCTAGAGATACTGTATATTTTATATTCTAGAGTTGTCAATATGCGTATAGGGGCTCCCGCTGAGTCTGCCAGCCGGCGGGGAGCACAGCCACCACTATTACGCTGCCCCATCAATAATTCACCGACCACTACGGGGAATTATTGCGCGGTGTTGCGCAATGGCAACAGTGCCAGGGCGTGCTCTCACGGATGGCACTCGGGCCAGCGATCCGGTATCATGGGGACATCTCACAATCACAAGGCACTCACCATGTCAAGCTCTCTCATGGTCGCAGACGACAACAGCATGCCGACCGTCGACGATGCCGTCGACGCGTGGCTAGAGAGGATCGGGCGGGGCGCGAATCCGTCCGCCGCCGCTACCGCACTCGGATATCCCGATGGCGTTCTCAGGGATGCGCTACAAGAGAGGACGGGCGCAGCACTCGTGATCATGAGCGCGCAAGCTCTCGCGGGCGCCGAAAGGCTGCAGAACGAAGCACTGGCGATCGCAGACGGGCTAGACGATGCGGGATGGGTGGAGATACCTGCCGATGCCGAAAGTGGCTCAGAGGGCGATCTGGGCGGTTCTGGGGGCATTCTGAGAGTCAGGGACCTCAAGCGGGATGCATTGAGGATCAAGACTAGGCTCGCCATCGCCGATTCCCGCATGCGGATAGCTGTACGGATGAACAGCGGTTCTGTCAGACAGAACGGCATAGGAGCCAGTGCCTATATGCCGGGCAATTGTCATCCGGGCGACAATTCAGGCTCGAATCCTGACAATCGTCAGGGTGACCTTGTAACATTGTTACATCGTGCACTGCAGCAGGCCGATCTCGCGCGAAGGCGCGATGATGCCGTAGACGCGGTACAGACCGCGCGCGAAGACCGCGCATGATCGTAAGCATAGGCGCATCCGTGGAAAATCAGTCACTTAGGCCATTCGCCGCCGTTCGGGGCGCCGATTCGGTGGTGATTTCGGCCCGTTTCAGCCTCGCCCAAGGGCGATTCCGGTGGCCTCGAGTGCCTTTCGTTGCGCCGATGAGACAAATTTGCTCCGCTCGCTACGCTCGCTCCGATGAAGTGGCTCGCTACGCTCGCTTAGCTCGCTCGCTGCGCTCGCTCGGCACGACCAGACTCACTTCGTTCGCCTGGACGGGGCGTACCCTGGCGGGTACCCCCCGCTGCCGCCTGCGGCGGGAACCCACTCCGGGAAGCCGTTCTTGTCTCCGCGTAAAATTTTGCGAAATAAAAAATCACACTCCGGGGATTGACGCCCCTAGCCCCGAATACACCTGACCCGACCCCAAAAAAGAAAAATTTCCGCAGAAAATTGGCCCCGAAGCCCCGAAATTACCACTGTTGTTCCCGCACAACAGTCCCTGAGACACCACGAGAGATTGAAAAATGGCAACCGCCAAGCCCCCGAAGACCCACAAGCCCGAAGACGCCGAATTATTCACTGCCTTCTGGTCTGACGACCTGAAATACGACCCCCTGGCGTTCGTGATGTTCAACTACGCCTGGGGCGAGGGACCGCTCAAGGGCCAGACCGGGCCGCGCCGGTGGCAGCGTGAGACGCTGATCGCACTGGGGGAGCACTTCCGGGCCAACCGGGACGCGATCGAACTCGGGGTGGACGAAGCCGCCCGGGTGTTCAAGGATGCGGTGTCCAGCGGGCGGGGGATCGGGAAGTCGGCCGAGCTCGGGATGGTGGCGAACTGGTTCATGACGTGCTGGCCGGGGGCGACCGTGCAGGTCACGGCCAACACCGAGACTCAGATGCGCACCAAGACCATGCCGGAGATCAGGAAGTGGTTCCAGCTTGGGCGCAACTCGCACTGGTGGACGATCGAGGCGGGCAAGATCACGCCGGCCAGGTGGTATCGGGAAGCCCTCGAGGCCCTGAAGATCGACTCGGGGTACTACTACACCCAGTCGATCGTCTGGTCCGAGACGAACCCGGATGCCTTCGCGGGGCTGCACAACCAGTACGGGGTGCTGCTGGTCTTCGACGAGGCGTCGGGTATCCCGCGCACGATCTGGACCAACTCCGAGGGCTTCTTCACCGAGCCCACGGTCAACCGGGCGTGGCTCGCGCGCAGCAATCCACGGAACACGGTCAACGGGTTCTACGACTGCTTCAAGCCGGCTTCCGGGTGGCGCACCCGCACGATCGACGGGCGGGAAGTCGAGGGCACGGACAAGGGCGTCTATGAGTCGATCATCGCGCGCTACGGGATCAACTCGGATGAGGTTCGTATCGAGGTCAAGGGGGAGTTCCCGAGCCAGGGCGACCGCAGCCTGTTCTCGATCGACGAGGTTTATGCGGCGCAGCACCGATCCGCGCCCCCGGCGCCGGACGCGCCGCTCGTGATGGCGGTCGACGTGGCCCGGTACGGGTCGGACTCGACGGTGATCGGCTGGCGGCGGGGGTTCAACCTCAACGTCCACCCGTGGGTGTTCCTCAACCGCCTGGGCACGGCCCAGGTCGCACAGAAGGTCGCCGAGTATGAGGCCATGACGAAGCCCGACTACATCGTCATCGACGGCAACGGGGTGGGCGGGCCGGTGATCGACGTGCTGCGCGACGTGCATCACATCCGCGCGGTGCCATTTCACGGCAACGGGGCGACGCTGAAACCTCAGCAGCATGTGAACGCCCGGATGGACGCCTACCAGGCACTGGCGGATCACATGGGGGTCGTCTCCCTGCCCCCGGGGCCGGAAATCGCCGAGGAATTGCAGGCGATCACCTACGATTTCCAGGTCGGCAGCAACCTGAAGAAGGTCGCCGACAAGGACAAGATCAAGGAAGCCCTCGGCCGATCGCCCGATCGGGCCGACGTGGCGATGATGATGTTCGCCCGGCGGTGGCCGACTGCGGCCCGTGTTGCCAACAGGTCTGCGAGTCCCGAAGAATACGACCCCTTGAGGCACGGAATCTGACGTAATGTGTCATCCGCTACACCTTGACATCTTCCTGCGCGCGTGGCACGATGCAGGCATGAGTGGACTATTCGGCTCCCCCAAGGCACCGAAGGAACCCGACCCGAACGCGCTCCCCGACCCGAAAAGTCAGGACGAGTCGCTTCTGACGCCGGGGGCCGATGCCGACCTGGACCCGCAGGCACAGCTTGCCCGGGACCAGGCGACGGCCAATGCGCTCGCGATGTCCACACGCGCGAGCCCGGTTACGCTGCGCGCGCCATATATCGAGCGCGCCAGGGCGGAAATCCGACAGCGGGAAGAAGCCGAGGCCGCCGCGGCGGCTGACCGCGACAAGCGCCGCGAAGACTACGAGCGTCGCAAGCGCGAACTCGAAGCGATCTCCGGCCCGGCGAGCGCCTGATGGACGAGAATCGGGTCAGGCAGGTCGTCGAACGGTACGAGAACGCCAAGGCGCTCACGTCGAACTGGCGAAACACCTGGGCGGAAGCCGCCCGGTACTGTATGCCGCAGGACGTGGACCGGTTCAACGTGGGCTACGGCGGGGTGCAGCCACTGGCGGCAGGCGGCCGTCAGGTGGGTCGGGAGATTCTCGACGATACGGCCCTGCGCGCGGTTCCGAAGGGGGCGGCGGCGCTCAACACGATCCTGACTCCCGACGGGGTGACCTGGCACCACCTGCGCCACCCGGACCCAGAGGTCATGCGCGATCGTGCTTCGGCCATCTGGTATGAGGAAGTCAACACCCTGCTGTTCGCCTACCGCTACGCGCCGATGGCGAACTACAAGATCGCCCGGATGGCGGCCTATTCGTCGGTGCTGGCCTACGGCAACGGGGTCATGTTCATCGACCGCGGCGCGAAGTCGGCGCTGCGCTACCGGGCCAGCTTCATCGGTGACACGGTGTTCGACACGGACGACGCGGGCATCATCGACACGGCCTACCGGCTGATCCTGATGAAGCCCCGGCAGATGCTCCAGGCGTTCGGTGAGGAAGCCCTGCCGGAGAAGGTGCTCGACTGCATCAAGGCGGGCACGAAGCAGGACGAGCAGCACCAGGTGCTCCATGCCGTGACGCCGAACCTCGAGCACCGCCCCGGGCGGGCGGGGCCGGAAGGGCGCCAGTTCTCGGACATCTACCTGCTGCTCGATCTGGGCTTCCATGTCCTGGCCGAGGGCGGGCACGACACGTTCCCCTACGCGGTGGACCGCTACCTGCTCGGGCCGGCGGAAGTCTATGCCCGCGGACCGGCGCAGCTTTGCATGACTTCGATCCTGACGCTGCAGCGCATGAAGATGCAGCGCATGAAGCACGGCGATCGCGTGGTCGACCCGGTGCTGTTCCTGCCCGAGGAAACCAGCCCGGTGAGCCTGATCCCGGGGGCGCGCAACTACGGCTACATGTCGCCCGAGGGTCGCAGCCTGGTGAGCCAGTTGCAGATGGGCAGCCTCGGGTGGGCGCAGGAAGAACTGCGCGACGAGCGCCAGACGGTCGACGAGGCCATGATGGTGACCTTCTTCCGCCTGCTCAACGAGCGCAAGGAAATGACGGCCACCGAAGTGCTCGAGCTACTGAAGGAGCGTGGCGCCCTGTTCGCGCCCCTGCTCGCGCTGATGCAGGCCAACGGCACGTCGGCGATGATCGCGCGCGAGCTCGAACTGCTCGACCGCGCCGGCCTGCTGCCGGAGATGCCGGGCGCGGTGCGTGAGGCGGGCGGGCTCTATGAGGTCGAGTACGACAACCTCGGCACCCGGATGCTCAAGGCCGAGGCGGCGAGCGGGTTCCAGCGGGCGATCGGCGCGCTGGCCGAGCTCGCGAACCTGACGCAAGACCCGTCGACGCTGTACGCGCTCGACAAGGAAGTGGCGGTGCCGGACTGGCTGCGCAGCCAGGGCATCCCCGAGAAGTGGATCGCGAGCCCCGAGCAGATCGAGGCGAAGCGCCAGAGCGACGCGGCTGCCGCGGAGCGCCAGCAGATGATCGAGGCAGCGCCGTCGATCGCCGCCACCCTGAAGGCCACTGAAAACGCCCGATGAAAGAGAAGTTCATCGCCTGGCTGCTGCGCCTGCAGCAGCACTACCGACGCACCTTCATCCGCCCGGACGACAACTCCGGGCAGCGCGTTCTGGCGGACCTGGCGAAGTTCTGCGATGTCTATGGGTCGCCGTTTCGTTCGGATGTGCGAGAAATGGATCGCATGGCAGGCCGCCGGGAAGTTTTCATTCGCATCTCACAGAATCTCAACCTGGACGAGCAGGAACTGCTTGACTTGTATCGTCTTTCGCGCGATGATGCGCCATCCAGAACGGAGCAATCATGACCACTGAAGCCCCCGCTACCGCGCCCGCCGCGCCCGCTGCTACCACGCCCGCCGCGCCGCCGAGCGCCGCCGATCAACTGCTCGGCGACCCCGCCGCGACCGCCGCGACCGCCCCGGCCAGCACCGCCCCGGCCGACACCGGCACTCCGGCTGGCACTCCAGATGCTCCCGCGCCGAACGCCTGGTTCGACAAGCTGGACGCCGACACCCGGGCGTGGGCGGCGAACAAGGGCTACGACAAGATGTCGCCCGATGACATCGCGGCCAACGTCGCGAAGTCGTACCGCAACCTGGAACAGGTCAGCAAGCTCGACGGCTCCAAGGTGCTGCGCGCGCCCGAGACGCACGACGAGTTCATGGCGATGGCGCCGAAACTCGGCATGCCGGCGGACCCGGCCGAGTACGAAATGCCCGTCCCCGAGGGAACGACCGCCGACAAGGACTTCGAGGCGTGGGCGCGCAAGTCGTTCCACGAGATCGGGCTGACCAAGGCCCAGGCGGCCAAGCTGGCGACCAGCTACAACGAACTGTTCGCCGCCGA
>Ga0172382_10003144_pt1 | contig 26503 bp, 20 predicted proteins | sample Leawel138RmetaG_FD_122245 | JGI IMG/M metagenome (GOLD analysis project Ga0172382, IMG submission 122245) | Leachate microbial communities from a municipal landfill in Southern Ontario, Canada - Leachate well 138R metaG | ecosystem: Engineered > Solid waste > Landfill > Unclassified | place...
AACGCCGACGCGCTGGATCGTCGTGGCCGCAGAGCCGGTAACCAGTGTTGATGTTACGGCGGCCGATGTCTTGCTGGAGCTTAAAAAACGACTGGACACCGAGGGTGTGGTGCTGGCGTTTGCTGAAATGAAGGACCCGGTTAAAGACGAGTTGAAAGAACTTGGGGTGTTTTCCCAGTTTGAACAAGACCATTTCTTTCCGACTATCGGCCAGGCGGTCAACGGGTACCTGGATGAAAACCCCGTTCCGTGGCTTGACTGGGATGAAGCCCCTGAAACGGCAGGGGCTACCCAGTCGCCGTTATTGCGCGATGATCCGAACCCTGGCGCGTAGCGCGGCCTTGCGCCCGATGGGCAGGAACGAGGCAATGATGCTGTTGTCGGCCAGTTGGGCTAGTTCGCTGCGTGACAGGTTCAGGGCCTTGGCCACAGCCAGGTAGTTGTCGGCGACATACCCGCCAAAATAGGCGGGGTCGTCGGCATTGACGGTTACCAGAACGCCCTGGCGTAAAAAATCAGCCAGATTGTGTTTGGCCAGGTCGTCAACCACGCACAGCTTCAGGTTTGACAACGGGCACACAGTCAACGGGATTTGCTCATCAATCAGGCGTTGCATCAGGTCGGGGTCGTCGGCGCTGCGCACCCCATGGTCGATGCGTTCGGCGTGCAGCAGGTCAAGGGCATCACGCACGTAGCTTGCCGGGCCTTCTTCGCCGGCGTGCGCCACCAGCCGGAAACCCAGTTCGCGGCAGCGCTCAAAGACACGTGCAAATTTTTCGGGCGGGTTCCCCAGCTCAGAAGAGTCCAGCCCGATACCCACCCAGATGTCGTCGTAGGCGTCGCGCAAGGGCAGGGCGGCGTTCAGTGTTTCAAAGGCAGCCTCTTCAGACATGTGCCGCAGAAAACTCATGATCAGGTAGCTGGTCAGGCCGCTGTGGGCCTGCATGTCGCGTACCGCACGCGCAATGCCTGAAAAGACGGTTTCAATGGCAATGCCGCGCTCGGTGTGGGTTTGCGGGTCGAACATGATTTCGGCATGACAGACTCCATCGGCGTGTGCACGCTGCAGGTAGGCCATGGTCATGTCGTAAAAGTCTTGCTCGGTAATCAGAACGCTGGCCCCGGCATAGTAAAGGTCCAGGAATGATTGCAGGTTGGTAAAGGCGTACGCCTCGCGCAGCGCCGGAACCGACGCATAGGGAAGACTGATGTTGTTGCGTTGGGCCAGTTCAAAAATCAGTTCAGGCTCAAGTGTGCCTTCAATGTGAACGTGCAATTCGGTTTTGGGTAAGGCCTTGATATAGTCATCAAGATTGACAACAGGATTCATGGGGTGTGCTCCTTGTTCTTGTCGGTGTTCCGGAAGTGCCGTCAGGACACTCCGGAACGGGTTGATTGTTTACAGCAGGCTGCTGTGTCGGTGGCTCGCTATCGGTGTGACCGGGGATGATCTTCGCCGTGTTGGCGGCGATGCCCTGAAGTTCAGCGCGTGCGCCACGCCGCCCATGCCAGAAGGGCCCACCCCGCAATGAAGGCCGCGCCGCCGACAGGGGTGATGGCACCCAGCCCACGCACACCGGTTAACGTCAGTATATAAAGGCTGCCACTGAAAATGACAATGCCTGCAAACATCAGCAGGCCAGCCACTACCATGCGGTTGTCGGGCCGGTGGGCCAGCAAGGCAGCAATACCCAGGATGCCCAGCCCATGGATCATCTGATACAGTACGGCAGTCTGCCATATCGCAAGCATGTCGGCAGATAAAATGGCTTTCAGGCCGTGTGCCCCAAAGGCACCGGCACCGACGCCAACCATCAGGGTCAGTGCGGCAATTACTACTAAATGACGGTCATTCATGGTTCTTCTCCAGAGATGGGCAATATGTTAACCGGCTCGGGCACACCACAGTGTTCAGGGGTGTTCGGGCGCTGGGCCAGGCGGTTGCTGGCGGTCGGCACGCTGGTGCTGGCCGGTTGTTCGCCGCAGCCGGTGAATAGCCCCTACCCCGATCAAAACATGGCACAGAACGTGCTGCACACGGCATTTGCCCAGCGCTCGCCCAAATATCTTGACCCGGCCAGTTCCTATTCCAGTGACGAGTCGCCGTTCACGTATTCCATCTACGAGCCGTTGTACGGGTATCACTATCTGAAGCGTCCCTACACGCTGGTGCCCCGCGCAGCCCAGGAGGTTGCCCAGCCGGTGTATTTTGACCGCAACGACCAGCCGTTGCCCGACGATGCCCCTGGCGAAGACATTGCCTACAGTGTGTACGATATCCACATCAGGCCGGGTATTTTATTTCAGCCGCACCCGGCATTTGCCCGCAATCCTGACGGCAGTTACGCGTACTGGCCGTTGCCGCCAGGCGGCCTTGAAAACCGTTACGCCATTACCGACTTTCCCCTGACAGGTACACGCACCCTTACTGCACACGACTATGTGTACGGTATTCGTCGTCTGGCCAGCCCGCGTGTGGTGTCCCCCGCGTTTGGCGTGCTGTCGTCGCATATCCAGGGGCTGCGCGACTATGCTGAACGACTCAGGCAGGTTGATGCCGAACTGAAAAGCGCAAAGTCAGGTCTTGCCAACGCTGACACCGGTCTTTCAAATGCAGGCACCGACCCGGCAGCCAGTCAGGGCCGACCGGCTTGGCTGGATTTGCGCGACTACGCCTTCGACGGTGTGCAGGCGCTTGATGATCACACCCTCAGAATTCGTGTCAATGGCAAGTACCCTCAGTTTCGCTACTGGCTGGCCATGACGTTCACTGCCCCGGTGCCCTGGGAAGCTGACCGGTTCTATCAGCAGCCCGGCATGGCGCAGCGCAACCTGTCACTGAATACCTGGCCGGTGGGCACGGGTGCCTACATGATGGTTGAGTCCATCCAGAACCGGCGTCATGTCATGGCTCGCAACCCGAACTTCCGGGGTGAGCCATACCCGTGCGAAGGCATGCCAGACGATAAGGCCAGAGAGCTGCTGGCAGACTGCGGCAAAGTGACGCCGTTTATTGATCGCATTGAATTTGCCCTTGAAAAAGAAAGCGTGCCGCTCATGGGCAAGTTTTTGCAGGGGTACTACGACATCCCCGAAGCCGATGGTGGTGATTACGGGGTCGCCATGCGTGTCGCCGCCACTGATTCGGCAGAAAAGGCCGAGCTGTATGCTGACCGGGGCCTGCAATTGCTAACGTCAACGGCAGCGCAAATTACGTATTTGGGCTTTAACTGGCTGGACCCGGTGGTTGGCTATGGAGATACCCCCGCGCAGCAAGAAAAAAATCGCAAACTGCGTCAGGCCATCAGTATTGCCTTTAACTGGGAACAGTTTGTATCGATCTTTTTGAACGATCAGGCCCAGGTTGCGCAGGGCCCTTTGCCCCCCGGGGTGGCAGGCTATGAGCCCTTGCCGCAAGGCCTGAATCACCAGATTTATCGGTGGGAAGGTGGCCGTGCCGTGCGTCGTTCGCTGGACGAGGCTCGACGCTTGCTGGCAGAAGCGGGTTACCCCGAAGGCCGTCATGCCGATACCGGCGAGCCCCTTATCCTGCATTTTGACTCGGCCGGTGGTTTGGGTTCGAGCCCGACCCTCGACTGGATGCGCCGACAGCTCAAGGCCTTGAATGTCGAGCTTGAAATCCGCGCAACCGATTACAACCGTTTCCAGGACAAAATGCGTCAGGGCGTGGCCCAGATGTTCATGTGGGGCTGGATCGCAGACTACCCCGATGCCGAGAATTTCCTGTTCTTGTTATACGGTGAAAATGCCAAGGCCAAAAGCGGTGGCGAAAACGCGTCCAACTATCAGAACCCGCGTTACGATGCCTTGTTCCGAAAAATGCGGTTTCTTGATGAGGGCCCGGAAAAAGAACAGGTGGTGCGCGAAATGATAGACATTGTTCAGCACGACATGCCCTGGATGTTCGGGTTTTATCCCTATTCCGGGGGCGCGTACCAGGCCTGGGTGGGCAATGCCCAGCCTACCCAAATGGTGCGCAATACCTTGCAATACCTGAAAATCGATCCGCAGCAACGGGCCCAGAGCGTTGCCCGATGGAACACGCCGCTCTGGTGGCCCTTGTGGGTGCTGCTGGGGCTGGTGGCGGTGGCTATTTACCCGGCATGGCGTGTGGTGCAGCGCCGTGAACGAAAGACCGCGCTGGGGGACACACCATGACCGCCTATATCATCCGGCGCCTGTTTTATGGCGTGGCTGTGCTTGTGGGCGTCAATCTTCTGACGTTCGTGCTGTTTTTTGCGGTTAACACACCCGACGACATGGCTCGTTTGGCGATTGGCGGGCAGCGGGTCGATGCCGAAGCAGTTGAAAAATGGAAAGCCGACCGCGGGTACGACAAGCCCTTGTTTTACAACGCGGCAAAGCCAGGTGTTGCGGCACTGACTGACACGATTTTTTATGAACGGTCGGTGCCGCTGCTTCGGTTTGATTTTGGTTTTTCTGACGCCGGGCGCGATATCAGTTACGAGATCAGGCAACGCATGGGCCCCAGCCTGGCGTTGGCCTTGCCCAGTTTTGTTCTGGGCCTGCTGGCCAGCGTGTCATTTGCCTTGCTATTAGTTTTTTTCAGGGCGACCCGGCTTGATTTTGCCGGGGTCGTGCTGTGTGTTGTCATGCTGTCGATATCAGGGCTGTTCTACATCATTGCCGGGCAATGGTTGTTTGCCAAAGTGTTGCGCTGGGTTCCGTATTCAGGGTTTATCGATGGCTGGGACAGCCTGCGGTTTTTGATTTTGCCGGTACTGGTGGCCGTAATTTCTGGCCTGGGCAGCGAGGCCCGCTTTTACCGCACGCTGTTCCTGGAGGAAATCGGTAAAGACTATGTGCGCACGGCGCGGGCCAAAGGCTTGTCCGAACGTGTCGTGCTGTTTCGTCATGTCTTGCGCAACGCCTCATTGCCGATTCTGACCGGTACGGTGTCGGCAATTCCCTTGCTGTTCATGGGCAGTCTTATCGCTGAATCATTTTTCGGTATTCCAGGTCTGGGCAGCTACACCATTGATGCCATCAACGGGCAAGATTTTTCGGTAGTCCGTGCCATGGTGTTTCTGGGCTCGGCGCTGTATATCGCGGGTCTGTTGCTGGCCGACATTTCCTACACCCTGGTCGACCCCAGGGTTCGTTTCGAGTAACGCCATGCCTCAATTTGTCTTTTTATGGACTGATGTCTTTATTTTCGGGCTGGTGGTGGCACTTGCGGGCTATGGCTGGCGGGTCAGTCGCAGTACGGCCTTGCGCGCCACCTGGCGCAGTGTCGGACAGTCGGGCGCAGCCATGTGTTCGGCAGTGGTCTTGCTGGCGTTCATTCTCATAGCTGTCCTCGATTCGGTGCATTATCGCCCTTTACTGCCACCGGCCGACGGCATGCCAGCCGGTGAGCGGGTGTATTCCCCCGTAGTGCGTTCCGCACTTGATGACCTGTTGTCTGCCACGCGCATGGGTCAGGCAGAAAAAACCTACTCCGCGCCGCTGGCGCTTTACCAGTTCACCAAAGAAACCCTGTTGGTTGAGGGGCAGGCTGTGCGGGATTTTCCGCGGTTGGCCCATGCGGGTACGCTCTTGCAAAATGATTCGGCCCATCACCCAGATCTGTGGTGGCGGGTGGCCAGTGGAACAGGCATTGGGCTGGCTCTGGCCCTGGTGCTGGCGCTGCTCATCAGTGCCTGCCAGATACGTGTGGCGGGCGGTTTGCGTGCGGCGTTTTCACACTGGTGGGGCCGCTACACCCTGTTGCCGTGGCGTGCCATGTGGATTACGGCAACGGCCCTGCTGGTAATGGGCTCGGTGGTGTTGATGCTGGCGGCTGACTACCATGTGCTGGGAACAGATCGAACCGGCAACGATGTCTTGCGCCAGGCATTGAAAAGCGTTCGTACGGCCATTGTCATTGGCACGCTGACGACACTTGCCATGTTGCCGCCAGCCTTGCTGTTTGGAATTTCAGCGGGCTATTTCAAGGGCCGTGTCGATGATGTTATTCAGTACATTTACACGACCCTGACATCCATTCCCGGCGTGCTCCTGATTGCCGCCTGTGTGCTCATGATGCAGGTTTATATTGACACCCACCCCGATGCCTTCCCGACGGTAGCGGCGCGGGCCGATTTGCGGCTGTTCCTGCTGTGCCTGATTCTGGGGCTGACGGGCTGGGCCGGTTTGTGTCGTCTGCTTCGTGCCGAAACCCTGAAGCTGCGTGAACTTGAATACGTCCAGGCCGCGCAGGCATTTGGTGTAACGCACTGGCGCATCATGGTGCGCCACCTGTTGCCCAACGTCATGCATATTGTCCTGATCACCATGGTGTTGCAGTTTTCCGGGCTGGTGCTCTACGAGGCGGTCTTGTCGTATCTGGGTATCGGGGTTGATCCCAGCATGGCCTCGTTCGGTACCATGATTGACGCGTCGCGTCTTGAAATGTCGCGTGACCCCATGATCTGGTGGAATCTGGCTACCGCCTTCGCCTTCATGCTGGCGCTGGTGTTGTCGGCCAATCTGTTTGCCGATGCGGTTCAGCAGGCGTTCGATCCTCGCATGCGACGCTTGCGTCCTGTGCGCGTGCGTGCCGGTAGCGATGCTGGCCCTGGCACTGCGGGCAGGCGTGAAGGTGTGGCTGCCGGCGCAGCACGTACGTCCGGCGAGGTGTCGTCATGACTCAGTTATCAGGAACCCGGGTTGATGCCCTTGCCATCGAGGGGTTGACGGTTCGCTTGCAAACCGATCAGGGGGGGCGCGATGCAGTCCAGCAGCTCGGCTTGTCTATTCAAAAGGGTGAAACGTTCGCTTTGGTTGGTGAATCGGGGTGTGGCAAAAGCATGACGGCACTGGCCCTGTTGCGTTTGTTACCCGAGGCTGGCCGCATTGTGGCCGGTCGGGTGTGGCTTGGCGATCAGGACCTGAACACCTTGCCGGAAGCCGCGATGAGACAGGTGCGTGGCGGGCGCATGGCCATGGTCTTCCAGGAGCCGGCCACCAGTCTGAACCCGGTCATGACCGTGGGGCAGCAAATTGTTGAAACCTTGCAGGCCCACACCGCCTTAAGGGGGCGCCACGCTCGTGAGCGTGCCGTACACTGGCTGACGCGTGTGGGCATTGCCGAGGCATCACGTCGTTTCAACGATTACCCCTTCCAGTTTTCAGGCGGACAGAAGCAGCGCATCATGATTGCAATTGCGTTGGCGGCTGAACCCGATGTTCTTGTTGCTGACGAACCCACCACGGCGCTTGACGTCACCGTACAAGGGCAAATTCTTGCGCTGTTATCGGAAATCCAGAAAGAAATGGGGTTGGCGATCTTGCTGATTACCCATGATCTGGCTGTGGTGCGGCAGGTCGCTGATCAGGTGGCCCTGATGAAGGCAGGGCAGATTCTCGAGACGCGACCCGTTGATGAGTTTTTTGCGTCGCCCCGCCATCCCTATGCAAGGGCGTTGCTGGCAGCGATTCCGTCGTTTGAAAAGCGTGGGCGCTCACTGGTGCCCGACGGCGTTGCCGGGGGCCGCATTGATGTCAGTTCCGGTCGGGCCAGCGTAGCCCTGTCGGCCCTGAAAGGCGCTACGCCGGGCGTTTCCACATCGTCTGGCGCAACCACCCCGGCTCCGGTGCTGTCCGTTCGAAACCTGCGTGTCAGTTATCCGCAGCGCAGCGGGTTGTTGCGTCGTGTAACGTCGCAAGTGCGGGTAGTCGATGATCTGTCGTTTGATGTGCAGGCCGGTGAAACCCTGGCCTTGCTGGGCGAGTCGGGGTGCGGCAAGACGACGACCGCCAAGGCCCTGCTGCGGCTGCTCGACAAGACGGCCCGGATTGAAGGCAAGGCCCTGCTGGGTGACGACTCGCTGCTTGATGCCAAAGGCCAGGCCTTGAAAGCACTGCGTCGTCGCCTGCAGATCGTGTTTCAAGACCCCTACGCCTCGCTTGACCCGCGCATGCTGGTGGGTGACATCCTTGATGAAGGGGTTGTGGCCCTGCATCCCGGGCAGTCCAAAGCCAGCCGCCAGCAACGCATACACCGGCTGCTCGACCGGGTGGGTTTGCCGTCTGACACCATCAGTCGTTACCCCCACGAGTTTTCAGGAGGACAGCGGCAGCGCATTGCAATTGCCAGGGCTCTGGCTGTAGAGCCCCTGGTGTTGGTGTGTGATGAACCGACCTCGGCCCTTGACGTGTCTGTCCAGGCGCAAATCCTGCAGTTGCTGCAAGAGTTGCAGGCCGAGTTCAACATGGCGTACCTGTTTATTACGCACAATTTTGGCGTGGTTGAATATTTGTCTGATCGTATCGCCATTATGCAGGGTGGACGTATCGTCGAAATGGGCGATACGGCGCAGATTTTGCAGGCCCCGGTTCATGAGCAAACCCGGCGCTTGCTCGAGGCCGTGCCACGCCTTTGATTTTTTTGACAGCGTGATCTGTCTGCACTGCAGGCAGAACCACTCGCTATTTTCAGTAACGGCCAGCTTATAATGCAGGCCTATGGCATTAAAAGTATTTGATCTTCAATGCGAACTGGGCCACATCTTCGAGGGGTGGTTCAGTTCCGACGATAACTACGAATCGCAGCAGGCGCGCGGCTTGCTGTCGTGTCCGGTATGTCATAGCCCGAACGTGGTCAAAAAGCTCACGGCGTCACGTATCAGTCGCAGCCGCTCACGTAACCTGCCCGAACCCCAGGGGCACTCTGCGACCTTGCCAGACTCATTACCTGCCGCAGAGCGGCAATTGGCAGCACAGGCCACCGAACCACTGGCGCAGTTACAGGCCCAGATCATGCGCAAGGTGCGCGAGGTTGTCCGTAACACTGAAAACGTTGGCCCCCGTTTTGCCCAGGAAGCCTTGCGCATGCACAACGGACAGACCCCCGAGCGGGCCATTCGTGGCACGGCAACCCCCGAAGAGCGGGAAACATTGGCCGAAGAGGGCGTAACGGTCTTGCCAATCCCCGACTACCTTGACGACGATCGCATGCAGTAAGCACGTGCCAGTCAGGTCTGGCCGCGCCCAAAGGGGCTTTCCTGGTTGTTGTTGCAGGCGGGCCGCCAACAAAAAAACCGCAATGTGAATCACGTTGCGGTTTTTTTTGCGTGTACGAATCGGGTAACGGCATTTGTGGCACTGGGTAAAAGCCGGTGCCACAAGGCAAGTTACATTACACGGCTGCGGTATTCGCCGGTGCGGGTGTCAATTTCGATTTTGTCGCCCAGGTTGCAGAACAGGGGCACAGCAATTTCTTTGCCCGTGTTGATTTTTGCCGGCTTGAGCACCTTGCCCGAGGTATCACCCTTGACGGCGGGTTCTGTATACGTGATTTCACGTACGATGATGGTGGGCAATTCAACCGAAATCGCGCGGCCATCGTAGAACACCACTTCGACGGTCATGCCTTCTTCAAGGTAGTCAAGTGCATCGCCCATGCTGTCGGCTTCAACCTCGTACTGGTTGTATTCAGTGTCCATGAATACATACATGGGGTCTGCAAAGTACGAATAAGTGCACTCTTTCTTGTCAAGAACGACAATATCGAATTTTTCGTCGGCCTTGTAAACCGACTCGCTGCCCGAACCTGACAGCAGGTTCTTGAACTTCAGTTTCACAACAGCCGAGTTACGGCCCGACTTGTTATATTCAGCCTTCTGGACAACCAGCGGCTCGCCACTAACCATGACGACGTTACCTACGCGCAGTTCTTGTGCGGTTTTCATCAGACAAACTCCGGGGAAATTTTCGCTTGGGTTACCCTGCCAGGCCAAAGCGTTGATACAAAGCCCATTATTTTAGCGTGTTTACTGATTTTTCGCGCAGAACGCGTCAAGGTTACAGGCCAGGGCAGGCTGGTTGGCCAGCTGGTTCGCCCACTGCGTTGCCGTGGCCTGCCACTGCGCCCAGTCAGGGCCGTCAATCAAGCCGCCAAGCTTGTTTTGAGTCAGCGCTTCGTTTTTGGTGTTCCAGTTCAGCATCAGGCGTTGCACGTCTTGCGGGTAGGGGCTTAGCGCCAGCCAGGCCTGCAGCTTGGCAAGGTGGGCGCTGTCTTCTTGCTCGTATATTTGCCATACCAGGGGCTTGCCTGCCCACAAGGCCCTGACCACAGAGTCTTCGCCGCGAACGAAGTTCAGGTCACTGCTCCAGAGCAGGCGATCAAAGTCATTTTGTGCCACAAACGGGATCCTGATGATGTGCAGCCGTTGGGTGTCCGGGCTGCGCAGGTCGGCATACAAACCGTCGGGAACCAGCAGTACCCAGCGTGTATGTGATTCGGCCAGTACGTGTGCAAGGGCGTTTACCGGAGCGCCCGGATAGCCAAACAGCAGGGCCTGACGGGCACCGTTCTGAAGTGCCTCAATCGCGCCAGCCGATACGCCCAGGCGTTGCAGCAGCGCCCATCGCTGGCCGGGTTGCTGCAACCAGCGGTCTCGCTGTTCAAGCAAGCCATCTTCGCGCAGCAAACCCCCGGTTCCTGCTGTAAAACCGGGGAAGAAAAAGAATTTTTTCAAACCATTGGATTGCAGGGAAGGAAGCCCATGGCAGCCTTCAACCCACGCTTCGGCACTCAGGTATTCAAGGTTGATCCAAAGGCTTTTGCGCGCGATCATCGCTCGTATGAAAGGCACAGGGGGGTCGCAGTTGAAGGCTTCTATGACAATCTCGCCGGGCTCGCGCGCAGTGCTGTGCGGGGTCCAGCGTACCACCGTGATCGCTGCTGTCAGTGCCTGTACTTCTTGTGGCTTGACCAAGGGTTCAATGCGCTGAAAGCGTTCAAGGTCATCTACCCAGAGCGTTATACGGTGTTGCGGTGAGCGGTCGGCCAGATGCCGTGCCAGCCGCCAGCACACACCGATGTCACCGTAGTTGTCAATAACACGACAAAAAATATCGAAGTGCATGGGCCGGTGAAGCTTTGGTTGCCCCGTTGTGGCAGGCAACCGGGGCTTGGAAAGTTAGTGAAAATGCCGGGGTTCGAGGTCTGTTTCTTCAGGTAACTCAGGATGCATCATTTCGCCCAGGGCATTGGGGAAAAACGGTGCTCCACAGTCTTCACAGACTTCGGTTGTACCCAGGCCGGACAGTTGCTTGACATCGGTGATGCCAACCTCGGCCAGGTGGGCTGCAATTTCTTCCGGAATACCGGGTTGTTGCGTCTCGTTTTGCGTGGTTGCGGCTTCTTCTTTGCTCAGGATGGGCCATACGCAGCCATAGATAACCTGGTTGCTGTGGCGTGTTGTAAAGCCGACCCGGTATTCTTCAACCATGGTTTCGCCGCAGCCCACAATGGCCGCCTGCAGTTCAGGGCCGCGCAGGTTGGCGGCATTTTGCAGCCAGATAACGGCTGACTTGAGGGCCAGCGGCCGGATACGTCGATCTGCTTCGCGGCTGTTGACGTAATAGGCGTCTGGCTGGACAAAATCAATAGAGCAGGCCGTGTAGCGGGTTTGCAGCGCAGGCGCGATGGCTGCCTGCCACTGGGCAAGGCATGCCAGGCGTTCAGCCACAATATTTTCGCCGCTTGTTTGCCAGCGAAATACCGGTTGCCCCTTGGGCACGGCAACGGCACCGATGATGAAGCGGGCGTCTGCCAGCATGCCTTCCGTGTTCAGCATGGGCTGGATTTCGGGGGCGGCCACTTTTTTTCCAAGAGCCTTCTGGCCCAGTTGCTGCGCAAGTCGGGCCGTTTCCTGAAAGGTTTGAGGCATTTGCTCGAAACTGACGATTTCGGGCAGAAGTGCCAGTTTTACGCCGGAAGCCAGTACGTGGTCGTGAAGCGCCTGGGTAAACAAGGTTTTTTCTTTGCTTGCCATTGCCGAGGGCAGGGGCAACTGGTAACGGGTCCAGACCAGCAGGGGCGCCGAAAAAAGCAAAACGTCGTAATCCTGGTCGCCAACCGCCAAGGTGGTTGATTCGGAGCAGGTTTCTGCCATTTCGACCAGAATTTCATAGGCCGCCATACGCTCGGGAACAAGGGCTTCAAGAGCAGATTCAATATGCCGGTTGGGCTTGCCCTTAAGCAGCTTGTTCAGCACAAGGGTAATCTGGTTTTCCCAGTAGATATCTTCGACGCGACTGCCTGACAGGGCCAGGGCCTCGGTAAGCGCCATAAGCCGACGGGCATCGGCGGGCAGGCGACCTGGGCCGGGTTTTAACGAAATGGACATGGTGCAATACAAAATTCAGAGATCACTAGTGTACCGCGTGCGGCAAAAAAAAATCCCCCGCGCAGAACTGCGCAGGGGATGGGCTGGACGACGGGTCGGGTTACAGCTTGACGGTGTCGGCAACCTTCTGGAAGTCTTCGATCTGGTCAAAGTTCATGTAGCGATAAATGTCGCTGCTGTTCTTGTCCAGAATGCCCATGTCGGCCAGATACTCTTCCTTGGTCGGGATGCGACCCAGGCGTGAGCAAATGGCCGCCAGTTCGGCCGAACCCAGGAACACGTTGGTGTTCTTGCCCAGACGATTGGGGAAGTTGCGGGTACTGGTTGACATAACCGTTGCACCTTCGCGAACCTGTGCCTGGTTGCCCATGCACAGCGAGCAGCCGGGCATTTCCATGCGTGCACCTGCCGAACCCAGAACGCCGTAGTGGCCTTCTTCGGTCAGTTGCTGCTGGTCCATCTTGGTGGGCGGTGCCACCCACAGGCGAACCGGAATGTCACGCTTGTTTTCCAGCAATTTGGATGCTGCACGGAAGTGACCGATATTGGTCATGCAGCTGCCGATAAACACTTCGTCGATCGGTGTGCCAGCAACTTCAGACATGGTTTTGACGTCGTCCGGGTCGTTCGGGCAAGCAACGATAGGCTCGGAGATTTCAGCCAGATCAATGTCGATGACCGCAGCGTATTCTGCATCTGCATCAGGTTCGAGCAACTGGGGGTCTGCAAGCCAGGCTTCCATGGCCTTGATACGGCGAGTGATCGTGCGCTGGTCCTGGTAACCGTTGGCAATCATCCACTTCAGCATTGTGATGTTGCTGTTGATGTACTCGATGATGGGTTCTTTGTTCAGGCGAACGGTACATGCAGCGGCCGAGCGCTCTGCCGAGGCATCGGTCAGTTCGAAAGCCTGTTCAATCTTCAGGTCGGGCAAGCCTTCAATTTCAAGGATACGACCCGAGAAAATGTTTTTCTTGCCTTTCTTTTCGACCGTCAGCAAGCCTTGCTTGATGGCGTACAGGGGGATGGCATTAACCAGGTCACGCAGGGTGACGCCAGGTTGCATTTTGCCCTTGAAGCGAACCAGAACTGACTCAGGCATGTCCAGCGGCATGACGCCGGTAGCCGCGGCAAAGGCCACCAGGCCCGAACCTGCCGGGAAGCTGATGCCGATCGGGAAGCGGGTGTGCGAGTCACCGCCGGTACCGACGGTGTCGGGCAGCAACATGCGGTTCAGCCACGAGTGGATGATGCCGTCGGCCGGACGCAGCGAAATACCGCCACGGGTGCTTATGAACTCGGGCAGTTCGTGGTGTGTCTTGACGTCAACAGGCTTGGGGTAGGCGGCAGTATGGCAGAACGACTGCATGACCAGATCGGCCGAGAAACCCAGGCAGGCCAGGTCTTTCAGTTCGTCGCGGGTCATGGGGCCGGTGGTGTCCTGGCTGCCCACCGAGGTCATGCGGGGTTCGCAGTAGGTGCCGGGGCGTACGCCCGTACCTTCAGGCAGGCCACAGGCACGACCCACCATTTTCTGTGCCAGCGTGAAGCCCTTGCCGGAATCGGCCGGGGTCTGGGGCAGACGGAACAGGGTAGAAGCTGGCAAGCCCAATGCTTCACGGGCTTTGGCTGTAAGGCCACGGCCGATGATCAGGGGGATACGGCCACCGGCACGTACTTCGTCAAACAGCACGTCGGACTTGACCTGGAACTCGGCAATGACCTGACCATTTTTCAGGGCCTTGCCGTCGTAGGGGCGAAGCTCAACAACGTCGCCGGTTTCCATTTGCGACACATCGAGCTCGATGGGCAGGGCGCCGGCGTCTTCCATGGTGTTATAGAAGATCGGGGCAATTTTGCTGCCCAGGCACACGCCGCCGAAGCGCTTGTTCGGTACGAAGGGGATGTCCTGCCCGGTAAACCACAATACCGAGTTGGTTGCCGATTTGCGCGACGAGCCTGTACCGACAACGTCACCAACGTAAGCGATCTGGTGGCCTTTTTCTTTCAGGCTTTCCAGGAATTTGACCGGGCCAACCTTGCCGGGTTCATCGGGTTCGATACCCGGGCGCGGGTTCTTGAGCATCGCCAATGCGTGCAACGGAATGTCAGGGCGGCTCCAGGCGTCAGGGGCGGGCGACAGGTCGTCGGTATTGGTTTCGCCGGTTACCTTGAACACCGTAACCGTCATGCTTTCGGGAACTTCAGGCTTGCTGGTGAACCATTCGGCGTCAGCCCAGCTTTGCATGATTTCCTTGGCAAATGCGTTGCCTTTTTCAGCTTTCTCCTGAACGTCGTGGAAAGCGTCGAACATCAGCAGTGTGTGCTTCAGGCCTTCGGCAGCGATGCCAGCCAGCGCATCGTTGTCAAGCAATTCAACCAGGGGGTGAATGTTGTAGCCACCCAGCATGGTGCCAAGCAGTTCAGTTGCCTTTTCTGCATTGATCAGGGCGCATTTTTCGGTACCAAACGCCACAGCGGCCAGGTACGATGCCTTGACTTTTGCAGCGTCATCCACACCGGCAGGAACACGGTGTGTGATCAGGTCGACCAGAAAGGCTTCTTCGCCAGCTGGCGGGTTTTTAAGCAGTTCGATCAGTTCGGCGGTTTGCTGTGCCGACAGGGGAAGCGGGGGGATGCCCAGCGCGGCGCGCTCGGCAACGTGTTGGCGGTATGTATCCAGCATGTGACGTGCCCTTTGTGTAGGGTTGGGAAAAATTCAAACGCAGCCCGGGCGCCGGATCGCGACGCGGGGCTGCTTTTTTGTGCTGCCGGCCAGACAACCGGGGTAAACAAAACCCTGGTTACCGGGACGTGTGCCCGGCGTATGGTTTGGCCGTTCAGGCAACAGACGGCTTACAGCAGATCTTTGACGCCGTCGCGCTCTTCGAGCAGTTCGTTCAGGGTGTTGTCCATGCGCTCGCGTGAGAACGCATCGACGTCAAGGCCTTGAACGATGGTGTATTCACCGTTTTGTGTGGTGACAGGGAACCCGTAAACGATGCCTTCAGGGATGCCGTATGAACCGTCGGAAGGAATACCCATGGTGACCCATTTGCCGTTCGAGCCCAGGACCCAGTCACGGACGTGGTCGATAGCCGCGTTGGCTGCTGATGCTGCTGATGACAGGCCGCGAGCTTCAATAATGGCGGCGCCGCGTTTACCTACGGTAGGGATGAAGGTGTCGCGGTTCCAGGCGTCGTCATTGATAACCTGGGCGAGTTTGTCGCCGTTGGCAGTGGCAAAGCGGATATCGGGGTACATTGTGGGTGAGTGGTTGCCCCAGACGATCAGGCTTTCGATGTCAGCCACTTTCTTGCCCGATTTTGCCGCCAGTTGCGACAACGCACGGTTGTGGTCAAGGCGCAGCATGGCAGTGAAATTCCTGGCAGGAAGGTCGGGTGCCGACTTCATGGCAATGTAGGCATTGGTGTTGGCAGGGTTGCCGACAACCAGAACCTTGACGTTGCGGCTGGCAACATCGTTCAGCGCCTTGCCCTGGACCTTGAAGATTTCAGCATTGACTTTCAGAAGGTCTTTGCGTTCCATGCCGGGGCCGCGCGGACGCGAACCAACCAGCAGGGCCACATCGGCGTCTTTGAACGCTTCGCGTGGGTCGCTGTGCGCGGTCATGCCCTGGAGCAGCGGGAATGCGCAGTCGTCCAGTTCCATCATTACGCCTTTCAGCGCTTTTTGAGCTTTTTCGTCAGGAATTTCAAGCAACTGAAGGATGACTGGCTGGTCTTTGCCCAGCATTTCGCCCGAGGCGATGCGAAACAGCAGGGCGTAACCGATTTGACCGGCAGCGCCGGTGACGGCGACACGCATGGCGGGTTTGGACATGAACTAATCTCCGGTAAGGGTAAAAAAAGAAGACGTTTAATCACGATTTTAATGGGTTTGAAGGTTAGAGGAAATCGGCGTGAGAGTCAAACATCTTATATCTTATATAAGACAGAAGAGTGTTAGACATTCGGCGCGAACCGTGCGAGAATGGCGGGCGTTTTGTAAACCGGAATTTCTTCGCCTGTAATGTCCAGTACTGCTGCCGATACACCTGCTGAACCCGATCGTGCCCATGCTGGCGCGGCGTACAGCCCGTTGTATCAGCAAATCAAGGGGTTGCTGTTGCAAAGTCTTGATCGTGCAGAATGGAAGCCTGGCGAGGTCATCCCCAGCGAGTTCGAGCTGGCGGCGCGTTTCAATGTCAGTCAGGGAACTGTACGCAAGGCAATTGATGAGCTGGCTGCCGACAATTTGCTGATTCGCCGGCAGGGCAAGGGCACGTTTGTAGCGACGCACAGCGAAGCCAAGGTCAGGTTTCGCTTCTTGCGTCTAACACCTGACGATGGTCAGCCCACCGTATCCAGCAGCCAGCTTATCGATTGCCGGCGCGTCAAGGCGCCTGTCGATGTGGCACGGTTGCTTGATTTGCCGGGTGCCGATGCTGTTGTCAATGTGCGCCGTTTGTTGTCTTTCGATAACGAACCCACCATTCTTGATGACATCTGGTTGCCGGGTTCGGTTTTCAAAGGGCTTACAACTGAATCCCTGACCCGGTATCGCGGTCCCCTGTACGCCTTTTTCGAGTCAGAATACGGTGTCAGCATGGTCAGGGCCGAGGAAAAGATAAAGGCCGTTGCGGCCACTGCAACCCAGGCCGAGCTGCTTAAAGTAGAGCCGGCAAGCCCGGTGCTTCAGGTCGAGCGTGTTTCATATACTTATGGCGATCGCCCCATGGAACTGCGACGAGGCCTGTACCTTACCAGTCGTTTTCATTACAGGAACTCATTGAACTAGGTTTTTTTGACCTGATTTGATCCACTTCGCCGAAATCGGCGAAAATACCGATAGCATTTTGCAATTATTTGTTTGTTAACCTCGAGGCCATCATGTCCGATTCAGCTTCCAAGCCGCGTCCGCAGTTTCGCAATATCAGCGTTCCGCAGATCATGAGCTACCGTCTTCCCCTTGCCGGGAAATCGTCAATCCTGCACCGCGTCAGCGGGGCATTGCTCTTTTTGTGTCTTCCGCTCGTAATCGTGCCGTTGTTCGCGCTTAGCGTAACGTCGCCTGAAACTTATGCCTCAATCGCAGAATGGGTTTCCAACCCCCTTTGCAAACTGGTTCTGCTGGTCCTGATCTGGGGTTATCTGCATCACTTCTGTGCGGGTATCCGTTACCTGATCCTTGATCTGCACATTGGTATGGACAAGGTTTCTGCCCAGAAAAGTGCTGGCCTGGTGTTCGGGGTAAGCCTCGCGCTCACATTGGTTTTTGGTCTTAAATTGTTTGGGGTTTGGTAATGGCTACTCAAGAACGCGTTGGCACCAAGCGTATCGTTGTTGGTGCGCACTACGGCACTTTCGATTTCATCGTTCAGCGCTGTACCGCCGTCATCATGGCGATTTACACCCTGGTTTTGTTTTTCGGTGTCCTGTTTACATCGGGTATGGGCTTTGAAAGCTGGCAAAACCTGTTCACCTTCCATGTTGGCGTCGTGCCTGTTGGTCAGTTGCTGGCCACCCTGGCATTCATTTCGCTGACCTGGCATGCCTGGATCGGCGTGCGCGACATCTGGATGGACTACGTCAAGCCCGCGGGCATTCGTTTGCTCTTGCAAGTGCTTACCGTACTGTGGCTCGTTGGTTCAATTGTTTATTTCGCTAAAGTTCTCTGGAGTTTATAAGCCGTGGCTGCTGTCAAAAATTCCTTACCTCGCCGCAAGTTTGATGTTGTGGTCGTAGGCGCCGGCGGTGCCGGCATGCGTTGCTCTCTGCAACTGGCACAAGCGGGCTTGTCGGTCGCCGTCTTGTCCAAAGTGTTCCCCACCCGCTCGCACACGGTAGCCGCCCAGGGTGGCGTCAGTGCTGCACTGGGTAACATGAGCGAAGACAGCTGGTACTGGCACATGTACGATACCGTCAAGGGTTCCGACTGGCTCGGCGACCAGGACGCTATCGAATTCATGTGTCGTGAAGCGCCAGCGGCCGTCTACGAGCTCGAACACTTCGGCATGCCATTCGACCGCAACCCCGATGGCACCATTTACCAGCGCCCGTTCGGTGGCCATACCGCCAATTTTGGTGAAAAGCCTGTTCAGCGCGCCTGTGCTGCGGCCGACCGTACCGGTCACGCCATGTTGCACACGCTGTACCAGCGTAACGTTGCGTCGCGCACACAGTTTTTTGTCGAATGGATGGCACTCGACCTGTTGCGCAACGACGACGGTGACGTTGTTGGCGTCACAGCGCTCGAAATGGAAACCGGCGAAATCTACATTTTCGAAGCCAAAACCACAGTTCTGGCTACCGGTGGTGCCGGCCGTATCTGGGCAGCGTCCACCAATGCCTTCATCAACACCGGTGACGGTCTGGGCATGGCGGCCCGTGCGGGCATCGCCCTGCAAGACATGGAGTTCTGGCAGTTCCACCCCACCGGCGTGGCCGGTGCTGGCGTTCTGATCACCGAAGGTGTTCGCGGTGAAGGCGGTATCTTGTTGAACAAAGACGGCGAACGCTTCATGGAACGCTATGCGCCTACCCTGAAAGACCTGGCACCTCGCGACTTTGTGTCGCGTTCGATGGACCAGGAAATCAAGGAAGGACGCGGTTGTGGTCCAAATGGCGATCATGTACTGCTCAAGCTCGATCACCTGGGTGCCGATGTCATCAACAAGCGTCTGCCCTCAATTCGCGAAATTGCGATCAAGTTCGGTAACGTTGACCCGATCAAAGAGCCTATTCCGGTTGTGCCCACCATCCACTACCAGATGGGTGGTATTCCTGCCAACTACCATGGTCAGGTCGTTGATTTCAAAAACGGCGAAACCAAGGTTGTCAATGGCTTGTACGCCATCGGCGAATGCGCGGCCGTTTCGGTGCACGGTGCCAACCGTCTGGGTACGAACTCGCTGCTCGACCTTATCGTTTTCGGGCGTGCTGCCGGCAAGCATATCGTCGATCAAAATCTCGATCGTCAGACATCGCACCAGCCCCTGCCCCAGGAATCGCTTGATTACTCGCTTGACCGTGTCAACAAGCTCGAAAGCCGTACCTCGGGCGTCAAGGCGCAAGAAGTGGGTAATGCCATTCGCAATGCCATGCAGACACACTGTGGTGTATTCCGTACGCTCGAATTGCTGAACAAAGGTGTAGATGCCATTGATAGCCTCACACCCCAGGTTGACGAAATTTACTTCAAAGACAAGTCCAAAGTGTTCAATACAGCCCGTATCGAAGCCCTTGAGCTGTCAAACATGATTGAAGTCGCCCGTGCCACCATCAAGTCGGCTGCAAACCGTACCGAAAGCCGTGGTGCACATGCCCTCGACGACCATCCCCAGCGTGATGATGACAACTGGTTGCGCCACACACTCTGGTATTCAGAAGGCGGCCGTCTCGACTACAAACCGGTTCAATTGAAACCATTGACAGTCGAGAGCTTCCCACCCAAAGCACGGACCTTCTAAGCAGGAACTGAAATGAGCCAAAAACGTATCGTCAAGTTTGAAATCTACCGCTACGATCCTGACAAGGACGAGCGTCCGTACATGCAGAAGCTTGAGGTCGAGCTTCAGCCCACTGACAAAATGCTGCTTGATGCGCTAGTGCGCATCAAGAACGACGTTGATGACAGTCTGGCAATCCGCCGTTCGTGCCGTGAAGGGGTTTGTGGTTCTGATGCCATGAACATCAACGGCAAAAACGGTCTGGCGTGTACAACCAACCTGCGCGAACTGTCTCAGCCTATCGTTCTGCGTCCGCTGCCCGGTTTGCCGGTTGTGCGCGACCTGATCGTCGACATGACCCAGTTCTTCAACCAGTATCATTCAGTCAAGCCGTTCCTCATTAACGATACGCCACCTCCCGAGCGCGAGCGTCTGCAGTCGCCCGAAGCCCGCGAAGAGATCGACGGCCTCTACGAGTGCATTCTGTGCGCATGCTGTTCAACATCATGCCCGTCGTTCTGGTGGAACCCCGACAAGTTCGTTGGTCCTGCTGGTTTGCTGCAGGCGTACCGGTTCATTGTTGATTCGCGCGACGAGGCAACCTCCGAGCGTCTCGACAATCTTGAAGATCCGTATCGCCTGTTCCGTTGCCACACCATCATGAACTGTACAGACGTCTGTCCGAAGGGTCTGAATCCGTCAATGGCTATCGGCAAAATCAAAGAACTGCTGGTTCGGCGCAGTATTTAAGTGCCATGAGCACACTCACCGAACTTGAGCGAGCCCGTCTGCGTTGGCGGGCTCGCCGTGGTCTGTTGGAAAATGATCTGATCATCACCAATTTTCTTGATCATTACGAAACCCAACTTACCGATATTGATGTTGCCGCCCTGACCCGTCTGTTTGAAATGGGTGACAACGAATTGCTCGATGTTCTGTTGGGCCGTAAAGAGCTTGATGGGGTGTACGCTACACCCGATATCCAGCGACTGGTACAGCAGATGCGCGCACTGTAAATTTTTGAGGATAAAAGATGCAACTGTCAGATAAAAAAGCAACGCTATCGTTTTCGGACGGCAGCGCATCGGTAGAATTTCCGGTGTACAAGGGCTCTATCGGCCCTGACGTCATTGACATTCGTAAACTGTACGGCCAAACCGGCATGTTCACGTACGACCCGGGCTTTCTGTCCACGGCGTCGTGCGAGTCTGGTATTACCTACATTGATGGCGATAAAGGGCAGTTGCTCTACCGCGGTTACCCCATTGACCAACTGGCTCAGAACAATGATTTTCTTGATATCTGCCATCTGATCCTGAATGGTGAGCTGCCCAACGCCGAAGAAAAATCGCGGTTCGACAGCGAAGTTACAAATCACACCATGGTGCATGAACAGCTGGCAACGTTCATTAGCGGCTTCAGCCGCGATGCACACCCGATGGCCATGTTGACTGCCGCCGTGGGTGCCTTGTCGGCCTTCTACCACGATGCCACCGACATCACCAACGCCGAGCACCGTCGCTTGTCGGCCATCCGCCTTATCGCGAAAATGCCGACACTGGTCGCCATGGTTTACAAGTATTCGTTGGGCCAGCCTTACATCTACCCAAGCAACGATTTGTCCTATACCGGCAATTTCCTGCGCATGATGTTTGCCAACCCGTGCGAAGACTACAAGGTCAATGAGGTCGTCGAGCGTGCGCTTGATCGTATCTTCATCTTGCATGCCGATCACGAGCAAAACGCCTCCACCTCTACGGTTCGTCTGTGTGGCTCGTCGGGCACCAACCCGTTCGCAGCGATTTCTGCAGGTATCGCCTGCCTGTGGGGCCCCGCACACGGTGGCGCCAACGAAGCTTGCCTGCAGATGCTCGAAAGCATCCAGGCCAACGGCGGCGTTGCCAAGGTTGGCGAGTTCATGGAGCAGGTTAAAGACAAAACCTCGGGCGTTCGCCTGATGGGCTTTGGTCACCGTGTTTACAAGAACTACGATCCGCGCGCAAAACTGATGCAGGAAACGTGCAAGGAAGTGTTGTCGGCATTGGGCCTTGAAAATGACCCGTTGTTCAAGCTGGCCATGGAACTCGAGCGCATTGCGCTCGAAGACCAGTACTTTGTCGATCGCAAACTGTATCCGAACGTTGACTTCTACTCGGGTATTGTTCAACGCGCCATCGGCATTCCGACACCGTTGTTTACCGGCATTTTTGCATTGGCCCGCACGGTTGGCTGGATCTCGCAGTGGGATGAAATGATTTCCGATCCCGAATACAAGATCGGCCGTCCGCGTCAGCTGTACACAGGTTCAGTGGTTCGCGACATCAAGTCGTAAATTACTGGTTGCCTCAACAAAAAGCCCGCCTTTATGGCGGGCTTTTTGTTGGCGGTGTGCGGGTTACTTCTTGCTCATCGCCGCTTGCTGTGCTTCCTGCTGTGCATCGACCACAGCCAGTGCAGTCATGTTGACGATACGACGAACGGTGGCCGAGGTGGTCAAAATGTGCACCGGGCGGGCAGCACCGAGCAAGACAGGCCCCAGCGAAACTCCGTTACTGCCTGTCATTTTGAGCATGTTATAGGTGATGTTGCCGGTGTCAAGATTGGGCATGATCAGCAGATTGGCTGGCCCCTTGAGGTTCGAATCAGGGTAGGCGCGCAGGCGGATCTTTTCTGACAAGGCCGAATCGGCATGCATTTCACCGTCAACCTCAAGCTGGGGAACACGCTCGTTAAGCAGCTGGCGTGCACGCGCCATTTTGCGTGATGATTCGGTAACCCGGCTGCCAAAGTTCGAGTGCGAAAGCAGTGCCACTTTAGGCACGACGCCAAAGCGCAAGATTTCGTCGGCTGCCTGGATTGTCATTTCGGCGATTTCTTCGGCGCTTGGGTTTTCATTGACGTGCGTGTCACAGATGAACAAGGTCTGGTCGGGCAGCATCAGTACGTTCATGGCCGCGTAAGTTTCAACGCCTTCTTTCAAGCCAATAACTTCGTGAACATACTTGAGCTGGTTGTCGAACTTGCTGGCAATGCCGCAAATCAGGGCGTCGGCATCGCCACGTTGCAGCAGCATGGCACCAATAAGGGTATTGTGCTTGCGCACCATGGCTTTTGCGATTTCCGGGGTAACGCCATTGCGCCCCTGAAGTTTGTAGTAACCGGTCCAGGTTTCGTTGAAACGATCATCGTCTTCGGGGTTGACCAATTCGACGTTTTGGCCGGGAACAAGGCGCAAACCGAATTTCTGGATGCGCATGTCAATGACGGCAGGGCGTCCGATAAGGATTGGCCTTGCAATGTTCTCGTCGACAACCGTTTGAACAGCACGCAATACGCGCTCGTCTTCACCGTCGGCATAAATGACCCGTTTTGGTGCGCTTTTTGCCTGCAGGAACAGTGGACGCATCAGTTGGCCGGTGTGGTAAACCAGACCCATCAGACGCTGGCGATAGGCTTCGATGTCTTCGATGGGGCGGGTGGCAACACCAGAGTCGACAGCAGCCTGGGCAACCGCCGGAGCGATTTTGATGATCAGGCGGGGGTCGAAGGGTTTGGGGATAATGTAGTCGGGGCCAAACGAAAGATCCTGGCCGGCATACGCGGTGGCGACCTCATCGTTTTGTTCGGCTTCGGCCAGTTCGGCAATGGCTTTGACGCAAGCCAGTTTCATTTCTTCATTGATGACGGTTGCGCCGACATCAAGGGCACCGCGGAAAATGAACGGGAAGCACAGTACGTTGTTGACCTGGTTCGGGTAGTCGGAACGACCCGTTGCAATAATGCAATCGGGTCGTGCAGCCTTGGCTTCTTCAGGGCGGATTTCCGGCTCGGGGTTGGCCAGCGCCAGAATCAGGGGTTTGTCGGCCATGGTTTTGACCATATCGCCCGTCAGTACGCCCGGAGCAGAACAACCCAGAAATACATCAGCGCCTTTGCAGACATCTGCCAGTGTGCGTGCATCGGTGGCTTGGGCGTACTGTGCTTTTGTGGGTTCCATGTTGGCATCACGGCCTTCCCAGATAACGCCGCGCGAATCGACCACGAAAATGTTCTTGCGCGGGATGCCAAGGCTGACCAGCAGGTTCAGGCAGGCAATGGCTGCTGCACCGGCACCCGAGCACACCAGTTTTACTTCGTCCAGCTTTTTACCGACTACCTTCAGCCCGTTCAGAATGGCTGCCGATGAAATGATGGCCGTACCATGCTGGTCGTCATGGAAGACCGGAATGCGCAGGCGCTCACGAAGCTTTTTCTCGATGTAGAAGCACTCGGGGGCCTTGATGTCTTCAAGGTTGATGCCGCCCAGGGTAGGTTCCAGAGCAGCAATGATGTCGACCAGCTTGTCGGGGTCGAGCTCGTTCAGTTCGATGTCGAAAACGTCAATGCCGGCAAACTTCTTGAAAAGACAACCTTTGCCTTCCATGACCGGTTTTGCGGCCAACGGGCCGATATTGCCCAGGCCCAGTACGGCCGTACCGTTGGTGACCACGCCAACCAGATTTGAGCGCGACGTGTACTTGGCAGCAGCTTCTTCGCCGCCTTCATAAATTGCCATGCTTGCAATAGCTACGCCAGGCGAATACGCCAGCGACAAATCATCTTGATTGGCCAGTGTTTTTGTGGGCGTTACCGAGATCTTTCCGGGTGTGGGGAAAGCATGGTAATCGAGGGCCATTTTTGAGAGGTCCGCCTTGGCGTCCATAAGGTACTGCTCCTGAGTTATGCAATGAAAAAGTAAACGTTAGAAAAATACACCATTCGTCGAATGTGTGCATCCCGTGACACCGGTTTTCGGGCATGTGTCAGTAAAAATCAACGTTGGGTTTTCAAAACCCGGTGGTTTCGGTTTGGCCGGTTACATTCCAAATTGTTTGTGGTTATACTAACTTTAATACGGCTACCCAAGGCGTCGTACTGTTGCCTTCTGCCCCCGCTATCCGCTAAACGGTCTGGCCGTGTCGCGGAAGGTGTTCCCCCTGCATCAAACGAGTGAAGCACTCGGTAAGGTGAAGCGAATATATGTCCTCACAAAACGAATCATTATCTAATTCATATCTCTTCGGCAGCAATGCGCCTTACGTAGAAGAACTCTACGAATCCTACCTTGATAACCCCGGTTCGGTCTCCGATGAATGGCGTGCCTACTTCGATCAGCTGCAGCATCTGCCGGCTACCGATGGTAAGGAAGTCACCCGTGACCAGGCCCACGCGCCCATTATTCAGTCCTTTGCCGAACGTGCCAAAAACAATGCCTTTGTCGGCATTCGCGTCCAGCAACCCGACCTCACCGTGGCCAGCAAGCAAGTGTCTGTTCAGTCGCTTATTTCAGCGTACCGCACACTCGGTCCACGGTTTGCAGAACTCGATCCGCTCAAGCGTCAAGATCGTCCTGCCATCCCCGAGCTCGACCCTGGGTTTTATGGCCTGACCGAGTCCGACCTTGATCAGGTCTATTCAGCAACAAACACCTACTTCACCAAGTCCGAAACCATGACGCTGCGCGACATGCTCAAGGCCTTGCGTGACACCTACTGCCGTAACATCGGCGCCGAATTCATGCACATGTCCGATCCAGCCGCCAAGCGTTGGATCCAGGAACGCCTCGAATCCTCCGGCGTTCCTGCCTACTCTGCCGACCGCAAGCGTCACATCTTGCGCCAGGTTACTGAAGCCGAAGGTATCGAGCGTTTCCTGCATACCAAGTACGTTGGTCAAAAGCGTTTCTCTCTCGAAGGGGGTGAAAGCTTCATTGCGGCAATGGACGAAGTGGTCAATCATGCCGGTGAAAATGGCGTGCAGGAAATCGTTGTGGGTATGGCCCACCGCGGTCGCCTGAACATGCTGGTCAACATCATGGGCAAAATGCCCGGCGACCTTTTCGCTGAATTTGAAGGCAAGTACGCCCAGAACCTCACCGACGGCGACGTCAAATACCACAACGGTTTTTCAAGCGATCTGTCCACACGTGGCGGTCCGGTTCACCTGTCGCTGGCATTCAACCCGTCCCACCTTGAAATCGTCAACCCTGTGGTCGAGGGCAGCGTTCGCGCCCGTCAAGACCGTCGTGGCGATAAAGAAGGTTCGCAAGTCCTGCCGGTTCTGGTACACGGTGACGCCGCATTTGCCGGCCAGGGTGTTGTCATGGAAACCCTCAACATGGCGCAAACCCGCGGCTATGGTACGGGCGGTACGCTTCACATTGTCATTAACAACCAGATCGGTTTTACAACATCTGACCCGCGCGACTCTCGCTCAACCCTGTACTGTACCGACGTCGTCAAGATGATCGAGGCGCCCGTGTTCCACGTTAACGGTGACGACCCCGAAGCGGTTGTCTACGTGACAGAACTCGCACTCGACTACCGCCGTCAATTCAAGCACGATGTCGTAGTCGATATCGTCTGCTTCCGTAAACTGGGCCACAACGAGCAAGACACGCCTGCGCTTACCCAGCCCTTGATGTACAAGCGCATTGGCCAGCACCCCGGCACGCGCAAGACGTATGCCGACAAGCTGGTTGCCCAGGGTGTTCTGGCCGAGAACGAGCCCGACGACATGGTCAAAGAGTACCGTCAGCTTATGGAAGACGGCCAGAAAACCGTCGAGCCCGTCCTTACCGATTACAAAAACAAGTACGCGACCGACTGGAGCCCGTTCCTTAACGCCAAATGGACAGACCACGCCGACACCGGTGTGCCATTGGCTGAACTGACCCGCATCGGTGAACGTATCACCCAGGTGCCTGAAGGCTTTACCGTTCACCCCCTGGTCAACAAGTTGTTGACTGACCGTCTGAAAATGGCTCGTGGCGAGCAGCCGCTCGACTGGGGTATGGGCGAGCATCTGGCCTTCGCGACCCTGGTTGCGTCAGGCTATACCATCCGCATCACCG
>Ga0172382_10003147_pt1 | contig 26478 bp, 26 predicted proteins | sample Leawel138RmetaG_FD_122245 | JGI IMG/M metagenome (GOLD analysis project Ga0172382, IMG submission 122245) | Leachate microbial communities from a municipal landfill in Southern Ontario, Canada - Leachate well 138R metaG | ecosystem: Engineered > Solid waste > Landfill > Unclassified | place...
GGTCGCCTGTCGCGCATCCCGCAGCCGTCGGGCGAGCCCTTGATCCTCACCACGGATATGACGAATCAGCCAGTCACCGAGAAACGCCAGCAACTGCCGGCCATCGGGCACCGCATCGTCGCCGAGTTCATCGGCCATATCGCCCACGAGGGCGAGAAAACGGTCGTGATTGTGGTGGTGTGCCTGCGCGTAACCAGGGGGCAGTCCGCACAGGCTCATCAAGGCCTCTTCGGTACTGAAATGGACTTCGGTGTATTCCTTGAGGAATCCCACCAGCGAGCGGACCTCCTCAGCGCTGAGTTCGGACTGATCGGCCAGTCGCGCTGCGGTGGCGTTGATCATGTCGACCAGCCCCCGATGCTGCCGGTCGATGACGTCGATACCCGTCAACAGTGCGTCACTCCACGCCAACTCTTCCATTCAGCCACTCCCCCGAGAATTAACCCGCGCCGCCCCCAAACTTGTATCCCCGCGCGGCGGGACAAACGCAGTTTAACTTGAACAGCGCATGCCCGAAGCATTGTGCGGCATTGCCGGCGAGGCCTCTGCGTCGGTCAATGGCGACACCAGCGCCGGCCGGCCGCGCGCGACTTGGGCGCGATCAAGGCACACTACCCCACCGGGTGCTAGGATTTCCTCATGGATCAGCCCCTTGCGCATGACTCGAACAGTACCCGCGACCGCCTTTTGCACCTGCTCTCTTACCTTGAGAGTGGTTTGATCGAACGGCGACGCGCGGTACGCCTCACCCTGCTCGCTGCGCTCGCCTGCGAAGACAACGACCGCATGGAGATGGGCCTCATCCTGATCTGCGACCGCGAAACCGTCGGTGTGCTCGAACTGACCGACAACATCCTGTGGGTACGCGACTGGCGCCGCTTCGGCGCATCGGATGCCGACGCCCCTGTTCATTCCAAGAGCCTCACCGCAATGTACTTCCCCGGGGCGCTGCGCAGCCCCGAGAACCGTCGCTCGACCGTTGCCGGCGACGCTGCCTCTGCTGCCGTCCGTGCAGGATTGCACCGCGGCGAGCGCCCTCCGGACCAGGAACAGACATGAGCACTGCCAAGCCCGCACGTTTTGCGGACGACTACCTCGCCCAGCTCGAACGCTTCGCCGCCCGCAGCCCGCTGCCCCGCATCCGCGCACTGCACCTGCCCCCCGCGCAAGCCAACAACGATGGTCGTGGCGAATTCTGCGCGTTCGAACTGGACGACGGCTCGCTCGGCCTGTCCTACGTGCTGCTCGACGACACCCTCGAGCGTCTGCACGCACACCCGAAGCGCGCGGCCCTCACCGGCACCGATGCACTTGATCTGGCCCGACGCTACGCCAGTGGCAGCGGCATCGACAAGACCCTCGGCTTTGCCGCCGCCAACGCGCTGACCCGCTGCCTGTATGACCGCGCCGGCTTCCGCCCAGACGACAGCACCGACTCCATTGGCAGCCTGCAGCCCGCGCCTGGCGAAGCCATCGGCATGATCGGCCTGTTCAAGCCCCTGCTGAGCCGCATCATCGACGCCGGTGCCAGCCTGACCGTAATCGAACTCAAGACCGAACTCGCCGGCGAACACGACGGCTACCGCGTCACGACCGACGCCGACGCACTCGCCACCTGCACCAAGGTCGTCTCGACCAGCACGCTCCTGCTCAACGACACCCTGGACAGGATGCTCGGCTGCTGCCGCCAGGCACGCTGGTTCGCAATGATCGGCCCCAGCGCCGGCTGCCTGCCCGACGCCCTGTTCGCCCGTGGTGTCACCTTCGTCGGTGGCAGCTGGATCACCGACCCCGAACCCTTCATCGACGCACTCACGAGCGGAACGCGCAGCAAGAGCGCCTCCAAATACGGGCTGACCCGCGACAACTATCCGGGCTTCGAGGCGCTGCTGGCCCGCATCTGAATTCGCCCGCCCGCCGCATGCGGCGCCGGACACGGAAGCTGATGGGCGCAGTTGCGGTCATGGGGAATCAGCCGCGAATCAGATTCATGATCAGTTGCTTCTGCACGGGGTCACTCTGCGCAACCAAAAGGGCAATCGCCGCATGTTCGCCTTCAGTGCAGCGATCCCGGCGAGCGCTTCATTTTCGCAGATTTCATAATCGATCGTCGTCGCAAAATCGCCGAGCGGCAGGCGTTCGCTGTCGAACTGGTTGAGCAACACAAAAGTGCGGGCATAACCGGCAATCACATTCACCAGCCCGCGCGCCTCCGGCAAACTGGCCTGCTCGATCAAATTTTGCTGGAACAGACTCAGCGTGCGCTCCAGCTGGCGGATGTTTTCCTGCTGCTGCGTCAGTCGCTGCTGGTTCAGCGTATAGCCACGGACAAGATGATCCTTGAGAATGCGGTTGGCCCAGATACGGAAACGGGCGCCTTCAGGCGACTTGACGCGGTAGCCAACGGAGATGATGACGTCGAGGCTGTAAAGGCGCGTTTTGTATTTCTTGCCATCCGCCGCAGTAGTCAAGGATTCCTTGACCACTGCCTGTTCATCCAGCTCGCCTTCAGAAAAAACATTGCGGATATGCAAGCTGATGTTCTGCTTGGTTTTCCCGAACAGGTCGACCATCTGAGCCTGCGTCAGCCAGACGGTTTCGCCCTCCAGACGAACTTCGGTTGCAATTGAGCCGTCGGCAGATTGATAGATGGCAATCGGGGTTTGGGCGCTGGCTTGTGGTTGCATGATCGACCTCGGCAAATAACTGTATATACCAACAGTATATTAGCCAACCTTTCTCTTTTTGCCAGGCCTTTTGATGCCATTCGATTTTTCGGCGCAGTTGCGCTCGCGCATGACGGCAGCAGTTCCGGGCTGTTGGCGTCTGGTGCAAGGTTGACCGTGATCACGTAACAGCCCATTCGCATGCAGCGCTTATAATCCCGCCCCATGAACATGCTCACTGCCGACGACGGCGAAACCATCCACTTGCGCATTTCCGGCGACGGCCGCCCGCTGGTGCTCCTGCACGGCTGGACCTCGAGCCACCGCGACTGGAATCCCTTCATCGAGCCGCTGGCGGCCCACTTCCGCATCTTGCGCTGGGATGCCCGTGGTCACGGCGGGCACGCGCCGCTGACCACCACGGTGCCGACCGTGCAGCGGATGGCGCAGGATCTGCATCTGCTGCTGACGCATCACGACCTGCGCGACGCGGTCGTCGTCGGGCACTCGATGGGCGCGCTCACGCTGTGGCAGTACGTGCGCGACTTCGGCTGCGAGCGCCTGGGGCGTGCCGTCATTCTCGACCAGTCTCCGCGCCTGCTGACCGACGACACCTGGAAGCTCGGCGTGTATGGGGATTTCGACGCGCAACGCAATGAAGTATTCATGGCTGCGCTGCGCGAGGACTTTGCCGAAGCGGTGCTGCGCCTGGTGGCGGACGGCCGAAACCGTGCTGCCACGCAGGCTTACGAGGCCAACACCGAGGGCATCCAGGCCATGCGCCAGCGCCTGCGAAAGCTGTCGCCCGCCCCGCTGATCGCATGCTGGGACAGCCTGACCGCGGCCGACTATCGCCCGGTGCTGGCGCAGATGACCATTCCGACCTTGCTGGTCTACGGCGGAGAGAGCAATTTCTACCCCGCCGAGACGGCCCGTTTCGTGGCAAGTCATCTCCCCGACGCACGTCTGCGCGTCTACGAAGGCGTGGACCATGCGCCGCACCTGTGGCGGCGTGCCGCCTTCATCGAAGACCTGCTCAACTTCTCCGGCATCAGCGCACACGCCTGACGCACCGCACCGGATACCTGCCCGGAGCACGGCCGCTCCGCTGATCGGCTATATTTCCCGATGCAGAAACCCGCCCGCAAGAGAACCATCATGTCCGAAGCACCTGCCGTCACCGAAGCCCAGATCGCCGAACTCGTGCAGGTGTTTTACGACCGGGCACGGCTGGATGACGACCTCGGCCCGGTGTTCAACAACGCCGTCGGCGACTGGGATCACCACCTCGCCATCGTTACCGACTTCTGGTCCAACGCCCTGCTCGGCACCAAGCGCTACGCCGGCCATCCATTCCCGGTGCACATGCGCCTGCCGATCACGCGCGAGCACTTCGGACAGTGGCTGGCGCTGTTCCGCGAAGCCGCCGAAGAGATCCTGCCCCCCGAAACCGCCAAGCTCGCCATCGGCCGCGCCGAGTTCATGGCAAAGAGCTTTCGGGCGGGTCTGTTTCCCTTCGATCCGGTCGTCCCATCGTCAGCGACCCGATCAAAAGACACCCCGGCCTGAGCCGGAAAGCCGCACCCAGCAACGCGCTCAAGCGATTTGCCGCCGTTTGCTGCGAAGGACGAGCACCAAAGCCTGCGCTGAACTGGATAGAATTACAGTCATGCACAGCGCCCCTCAACCATCCGCCGACCTACCTTCCTGGCTCGACTGCCTCAACCCCGCGCAACGTGAAGCGGTGGAGTTCGGCATCGCTGACAGCAGCAACGCCATTCCCGGCCCGCTGCTGGTCATTGCCGGTGCCGGCTCCGGCAAGACCAACACCCTGGCCCACCGTGTTGCACGCCTGATCGTCGGCGGAGCCGACCCTGGACGCATTCTGCTGCTCACTTTCTCGCGCCGCGCAGCGGACGAGATGGGACGGCGGGTGCAACGCATTCTCGGTCAGGCGGCAGCCGACACGCCCTGGCTGGCCCAGGCCAGCCTGCACTGGTCGGGCACCTTCCACGGCATCGGCGCCCGCCTGCTGCGCGAGTACGCCGGGCGCATCGGCCTGGACCCGGCATTCACGATCCACGACCGCGAAGACTCCGCCGACCTGATGAACCTCGCCCGTCACGAGGCGGGGCTGTCCTCGCGCAGCAAGCGCTTTCCGCAGAAGAACACCTGCCTCTCCATCTACTCGGCGGTGGTCAATACCCGCGCACCGCTGAAGGACGTGCTGCAATCGACCTTTCCGTGGTGCGCAGAATGGGCTGACGACCTTAAATCCCTGTTTCGCGCCTACGTCGCAGCCAAACAGGCGCAGCAGGTGCTCGACTACGACGACCTGCTGCTGTACTGGGCACACATGGTGGCCGAGCCGGCGCTGGCGGCGGAGGTCGGCGGCCTGTTCCAGCATGTGCTGGTCGATGAATATCAGGACACCAACCACCTGCAGGCCGAGATTCTGCTGGGCATGAAGCCGGACGGTCGCGGCCTCACCGTGGTCGGCGACGATGCGCAGTCGATCTACGCCTTTCGCGGCGCAACGGTACGCAACATCCTCGACTTTCCCGCCGCCTTCAATCCACCCGCCCACCGCGTGACGCTGGAGCAGAACTACCGCTCCACCCGCCCCATTCTCGACGCGGCCAATGCGGTGATCGCACAGGCCAGCGAACGCTACAGCAAGGATCTGTGGTCCGAGCGCGACAGCAGCGCCAGACCGCAACTGGTGTCGGTGCGTGACGATGCCGATCAGGCCGCTTTCGTGGTCGAACGCGCGCTCGCCCGCCGCGAGGAAGGCATCCGGCTCAAGCAGCAGGCGGTGCTGTTCCGCGCCGCCAGTCACAGCGCCCGGCTGGAGATGGAGCTGACCCGGCGCAACATTCCCTTCGTGAAGTTCGGCGGACTCAAGTTTCTCGAAGCTGCCCACGTCAAGGACGTGCTCGCGCTGCAGCGCTGGGCAGAGAACCTGCGCGACCGCGTTTCCGGTTTCAGGGTCGTGCAGTTGCTGGCCGGCATCGGCCCCAAGACCGCCGGTCGCGTCCTCGACAACGTGTGTACCGCGCCCGAAGGCTGCGCCCTGCTCGCCGAGCAACCCGTGCCCGATGCGGCTCAGCAGGCGTGGAGCGAGTTCGCCGCGCTGGTCGAACACCTCGGCCGGCCGGATGCGCCGTGGCCGACCAGCTTCGAGCTCGCCTGCCGCTGGTACGAGGCGCAGATGCCCCGCCTGTACGACGATGCGCCCGTGCGTCAGGGCGACATCCAGCAGCTCGGCCGCATTGCCGCCACCTACCCCAGCCGGCAGCGCTTTCTGACCGAGCTCACGCTCGACCCGCCCAGCGCCACCAGCGACGAGGCCGGAGTGCCGCTGCTCGACGAGGACTACCTGATCCTGTCCACGCTGCACTCGGCCAAGGGCCAGGAATGGAACGCAGTCACCGTGCTCAATGTGGTGGATGGCTGCATTCCGTCCGACATCGCCACCCGCCACACCGCAGAGATCGAAGAGGAGCGCCGCCTGCTCTATGTCGGCATGACGCGCGCAAAGGATCACCTCGACCTCATCGTGCCGCAGCGCTTCTACGTCACCCAGCAGCAGGGCATGGGCGACCGCCATGTGTACGCCGGGCGCACCCGCTTCATTCCCAACCGCCTGCTGCCGCACTTCGAGCAGCACACCTGGCCGGAGCCGCCGCCCGAGCTGCGCGGCACCCCGGCATCAAGGCAGGCGGCGCTTGATCTGGCCGCGAAAATGCGCGGCATGTGGGATTGAAGCAGCCCGCCCCCAGGCTCACCTTGAAAGTCCGCCAGCACCGACTACGCTGGATGGATGGAGAAAGGCCGGCCCGGCATCGGCGACACCCCGCAGGCGCGTGCGCGGGACTGAAGATGAGCAAAGGCCCCTTCTCCAACATGCATCTGCCGCACACGGCGAGGTCCGGACCTGCCGGGCAGCTGTATCCAGACCGGGTCAAACCCGGCGTAGAGCAAGGAGCGGGCAATGAGAGAGACAAAGGAACACGGCGCTTCAGCCGAGGTAATGGAGCGCCTTCATGCCATGACGCGTGGCCGCAAGATCGTGCTTGCCGTGTTTGTCATCTGGGCGGCACAAGCCATCCCAAAATGGACCGCGGCCATCCTCGCCGACGGCGAGGCTTCTGCAACGATCATGAGCTATTTCATCAAGCCGCTGGGCTGAGCCGGCCGCGCGAGGCTTTCGCCATCAGGGGGAAGATCCCGCGCAGAACTGCGACGGGGCTCTGTGGGCTTACTTCGTCTTGAAGTCGTTGTGGCACGACTTGCAGCTGTCGTAGACCTTTTCGTAAGCGGGCTCGACCTGCTCCAGCTCACGCGTCTGAGCTGCAACAAGCAATGCATCGGTCGCCTCGAAGAAAACCTGCCGCTTGTGCTCAAATTCGTCCGCACGCTCCCACACCGTCGCCTTGGCCTTGGTCGGCGGGTAGAGCGTGTCGGCCTTGAAATAGGCCCATGGCGCATCGCGCCGCGCCACCAGCTCGCCGGCCAGTTCGGCGAACTTTCCCGCGTTGTACTGTTTGTCGCGAAGCATGACACCCATCGGCTCGAAGGAGCGGAGCACCGCCTTGAACGCATCCTGCCGATGTTTCACCGGCTGCCCCGGCCCGGTGTCCTCCACCGGCTGATTGCAGGCAGTCAGGACAAACAGGGCACAAAGAAAGGAAAGGAGCAGGCGCGGCATGCAAGGTATCCGGAGTGGAAGGGGTCGGGGAGCGAAGACCCCAACTAAGGGGCGCATTATAGGCGCTTCAAATGTAGCGTGAGTTCCCGTGCGCTCAAACCGGCACCATGTTGATCACGCCCCCACCCCACGTTCGACCACCCAACGGAGCTGTCCGGCGTGAGGAGATTCCTTGCACCCAACTCGGCAGATCCGTATTTTGTAGGCTTGGATGAGCCGATCTGTGCGCAGTGACGCCAATAAAAACCGCATAAAGGAAGGGTTTCGCATGCCGCTCAAGAACAAGGTTCAGCTCATCGCCTATCCGGACCGGATCGGCACCAACCTCACGGACCTTGCCGAATTCATCGAGCGCCATCTGGACAAGGCGATTGGCGGGCTGCATCTCCTGCCACCCTTTCCGTCAAACGCCGATGGCGGCTTCTCCCCGCTGACGCACAAGGAAATCGACCCGCTCTTCGGCGACTGGGCGGACGTCGAGCGCATCGCAAGCCGTTACGACGTCTGCCTCGACCTGATCCTGAACCACATCTCGGACAAGTCCGCCGAGTTTCTCGACTTCAAGAAGAAAGGAAAGGCCTCCGAGTTTGCCCCGCTCTTCGTCGATGTCGACGCGCTGGGCGAGATCAGCCCGGACGATATGGCCAAGATCCACATCCGCAAGGAGAAAGAGCCCTTTCGTGACGTCGAATTCGAGGACGGCACGCATGGCCGCGTCTGGTGCACCTTCAGCGAGAGCCAGATCGATCTCGACTACAACGCCGAGCGAACCTACGCGATGATGACCGACACCATCACCTTCCTCGGCGAACGCGGGGTCAAACTGCTGCGATTGGACGCCTTCGGCTATACCACCAAGAAGATCGGCACGAGTTGCTTCCTGGTCGAGCCGGACGTGTGGCGCATTCTGGAATGGTTCCGCAAAACCGCCGCCGAACGGGCCATCGAAATCATGCCCGAAGTCCACGACCACCCAAGCTACCAGTATGCGATCGCCCGCCGCGGCATGTGGGCCTATGCCTTCGCCCTCCCGCCCTTGCTGCTGCATGCGATGATGGATCTCAACAGCCGCTATCTCAAGGCATGGTTGAGGATGTGCCCGCACAACCAGATCACCGTGCTCGACACCCACGACGGCATCTGCATTCCGGACGTCGAGGACATCCTGCCCCGCTACCACGTTGAGGCGGTCATCAAGAACGTGTCCGACCGCAGCGCCGACCCCATCCTGCGCCGCTCGGCGGCCAATGCCCACAGCGTCGGTGCCATCTACCAGCTCACCTGCACCTTCTTCGAAGCCCTGCAATGCAATGACGATGCCTACATTGCGGCACGCGCGATCCAGATGTTCGCCCCCGGCATCCCGCAGGTCTATTACGTCGGCCTGCTCGCCGGTCGCAACGACTTCGAACTGATGGAGCGCACCGGCGAGGCGCGCGACATCAACCGCCACTACTACACGACGGAGGAGGCGGCAGCAGCACTCAGCAGCGATGTCGCCCAACGCCTGCTCAAGCTCATGGAACTGCGCTCGACCCACCCGGCTTTCGACGGTGAATTCGAACTGCAATACTCAAACGACTCCAGCGTCTCGATGGGCTGGCGCAATGGCGCGCACAACGCACTGGTGTTCGTGGACCTGAACTTCCGCACCGCCACCGTGACCTGCACCGACCCGGACACCGGTCACGAGATCAGCTTCCGGGTCTGAGCCGGCCACCGATGTCGATTTTCGATATCCTCGCCGAACAACGCATCGTCGACGCCATCCGCCGCGGCGAACTGGACAACCTGCCCGGCGCGGGGCGCCCGCTCGTGTTCGACGACGAACTCTTCGTGTCCGGCGAGCAGCGCATGATCAACCGGGTGCTCAAGAACGCCGGATTCACCCCGCCCGAAGTGCGACTGCGCAAGGAACTGGCCGATCTGCGGGAAGCGCTTGCGCGCCATCCGGAAGACGAACAGCGTGAACTGCTTCAGCGCGAGCTGAACATGGTGCTGCTCAGACTGGGTGCGCTGCGCCGCCACTGACACCGGCACCCGTCGGGCAGGGGCGTTTTCCGGGCGCAGCAAGGCTGCAGAATTTTGCGCCAAATGTGCAAACTGATCACGGCAAATCGAAGCCTTTGCGATACTCTCCCCGGTATATAGAATTCGAGCATACGCGGTGAAGGCGCGATGACCATGAAGGCTGCGGACAAAAGCGCTAACCGGCTGCAACTGAGGCCATATCCACCCGCTTCCGCGGCACCCGGCCTCCCACAGCGCCGGCATCTGCTGCAACCGGAATGAGCTCAATGCAGCCGGACGCAGCCAGCCCCTCCACACCCCCCGCAGTGCGCCGCGACGCAGCCTTGCAGTTCGCGCGCATGGCCCGGGACTACTGGTGCTGCGAGCGCAAATGGACAGTGCGCGGCGCGGTGCTGTCGTTGTTCGTGCTGACTGCGGCCCAGGTCGGCCTGGTCATCTGGGTCAGTTACTGGCATCGCGAGCTGTTCGATGCTCTCGAAAACCGCTCGCTCAGCGAATTCCTGCGCCTGATCCTGACCTTCCTGCTGATCTTCGTCCTCACCATGGGGGTCACCGCGCTGCACATGCACATCAAGCGCTGGGTCCAGCTCGACTGGCGACGATGGATGACCAGCCTGCTGCTCGACGAATGGCTGTCACACACCAACCATTATCGTCTGCAGTTCTCCAGTGGCGAGCACGACAACCCCGACGGCCGAATCGCAGAGGACATCCGCATCGCCACCGAGGCCGCAGTCGGGCTGGCGCATTCGCTGCTGTACTCGATCCTTATCCTCGGCAGCTTCATCGACATCCTGCTCAGCGTCTCGGGCAGCGCCAACCTGCCCGGTACCGAGGTCTCCGTGCCCGGCTACATGGTGCTGATGGCCTTTCTCTACGCCGGGGTGGGCACGGTTTTCGGCCTCGTGCTGGGGCGCCCACTGATCCGCAGCACCAACCGCCTGCAGTCGGTCGAAGCCAGTCTGCGCTTCGGCCTCGCGCGCGCCCGTGAGCACTCGGAGGCGATTGCGCTGATGCATGGCGAACCGCTGGAGCGGCGCAGCGCCGATCGCCTGTTCTCCGACGTCGGCCGCGGCTGGGACAGGCAGACGCTTGCCTACCTCGGCATCGTTTCGTTCTCCACCGGCTACGGCACCCTGCTGCCGGTGTTTCCAATCCTGATCGCCGCCCCCCAGTACATTGCCGGCGCCATGACCCTGGGCCTGCTGATGCAGGCGGCACAGGCCTTCCAGCGCCTGACTTCAGCCCTGTCCTGGCCCATCGACAACCTCGGCGAGCTGGCCCGCTGCCGGGCCTCGATCGACCGTATCGTGTCACTGCATGAAGACATGCTGAGCCTCGAACTGCAGGACAGGCAGAAGGCCACCGGCAAGACCCGCATCGAGCTGCAACAATCCCCGCACGCCGAACTCGACATGCGCCACCTGCGCCTGGCATCGCCTTCAGGACAGGTGCTGCTGGACGATTTCAATCTGCACGTGCGCCACGGCGAGCGCATCCTCATCACAGGCGACCCCGCCGTCACCATCAGCCTGTTCAAGGCCGTGGCTGGCCTGTGGCCGTGGGGCAGTGGTGTGATCAGCCTGCCGGCGGGGCACAACATGATGTTCATCCCGCAGCGCCCCTTCCTGCCCGAAGGCAGCCTGCGCTCGGTGCTCAGCTACCCGCACAGCGCCGGCCATTACACGGAACCCTGTCTGCACCGTGCGCTGGAATGCGCCGGTATTGCGTGGCTCGCGCCGCGGCTGGACGATTTCGACGACTGGGGGCGGGCGCTGCCGCTGCGGGCACAGCAGCGCCTGGGCATTGCGCGCTTGTTCCTGCAGCAACCGGGCTGGGTGTTCATTGAGGAGGCGACCGACGCTTTCGATGCCAAGGACGAAATCGACACCCTGGAGCTGCTGCACCACGAACTGCCCAGTGCCACCCTGCTCAACATCAGCCTGCACAACGGCCTCGACCACTTCTACGACCGCAAGCTGGTCCTCAACCGCCTGCGCGGCGGACGCACACGCCCGCCACCGACGGCTGCGGCCGAAGCCAAAGCCGGGGGCGACACGAAAGCCGCCCCGGCAACAAAGCTCCTACCGGAAACTTGACGGCAGCCAGCCCCGCTCCACCGACTCGCGCAGACACCAAGCAGGCGTCGTTTCCGTCTTGTAGCTCCAGAAGAACCAGCCGAACAGCTTCTCGAAGGCCAGCAGCTGCGCCGCTGCGTAACCGCGGCTGGCCACATCCTGCTGAAACGCATCCATGTGTTCGAGCGCGTGGTTGTACGGCCCCTCGGCCCACAGCGACACGACCCGCAGATCCAGCCCCAGGCTCCACTCGCCACACACCGCCGGCAAGCCCATCGCGGCATTGATCGAGTCGGCCTCGTCGCGCCACTCGACGGCGGCCTTGGTCATGTGGCCGTAGATGTCGGTATCGATGTCGCGACGGTCAAAGCACTGGTAACGGTGATAGTCGAAGATCACGTTCTGCCACTGCGGGGCCTGCATGAAACCGAGGAATTCGCGGTAGGAGCGGAAGCCGTCATGAAACACCACCGCCACGCGCTCCGCCGGGCAGTGCTTGCGGATGCGGTCGTAGGCCGCCAAGTAATAGGCCTTCAGGTACTCGGTCGGCACATCCCAGCGCGGCTCATTGAGCACCTCGATGGCATGCAGCGCGGGGTGGGCGCGGTAACGCTCGGCCAGGCGCTCGAGCACCCGCAGGGAATGCTCGAGGTACTCCGGTTTGGTATGCCACTCGACCACGCCCATGATGCCGCCGTTATCAAAGCCGTTCTGGCAACCGGGCGCGGCATGCAGATCGAGCATGACCCGCAGGCCGAGCTTCTGCGCCCAGTCCATCGCCCGGTCTAGCACGTCGATACCGCCGGTGACGAAGGGGTGGCGGTTCTCGCCATAGCTGGGGTGATAGGGGTAGTCGGGGCCGAAAATCCAGTGCCCGACCGGAATCCGCACCGCATTGAGACCGCGCTCGGCGATCCAGGCGAAGTCCTCGTAGGTCACGAAGCTGTCCCAGTGCTTGCGCAACCGCTCGCTTGCACCCGACCCCATCTCCGCACACCAGGTGGTTTCGTCGGTCGCCTCGAGGCCCTCGAACACGCTGGGCACCATCCACTTTTCCAGCAACAGCCAGCTACCGAGGTTGACGCCACGCAGTTTCATGCCTGTCGCATCCATCGCACACCTCCCGCAAAAGGGTCATCTTCACGCGCACTGAACCAGGAACACACATGCGCAGCCATGCCGACAAGATTACGCCTGGGCGCACCGCTTGGGGCGAGTCTCCGCGTCTTTCGGGGCGAATTCCCGCTGCACTGGAGAGCGCCGCCGACAACGGGTTCCGCGGCCGCGAAACGCCCTCGCCGGCAGAGATGGCTGAGCCTACAATCGATCACGCGGAAAGGCCGCGGCATGGCTTCATGGGAGCCTCGAAAATGAAGAAGAAGTGGTGGCGCGAAGCGGTGGTGTACCAGCTCTACCCCCGCAGCTTCATGGATACCAACGGCGACGGCATCGGCGACCTGCCCGGCGTTCTGGCCCGCCTCGACTATCTGCAATGGCTGGGCATCACCGTCATCTGGCTGTGCCCGGTCTTCCGCTCGCCCAACGACGACAACGGCTACGACATCTCGGACTACCGGGCCATCATGGACGAGTTCGGCACCATGGCCGACTTCGACCGCCTGATGGCCGAGGCCCGTCGCCGCGGCATGCGCATCATCCTCGACCTGGTGGTCAATCACACCAGCGACGAGCACCCGTGGTTCGTCGAGTCGCGCAGCTCGCGCGACAACCCGAAGCGCGACTGGTACGTGTGGCGCGATGGCAAGGACGGACACGCACCCAACAACTGGGAAAGCATCTTCCGCGGCCCGGCCTGGCAATACGACGCCGGTACGGACCAGTACTTCCTGCATCTGTTCACCGCGCGCCAGCCCGACCTCAACTGGGAGAACCCGGACGTGCGCAGCGCCATCTGCGACATGGTGCGGTGGTGGATGGACAAGGGCGTGGACGGTTTCCGCATCGACGCCATCACCCACATGAAGAAGGCGCACGGCCTGCCCGACGTACCCGGTGCGGGCGGCAAGGGTCCGGTGCCGGCCTACGATTTCCACATGAATGTCGATGGCGTGCTCGACTACGTCGACCAGCTGTCCCGCGACGCCTTTGCCCACGGCGACATCATGACTGTCGGCGAAGCCAACGGCATCAGCGCCCGCCAGGCCGAAACCTGGGTGGGTGACGACCGCGACCGCTTGTCGATGATCCTGCAGTTCGAACACTGGCACCTGTGGTCGGGCAACCCGCGCGCCGGGCTTGATGTGCGCCGGCTCAAGACCATCCTGAGCCGCTGGCAGCGCGCGCTGGATGGCCGCGGCTGGAATGCGCTCTACCTTGAGAACCACGACCTGCCGCGCGTCGTATCGCGCTGGGGCGACCCGCAGCATCACCGCCACGCCAGCGCCACCGCGCTCGCGGCGATGTACTTCCTGATGCAGGGCACGCCCTTCATCTACCAGGGCCAGGAACTCGGCATGGCCAACACCGTGTTCCACAGCCTGGCCGACTTCGACGACGTGTTCGCCCGTCACCGGATCGACGAGATCCGCGCCAGCGGCATGAACGAGACCGCCATCTTCGACGAGATGACCCTCACCGCCCGCGACAATTCGCGCACACCGATGCCGTGGGACGACAGCCATAACGCGGGCTTCAGCAGCGGTACACCATGGCTGCCGCTGAACCCCGACTACCCCGATGTCAATGTCGCACAACAGCGGGACGATCCACACTCGGTACTCAACTTCTATCGCCGCATGATCGCCCTGCGTGCTGCAGAGCCTGCCCTCGTGCACGGTCGCTATGCCCTGCTGCTCAGGGACAACCGCCAGATCTACGCCTACACCCGGATGCTCGGCGGCAAGGGTTTCGTGGTGATGTGCAACCTCAGCGCCCGACCCGCGCACTATCGCCATGCAGGCCTCACGCTCGATCATGACGCCTGCGTACTGAGCAACATGAAAGTCGCCATTCATGACAAATGCGAGTCCTGCACCTTGCGCGCGTATGAAGCTCGCGTGTATTGCATTTCCCCGCATGGGCCCGATGACCTAAAATAGCCGGCTTACTGTCACTGGAACACGAACATGTCCGCCATACCCGCCTGCCCCCAATGCACCCTGGAAAACACCTACCCGGACGGCGACAACTACGTATGCGCGGATTGCGGCTACGAATGGCCGATGGCCGAAGTGGCCGGCGCCGACGAAGATGACGAAGCCGTGGTGAAGGATGCCAATGGCAACGTGCTTGCCAACGGCGATTCCGTCGTACTGATCAAGGACCTGAAAGTCAAAGGTTCGTCGACCACGCTGAAGGTCGGCACCAAGGTCAAGAGCATCCGTCTCGCCGGCGGCGATCACGAAGTCGACTGCAAGATGGATGCGGGCAACTTCATGCTCAAGGCCTGTTTCCTGCGCAAGGTCTGATCCCCTCCGCCTCAATCCGGGGGCGACAGGAAGACAGGACACGCATTTCTTCGATCATGAATGGATGGAGAACGCCATGAAAAGACTGCTTCTGCTTGTCGCCCTGTTCAGCGCCCCCGCCCTCGCGCAGGACACACGCTTTCTGGCACCGTTGCCCCCCGCGGCACAGGAAACGCTGCGCAAGGAAATGGTCGACAACCTCCTCGCGCTCAACGAAATCATTTCGCTGCTGGCATCAAACAAGGTACGCGAAGCCGGTGACGTCGCCGAACAGCGCCTCGGACAGACGGCCATGGGCAAGAATGCGGCGCTGCCATATGACGCGCGCCCCGGACCGCAGATGCCGATCGAGATGAACGGTCTGGGCCGGGACGGACATGCGGCGGCAAGCGAATTTGCCCGGGCAGCCGCTACGGGTGATCTCACCAAAGCCTTGGCCGCCCTGCCCAAGCTGACGGGAGCCTGCGTGGCCTGCCACGCCCTCTATCGCACGCGCTGAGCACACCACAGACCACGCGGCGCTCGTTGAGTGCCTCGGCCTGCTACGCCTCGAACAGCGACGTACCGCAAGCATCACGCCGCTTTTCTGCTTGCGCTGCAGCATGCCCCGTTTCAGTGCATGCCTGCGGCACAAGCTCCGCTCAATCCAAACTTCCCTTTAACACTCAATATCTTGCAACGCACAATGCGAGTGCGCTGATTGCGTCATACGCACCATGTTGGAAACAATAATTTCAACATTGCGATTCTGAAATTTATGTTTTAGAGTGGATTCAACGCGTCGCCCCGACGACGGAAAAACACTCAGAACATTATTCAGGAGTCATGCATGAGCTTGACCGCGTTGGCGCAAAGAATCGAAGGCATCGGCCGCCGCTTGAACCGCGTGGTCGAATGGCTGTGCGCCGGTCTGATCGCGGCCATGGTGCTGGTGGTATGGCTCGGTGTCGGCGGGCGCTACCTCACCCACGACGGGATCAGCTGGACTGAAGAGCTGTCGCGCTACCTGATGATCTGGGCCGCGTTGCTGGCCGTGTCCTGCGGGGCGTGGTGGCGCGAACACGTCGGCCTCGACCTGATCCCGTCTCACCTGCCCGAGACTGCACGCCGCTTTCTCAAGCTGGCCACCGATGGTCTCACCGTGTGCTTCTTCATCTTCATGTGCATCTACGGCATCGACATGACGCTCGAGGGCCGCACCCAGTTCTCCACCCTGTTCGGCATGACGATGGAAGTCCCCTTCGCCGCCGTACCCGTGTCCTCGGCGCTGGCCGCCTTCCAGTTCGGGGTGCGACTGCTCACCGACTTCGTCAACCTGCCGCGCGCCGAAACGGCTGCGGTTCCCTACTGAGCCCGACACCATGTGGATTGTTGCAGTCGCATTCTTTGGCCTCATGTTGCTGGGCATGCCGATCGGCGTCGTGATCGGCGTCTCCGGCGCAATCGGGCTGGTTCAGCTGGGGGACGTGTCCTTCCTCGCCATGGCGCCCAAGCGCTATTTCGAGGGACTGGACATGTTCACCTTCATGGCCATGCCCTTCTTCATTCTTGCCGGCGAACTGATGAACGCCTCCGGCATCACCCAGCGCCTGATCGCCTTCGCGCTGTCGCTGGTGGGTTACATGCGCGGTGGTCTGGCCCACGCCAACATGGTGGCCTCGGTCCTGTTCGCCGGCATGACCGGCGCCGCCGTGTCGGACGCCGCGGCAATGGGCAACACGCTGGTGCCGGCCATGGTGAAACAGGGCTACAGCAAGCCCTTCGCCTGTGCGGTAACGGCGGCAGGCTCCATCATCGGCCCCACCATTCCGCCATCCAACCTGATGGTGATCTACGGCTCCATCATGGGCGTGTCGATTGCCGGCCTGTTTGCCGCCGGCATCGTACCGGGCCTGCTGATCTGCGCCATCTGCATGGCGGTCATCGCCGCGCTGGGCAAGAAGCTCGGCCTGCCCAAGGGCGAGAGCCGACCCAGCCTGACGTCCATCCTCGTCAGCTTCAAGGACAGCCTGCTCGGCCTCACCATGCCGGCGATCATCCTCGGCGGCATCCTCGGTGGCATCGTGACCCCTACCGAGGCCGCATCGATTGCCGTCGCCTACGCAATGTTCGTCGGCTTCGTCGTCTATCGCACCCTCACGCTGCGCCAGGTCGGCGTCATGCTGATCCGCACCGCCCGCATCACCGGCAGCGTGTTCCTGATCATCGCCGCGGCGTCCATCCTGTCGTGGTGGCTGACCTTCCACCAGATCCCGCAGATGATCGCGCAGGCGATGCTGTCGGTGGCATCAAGCAAGGAAGGCGTGCTCGGTCTCATCCTGCTGCTGTTGCTCTTCGTCGGCATGTTCCTCGACATCACCGCCGCACTGATCATCCTCGCCCCGGTGCTCGGCCCGCTCACGGCGGCCGTCGGCATCGACCCGGTTCATGCCGGCATCATGATCATCCTCGCCCTCAACATCTCACTGATGACCCCGCCGGTCGGCGCCTGCCTGTTCGTGCTGTGCTCGGTCACCGGCGAGAAGATGGAGCGCATCGCCCGCGCCCTCGCCCCTTTCCTGCTTGCCGAGGTCGCGATCCTGTTCCTGATCACCTACTGGTCAGATCTCACCCTGTTTGTGCCCCGCCTGTTCGGTTACGTCCAACCCTGAGGAGTTCCCCCCATGAAACTCAAGACCCTGCTCACCGCCGTCGCCACCACCATGGTCTTTGCCGTCGCCCCTGCGCACGCCGAAAAGATTCTGAAGATCCATCACCTCAACGTCGATGACCCGTTCGAGAGCACCACCGGTGCGCTGGTCACCGTGTTCAAGAACCTGGTCGAAGCCGGCACCGGGGGCTCGGTGAAAGTGCAGACCTTCCCCAGCGGTCAGCTCGGCAAGGACAACGAGGTGCTGTCGCAGGTCAAGGCCGGGCTGGTGCAATCGGGCGTGTTCTCGGTCGGCGGTTTCGCCAGCACCTACCCGATGATCGGCGTGCTCGACATGCCCTTCGTCTTTCCCGACATCTCCACCACCTACACCGTGCTCGACGGCCCCTTCGGCAAGAAGCTGGGCGACGACATCGAGAAGAAGACCGGCATGGAGGTGCTCGGCTTCGGTGACTCGGGCGGCTTCTTCGCCATCACCAACTCGAAGCGGGCAATCAAGACTCCGGCCGACATGAAGGGCCTGAAAATCCGCACCCAGACGCTCGAATCGCACAAGCGCGTCATCAGCAGCCTCGGCGGCCAGCCGGCGGCCATCGCCTGGGCCGAGGTCTACACCGCCCTGCAGACCGGCGTTGCCGACGGCCAGATGAACCCGATCCCCATCGTCGCCATGGCCAAGTTCAACGAAGTGCAGAAGCACATCACCCTCACCGACCACCTGTTCGCACCCTACGTGTGGGTGATCAACCGCAAGTTCTTCGACAGCCTGACGCCTGAAGAGCAGGTCGTGGTGAAGAACGCCGCCAAGAGCGCCATCGTTGCCAACCGCGGTATCAGCCGCATCATCGAAGCCTCGTCGAAGGGCTTGCCGGAACTGGCCAAGACCATGACCGTGACCACGCTGACGCCCAAGGAAAAAGCCGCCTTCCGTGACGCAGCACAGCCCGCCGTGAAAGCCTACATCGTCGACACCTTCGGCAAGGAAGGCGAAGAGATGCTGACTTCCCTGCAACAGGCAGTCGAGGTCGCCTCCAAGTGAGCATGTCCATGACCACGCAAGACCTTCCCGGTCAGCTGGCCGTCCTGCCGCTGGCGCACTGCGCCGGCGTGGCAGGGCCGAAGGCCGGCCCTTACCCTGAAACACTCAAGCCCATACTCAGCCTGGCTGCGCACGCCGAAGCCATGACCGAGATCAGCGAGTGGCCCGGCTACGCGCCCACGCCGCTGATGAGCCTTGCCGGCATGGCCCGCGCCGCCGGTGTGGGCGCCATCCACTACAAGCACGAGTCCAGCCGTTTCGGCCTCGGCAGCTTCAAGGCCCTGGGCGGCGCCTACGCCGTACTGCGCCTGCTGAAAAAGGAGATCCTGCGTCGTACCGGGCAGGACGCCAGCAGTCGCGACCTGATCGACGGCAAGTTTGCCGACATCGTCTCGGCCATCACCGTCACCTGCGCCACCGACGGCAACCACGGTCGCTCGGTGGCCTGGGGCGCGCAGACCTTCGGCTGCAAGTGCGTAATCTACATTCACGCCACCGTGTCCGAAGGTCGCCGCGAAGCCATCGCCCGCTATGGCGCCGAAGTGATCCGCACCGCCGGCAACTATGACGACGCCGTGCGCACCGCCGACGTCGACGCCAAGGCGCACGGACGTTTCATCGTCTCCGACACCTCCTACCCCGGCTATACCGATGTGCCGCGCGATGTCATGCAGGGCTACTCGGTCATGGTCGAGGAAGCCCTGCGACAGTGGCCGGAAGACCAGCCCCCCACCCACGTCCTGATCCAGGGCGGCGTTGGCGGACTGGCTGCAGCAGTCTGCGCGCAGATGTGGGAGCGCCTTGGCGACGACCGCGGCCGCTTCATCGTGGTAGAACCCGACCGCGCCGCCTGCCTCTACGCCTCGGCGCTGGCCGGTGCGCCGACCGCCGTGCATGGCGATCTCGACACCCTGATGGCGGGCCTGGCCTGCGGCGAAGTCTCGCTGATCGCATGGGAAGTGCTCGAAGCCGGCACCAACGACTTCCTCACCATCCCCGACGCAGCAGCCGTCACCGCCATGCGCCTGCTGGCCGATGCGCCCTTCGGCGACCAGCCGCTCGCCGCCGGCGAATCCGCCGTGGCCGGCCTCGCCGCGTTGCTGATGGCGTGTTCGCGTCCGCAGATGGCCACCACCCTTGGTCTCGGCCCGGACAGCCGGGTGTTGCTGTTCGGCAGCGAAGGCGCCACCGATCCGGAGCTTTACGAGCAACTCGTGGGGCGCAGCGCCGAGGCGGTGGAAGGACACGCGGGGGCAGGATCATGAGCGCCACCCTGCGCATCAAGGGCGAGCGCCTGCAACAGCGCATCGCACAACTGGCCGAAGTCGGCGCCATCGACGGCGGCGGTTGCGCCCGTCTGGCCCTGTCCGACGAAGACAAGGCCGGACGCGACCTGGTCTGCGACTGGATGCGCGAACTCGGTCTCAGCCTGACGGTGGACGCCATCGGCAACGTGGTCGGCACCCGTGCCGGCCGCGTGCCGGGCGCGCCGGTGATGACCGGCTCGCACATCGACACCGTGCGCACCGGCGGCCGCTACGACGGCAATCTGGGCGTGCTCGCCGGGCTGGAAGTGATTGCCAGCCTCAACGACGCCGGAATTGAGACCGAACGCCCGCTCGCGGTCGCCTTCTTCACCAATGAAGAGGGCGCACGCTTTGCGCCGGACATGATGGGCAGCCTCGTCTTCACCGGCGAACTCACCCTCGACGCAGCCCTGCAGACGCAAGGCATCGACGGCAGCACGGTGGCGGACAACCTCACCCGCATCGGCTATGCCGGCACCGCACCGACACCGGCCGCCGCCCCGCACGCCTTCGTCGAGCTGCACGTGGAGCAAGGCCCGGTGCTCGACCGCGAAGGCACGGAGATTGGCGTCGTCGAATCCGTACAGGGCATCTCCTGGACCGAGATCGAGATCCTCGGCACCTCCAACCACGCCGGCACCACGCCGATGTCGCTGCGTCGCGACGCTGGCTGGGCTGCAGGGTCGATCATCAGTTTCGTGCGCGAACTGGCGCAGGAGCTCGGCGGCGATCAGGTCGCCACCGTCGGCCGCATCGAGTTCTTCCCCAACCTGGTCAACGTGGTACCCAACCGCGCCGTGCTCACCGTCGACCTGCGCAACACCGACGAGGCCCTGCTGCAACGCGCCGAATCGGCCTTGGCCGCGCATCTCGACGCCCTGCGCGATGCCGAAAAGGTCAACATCAGCACACGCAAGCTCGCCCGCTTCGCCCCGGTGCCTTTTGCCACGGCAATGTGCGATCGGATCGAGCGCCACGCCCTCGCCCAGGGTCTGAGCACCCGGCGCATGCCCAGCGGCGCCGGTCACGACGCGCAGATGATGGCTGCGGTGTGTCCGACGGCCATGATTTTCGTCCCCAGCGTCGACGGCATCAGCCACAACGTACGCGAATTCACCCACCCCAAACATATCGAAGCCGGTGCCAATGTGCTGCTCGCCGTCCTGTGCGAACTCGCGGGCGCCACGCTGCCGGCAGGAGAACCCGCATGACCCGCAAGATCACCGTCGGCGCCGCCCAGCTCGGCCCCATCGCCCGCACCGAATCGCGGCGCCAGGTCGTCGCGCGCATGATCGAGCTGATGCGCGAAGCCAAGTCCCGTGGCTGCCACTATGTCGCCTTCCCCGAACTGGCCCTCACCACCTTCTTTCCGCGCTGGTACACCGAAAACCAGGCCGAGATCGACGCCTGGTTCGAAACCGAAATGCCCGGCCCGGAAACCCTGCCCCTGTTCGACGAAGCCAGAAAGCTCGGCATCGGCTTCTACCTCGGCTACGCCGAGCTGGCGCAGGAAGCCGGCGTCACCCACCACTACAACACCTCGATCCTGGTCGACCCGAGCGGCGCCATCGTCGGCAAATACCGCAAGGTCCACCTGCCCGGCCACCGCGAAAACGAACCCTGGCGGGCCTTTCAGCACCTGGAAAAGCGCTACTTCGAGCGCGGCAACCTCGGCTTCGGCGCCTGGCGCGCACAGGCTGGCGCCGACAAGGGCATCTTCGGCATGGCGCTGTGCAACGACCGCCGCTGGCCCGAAACCTACCGCGTGCTCGGCCTGCAGGGCGTGGAAATGGCCTTCATCGGCTACAACACCCCCATCCACTACCCGCCGGTGCCCGAACACGACCACCTGCAGGGCTTCCACAACCACCTCGTACTGCAAGCAGGCGCATACCAGAACGGCATGTGGATCGTCGGCATCGCCAAGGCCGGCGAGGAAGAGGATTGCGACCTGCTGGGTCAAAGCTGCATCATTGCGCCCACCGGCGAAATGGTGGCGATGTGCTCCACGGTGGAAGACGAACTCGTGACCTCGGTGTGCGACCTCGACCGCTGCCGCGAGCTCAAGGACAATGTCTTCAACTTCGGCCTGCACCGCGAACCCGAAACCTATCGCCTGATCGTCGAAACAAAGGGCCCGGTCGAACCGGCCTGACCCCTTACGCGAGAGCAGCCCTGCGCATGACGCCCAAACCCGCCAAACGCTTCAAGCCGATCGACGAACGCATCGAAGCGCTCAGCGAAACCCTGCCCGACTCCGAGCACAAGCTTGCGCAGCTGCTCACCGCGCAACCCGCCCTGCTCGCCACCCACTCGGCCACCGAACTGGCGGCCATCGCCGGCAGTTCCAAGGCTGCGGTGACGCGCTTCATCCAGCGTGTCGGCTACGACGGCTTCGCCTCCGCCCGGCGCGAAGCGCGCGAGGCGCAGCGCTGGGGCGCCCCCGGCCTGCAAGCCGCATCGGGCCTGCCCGCAGCGTCGGAAGAGGCCTTCGGCGAACACCTGCGACGCGACCTGCAGAACCTCGCCCGCACCTTCGAAAAGCTCACCAGCGGCGTCGTAGAGCCCGCCGTCACCACCCTCGCCCGCGCCCGCCGCGTCGGCGTCATCGGCTACCGCAACAGCCACGCCCTGGCGCAATACTTCGCCCGCCAGCTCGTGCTGCTCAAGGACCACGTCGCCCTGCTCCCCCAGGCCGGCCAGACCATCGGCGAAGACCTCGCCGCCTTCGGCCCCGACGACATGCTCGTCATCCTCGCCTTCCGCCGCCGCGTGCCGGTGGTTGCCGAAATCGCCCGCCAGGCCAGGAAGGCCGGCGTGCCGGTGCTGGTACTGATGGACGCGAGCACCCCCGCGAAGGAAGTCGACGCCACCTGGCGCATCGCCTGCGAAACGAGCGGATCGGGGCGCTTCGATTCGTATGCAGCACCGATGAGCGTGCTCAACCTGCTGGTGTCAGCGCTCGCACATCGACCGGAGATCGAAGCGGCGAACCGCCTGCGGGCAGCGGAGAGGTTGCATGAGGGGCTGGAGGAGCTGTAGCCATCGCATCAAGGGCGATGCAATGCGGATTTCGCGGTTGCGGTTTCAGCAGTGATCGTCCACCTCAAGGAACACAAGATGCCACATTGCATCATCGAGCACTCGGCAGGCCTTGATAGCGACCAGCTGGTCAGCGAGGTGTTCACTGCAGCCCTGAATTCCGGCCTTTTTGAAGAGGATGGGAGCGATATCAAGGTGCGGGCGCTGAGTTACGGCAGCTATCTGACCGGCCCACAAAAATCTGCCTTCATTCACGTCGAGTTGAAAATCCTGTCCGGGCGGACGCTTGAACAGCGATCACATCTATCCAGCACCGTTGTCGCGCAATTGCGCGCGCTTGGCTTCAGCGGCACCTCGATTACAGTCGAAGTTGTGGAAATGGAGAGGGGTAGCTACGGCAAAGCGATCGTATAGATTCAGGGCCAAAGAGACCAAAGGGGTCAGAGTCGTTCGATCCTTCTGCGGCTTCAAACGACTCTGACCCCTTTGATCCTTCTTTCCGCCATCGACATCACAGCAGTCCCCAGATCATTTTCACGGCGGTGCCGAGGAGCACGAGGCCGATGATGTATTTGAGCTGCCCGCTTTTGAGTTTCTCGCTCATCAGCCAGGCGCCCAGCGCTGCGCCTCCGGCCGAGGCGACGCCGGTGACACCGACCAGACGATAGTCCATTCCGGAAAGCGTGGCATGTGCAAAGAAGCCGGTCAGCGAAGCAAACACGACGACGAAGGATGCGGTGGCCGAGGCGCGTTTTGGCTCGAGCCCGGAACCCACCAGGACCGGCACGATGATGCTGCCGCCCCCCACACCAAGCAGCCCGCCCACGAAGCCGGCGATGCCGCCCAGGAAAGAGCCGCGGACCATCTGGCCGCGCGCACTGACTGGCGTGGCGGACGCTTTCGGTGAGTACAGCAGCATCATCAGGCTGGCGAAGACCAGGAATCCGGAGAAGAGCCACAGCAGGAGCCGGCGATCCAGGCCCTGACTGACATGAACGCCCACCGGCGACAGGGCAACAGCAACAATCAGGATCGGAACGGCCAGACGCCATTCGACCAGGCGTTTCCGAATGAATGTCGTAGTCGAGACGCTGGTCGAGATCGCATTGAGCAGCAAGGCAGTGGCCATTGCGGCATGAATCTCCACGCCCAATGCGAGGAAGATCGGGACCAGGATAAATGCCGCGCCGACGCCAGCCATCGCCATGACGGCGGTCAGCCCAAACGTCGCGATAGCAGCGATGACAAGCATGTCGGTGGCCTAGGCGTGTGCGTTGTGAGCGGCGGAAGACTGCTCCTGACAGGGCACGCAGAGTCGTCCGGCTTCGCTTTCGAACAGTTTGTTTACAAAGACCCGTTCGCCGCATTGTGTGCACAGATCGGTCTCGAAGCATCCCTTTCCCTTGGGAAGTTCATACGCGACGATCGGCCCGATTTCCAGAAACATGGCCTCCGGCATGTTCATCACTTTTTCCACCAGCGGGTCCGCGACTTCGGCCGGTACATCCTGAGGCGCTACACCGAGCTTGCGCTGGGCCACGAAGGGCGAGTTGAGCATGTTGCCGAAGAATTCATCCTTCAGGCGCACTCGAACCGAGCGCTTTCCCTTCACGTCAATCAGGGTGAAGGCCATCTTGTTGTAGTAGCGCTTTTCGATGTTGGACTTGCCGTAGGTGCAGCCCGTGGCCGACATGATGCCGTCCAGAAAACACCCGGCCGCATGACCTTTGCCGGTTTCGGCGATGACGTGCAGTTCCTTGTCCTGCGAGCGCGGCACACCCAGTGTATTCATGGCGGCCTGTGCTGCGCGGTAACCCAGCGGCATGGCCGGGCACTTGTGCCCGTGAAAGGCGGCAGCGACGACGAATTCCTGGTTGGTCATGGTTCTTCTCCTTCAGATTGATCTGTCGCTTCGTTGTGAAGCGTCTGATCAGGAGACGAACGATCTGGCAAAAGGATGCAGACAGGGAGATTTGTTCGGGGGAGAACACCGGGACAGGCACGAGACCTGAGGTCTGACTCAAGCGCCTGGACGCCCCCGCCAGCGCAGAACGGTTGATGACCGCCCTGCCGGCATGAGCGCATGTGTCAGCACATCGTGAGCACGATGCGCTGACACCCTGCGTTTACTTCTTTGCGACCTCGAAACCCGTTTCACGATAAATGGATTCCAGGAACTCCTGGCCGACACGCGGCGCCATCGTGGCGTGGACCTTTACCATCGTGCGCTTCCACTCGCTGCGCTCCTGCGGGGTCGGCGTGAACACTTCCATCCGCCCGCTGTTCTTGATCATCTCGAGGGCGGCTTCGTTGTCCTTGCGTGCAACATCGTTGGCGAACACGGTGGCGTCCTTGATGGCGCCGTCGAGTTGGGTGCGGATGTCGGCCGGCAGCTCATCCCAGAACTTCTTGTTGGTCACCACTGCATAACCCGTATAGCCGTGGTTGCTGACCGTCATGTGCTTTTCGACTTCGTAGAACTTCTGCGTCCAGATGTTCGGCGTCGATTGTTCATCACCGTCGATGACGCCCGTCTGCAGCGCGGTATACAGCTCGGAGAACGCCATCACCTGCGGCAGCACGCCCAGCGAACGCATCTGCTCTTCGATGACCTTGGACGACTGGATGCGGATCTTCATGCCCTTGAGGTCTTCCGGCTTGTGCATCGACCTGTTGCCGGTAAATTGCTTGAAGCCGCTGTCCCAGAATGCGAGGCCGGTCAGGCCGCGCGTTTCGAGCTTCTTCAGGAGCGCGCCGCCGATCGGGCCCTGCAGTACCTTATGCACGTCGCTGTAGTTGTCGAAGATGAAGGGCAGAGCGAAAGCATCGAACTCCCTGAACCCGAGCGGACCGAACTTGGCGGTGGACGGCGCGAGCATCTGCACCGCGCCCAGTTGCAGCGCTTCGAGTTCTTCCTTGTCCTTGTAGAGCACGCTGTTCGGATAGACCTCGACCTTGACGCGGCCGCCGGTGCGCTCTTCCGCGAGCTTCTTGAACATCTCGGCGGCCTTGCCCTTGGGGGTCTCGGCGGCCACGACGTGGCTGAACTTGATGACGATGGGCGCAGCGCTCTGGGCCTGGGCCGACGCGCCGAAGAGGATGCCGGTCGAGGCGATCAGGGCGGCAAGCAGTTGGTTCGTTTTTTTCATAGTCTCCTCCGAGATGAGTGTTGTTGCGGGTACGTGAAAGGTTCTCAGGCCGCTTCGGGGCAGGCCTGGCGTTGTGTGCGCTTGCCTGCCTGCAGCACCTGCCCGGGTACCGGGTGGCCAAGCAGCGTGGGCAGTTCGCGGGCAAGATCGAGCAGCGCATCGAGGTCCACACCCGTGTCGATGCCACAGGCCTCGAGCATGTGCACGGTGTCTTCGGTGCAGATGTTGCCGGTGGCGCCCGGCGCATAGGGGCAGCCCCCGATGCCGCCGAGAGAGGCGTCGATGCTGTCGACGCCTGCATCGACCGCGGCAAGCACATTGGCGAGGCCCATGCCGCGCGTGTTGTGGAAATGCGCGGTGACGGGCACGCCCGGAAA
>Ga0172382_10003148_pt1 | contig 26476 bp, 26 predicted proteins | sample Leawel138RmetaG_FD_122245 | JGI IMG/M metagenome (GOLD analysis project Ga0172382, IMG submission 122245) | Leachate microbial communities from a municipal landfill in Southern Ontario, Canada - Leachate well 138R metaG | ecosystem: Engineered > Solid waste > Landfill > Unclassified | place...
CATCTCGCCAAGGCGCCCTGGCTGGTGGCGGCCGTGCTGGATGGTCGGGGCGACGACAGCCGCGTGCGACTTGCCGCGGAGATCGCCCCAGCGCAGCTCCGTGCCCATTTCCAGCACCGCATCGAAACCCGTGAAGTGGTCCGTTTCGACGAGCGCCGCGACGGCGTGACGGCCGTGCGCGAGGAGCGGCTCGGTGCCCTGGTGCTGGAGAGCAAGCCGCTTGCCGTGCCGCCGGCCGGCGCCATCACGGCGGCCTTGCTCGATGCGGTGCGCAGCCGCGGGCTCACCGTGTTGCCCTGGACCGATGCGGCGCGTGAACTTCAGGCGCGGGTGGAATCCCTGCGCCATTGGTTACCGGAAGACGGCTGGCCCGATTTCTCCGATGCGGCGCTGCTCGATGCGCTCGATGACTGGCTCGCGCCGTACCTGGATGGCCTGACGCGCCTGGAGCATCTCGCGCGCCTCAATCTGCACGACATCCTGCTCGCGCGCCTGGACTGGTCCATGCAGAAGCGGCTGGAGGAGGGCGCGCCCACGCACATTGCCGTGCCCAGCGGATCGCGCAAACGTCTCACGTACAAGGTGGGTGAATCGCCCGTGCTGGCGGTGAAACTGCAGGAGATGTTCGGCCAGGCCGACACGCCCCGCGTGGCCTTCGGCAAGGTGCCCGTCACCCTGCATCTGCTCTCGCCCGCGCAGCGGCCCATCCAGGTCACCCAGGACCTGAAGGGCTTCTGGGAGCGCACCTACACGGAGGTGAAGAAGGAACTGAAAGGCCGCTACCCCAAGCACCCGTGGCCGGATGATCCCTGGAGCGCCGTGCCCACCGCACGCACCAAGCGGCGGTCCTGAGCAAGGGATCACTGCGTTCCGAGCGTCCTCATGTCGTGGCGGTGATCACCAGGGCAGTCACCGCGAACAGCGTGGCAATACTGGCCGTTGCCGAGATCCAGACGATCCTCCGGCGGTGGGCCTCCACCCGCGCGACCAGTTGCGCGTTTTGTTCCGCCAGGTGCTTGATGAGTTCGGAGGACGCCAGCATTTGCTCATGCAACTCCTTGGTGCCTGCTTCGAGGGCCTCGATGCGCTTTTCCAGGGCGGAAAATGCCTGCGCACCATTACCTGTTGCATCCTCGGATCCCGGTGGCACGTGCGTTTCGGGACCGGGCGTCCCGGAGACGCTGTTCCATAACTTCCTCGCACCATCGGCCACTTTGGGCGCGTTTTCGATCACCTGGCCCCAAGGTACCGCCTGAAGCACAGCAAGCCAGCTTATCGCCATGTCACCTCGCTCCTGAAAACATGCTTGCGGTCGTTCCAGTGTTCGTCCGCAGCGGCCACTGCGCTACGTCTGCCGGCGTGATGCTGCGACAGCAGGTACGAGCAACCGGGACCAACCACCCTTGCAGCGTTCACTCGTGCCTGGGCTTCCGAACGGTCAGAATCGGAGTACGGCATGGCCGGATTATCGCAGATGCGGTCGGGCAATTCGCACGTGACCCGATGACGACCGTGAAGTGGCAGCAGGCCGTGGGGGGGTGGGGGGATGTACCTTGGGTTACCGGGCCTTGTCGTTCCGCAGGGAGCGGCTTGGACCGAGCAGGCATGCCGTGTCCCTGGCAGGCTGTGTGCGGGCTTGCTGCCGGGCGCGCCCGGCCGTGGACTCTTCCAGGGCAGTTTGAGGGTGAGGCCTGGTGGGCTGGCCCGTCAGGCCTCTCGATTACGCGGCGACGTGCTTCTCCGTCTCGTCATCGATCAGCAGTCCGTTGTTCGTGGCAAAGCCGATCAGGAACGCGTACAGGGACGGTTCTTCCTCCTTGAGTGCGGCATCCACCAGCACACAGGGCACCCCCTGGCGCATGGCCACGTGGACCCGCGGGTGGAAGTGGATGCGGCGATCCGGCCCCAGGCTTGCCACCGCCGTGGCGAGGCGCTGCGCCCAGTCGCTGGGACGAAACGTACGGCCCTGGTTGGTGATGCCCTTGATGACGATTTGCATGGGAGTTCCTGGTGTAAGTGTTTTTCTGGCCCGTTCCCGGGGCCGCACATTCTCGTCAGCACCGCGGGAAAGTAAAGGGCCTGGATGAAAAATTCCCAGTCGAGCGTCGGGATGCATTCACTCCCGATAACTACCCGCTCACCGAACTGCAATCCTGCATGATCCTCCTGCCGGACCGCGAGCGCTGCGATAAACGCCGCATTTCCGGATACTCGCCCGCTGCTTGACCCGCACCGACGGTCCCACGCCACGCCCTGCCAGTGTTGCCACCGGTTGCACCGATGCGCAATGCGAGGAAGTCGTAATAGTCATCGGCGCATGGTGAACTGCAACAGGCGGATCACTTCGTGGGTTTTGGTGAAAAAGCAAACCTGCAGACTCTCCCGCCACGCGCCGTGCATTCCACATGTTCCACGTCCATGTCCATGAAGGTGGAAAGCAGTTCGAGATCGAATTCACACACCTCCGGGTGCTCGCGAACCAGATCGTGGTAAACGCAGTTCGATGCGGTGATACCGAGTCCCCGGCTGGTATCCGGGCGTGCCTGATAGTGGAGACGGTTCATGGTGTCGAGCAACCGGGCAAGGCGCTGCTGGTCCTGTTCTTCGGCCGTATTCACGGCCAAGTCCCTGGCCAGATCCGCCGCCATCGCACGCAGATAGCGGGCCAGCCATTTTCTCCCAATTCCGCCTTCAGGGAGGACAGCAACAGGGCCGAGAACCAGGAATATTGCTTGGGAAAGGTCTGTAAGCCGTGCTCAGTGAGAGCATAGACCCGGCTGGGCCGCCCGCCGGTGGGTACCAGGTCACCCCGCCGCACGTAGCCGTCGCGTTCCAGTGCCGTCAAGTGCTGGATCACGGCGCTCCGCGAGATGCCGACCCGGCCGGCGAGTTCATCGGCGCTGAGACCGGCACGGGATTCGAGCAAAAGCGCGAGCAGCTCTTGCCGTCGACCGCTGGGGACCTGGGACATTCCACCTCCTTGCGCACCGTTGAGAAAGTTCTGACACATTTACCTTTCAAAAGCGTCAGTACTGGCCTATGCCCAGACACAGGCAACCGATACGCAAGGAGTTTGTCGTTCCCGGACAAATTCACGCGATAGCCGGACAGGCGCGAAGCGTCTGCGGCCGGCCCCTTCGCGGGGGCGGTCGCCACTTCGGTCTTGCCCGAGGAGCTGTCAAGCCTGCCGGCCAGCATGGGGCTGGCAAGCCATGCGAGCAGGGTGCGCGACGGCGCACGCGACGTGCGGGGATACATGAGTTCCGTCCTCAGGGTGGAATGTGCGCTCAGGCCGGTATTCGCCCTTCGCCGCTCTCTTCATGGGTCACACCGTCACGGATGTGATAGATACGTTTGAAAGTGGGGATGATCTTCTCGTCATGAGTGACGACGATGACGGCGGTTTCGAACTTCTGTGCCATGTCGTTGAGGATCCGGATCACGGCCATCGCACGCTGCGAATCGAGGGGCGCCGTAGGTTCGTCGGCCAGGATCACAGGAGGGCGGTTGACCAGTCCCCGTGCGATGGCCACGCGTTGTTGTTCACCGCCGGACAGATGCGAGGGCATGGCGCGGGCGCGGTGCTGTATGTCCAGCGCCGTGAGCAACTCCAGTGCCTTGTCGCGCGCCTCGTTGGTGGGTACGCCCGCGAGCATTGGCAGGAGGGCGACATTGTCGGTGACGTCGAGAAACGGGATGAGATAAGGTGCCTGGAATACGAAGCCGATCTTGTCGCGCCGGAGCATGCGCAGATCGCGGACCTTCCAGCCGTTGTCGTAGATGACCTCGTTACCGAGTGTCATGTGTCCCGCAGTCGGATCGATGACTGCTCCGAGGCACTTGAGCAGCGTACTCTTCCCGGACCCTGATGGTCCGATGAGCCCCACCACCTCGCCAGGTGCAACCACCATGTCGATGCCTTTCAGGGCGTCGACGGCGGTTTCCCCGCTGCCGTAGCGTTTTTTCAGACCTGTGATACGGATGCCCTTGCCACTCATGTTAACCTCCGATGGCTTCGGCCGGATCAACGCGCAGCGCGATACGGATGGCGATGACACTTGCCAGCACGCAGATGATCAGGACGGCGAAAAAGCCGGCCACTGAATCCAATGGCATGAGCAGGACGTATTTCGGGAACATCGGTGCCGCAAAGGTGGCGGAAATCTTGCCAACCACGAACCCGATAATGCCGAGGGCGATGGCCTGCTGCAGGATCAGGCCGGCGATGGTGCGATTGCGTGTACCGATCAGCTTCAGCACGGCGATCTCGCGGATCTTGTCCATGGTCAGCGTGTAGATGATGAAGGCGACGATGGCCGCACTCACGATCGCCAGGATCGCCAGGAACATGCCGATTTGCCGTGCCGACGTCGCGATCAGCTTGCCCACCAGGATGCGCTCCATCTGGGCACGGTCATACACCTGCAAACGCTTCCAGCGTCGGATGGGTTCGGCCACTTCCTCCGGGTCATGGTCGGCCTTTACCTGGACCAGGATGGCATTGACGAAGTTGTTCGCCGTTTGGGTGGCGACCACGGCGTCGAGCAGGCCGGGGAGCGCGGGTTGATCGAAGGCGGGGGTCGCTGCGGTCCGACGCCGCTGCATGAGGATGGCGTCGTTGTCTTTGAGGAACTGGGCCTCCTGCGCATCCTTCAGGGGGATGAATACCATGGGATCGCCGCTGGAGGACACCATGCGACGGGTCAGGCCCACCACCGTGTACTCGTTGCGACGGATCCTGATCCGATCACCGAGTTTGAATCCGGTGGCAATATCGGCAACCGCTTCGTAATGACTCCTTGTGATCTGCCGCCCGGCCACCAGATACGGCGGCCAGCCCGGGCTGCCCGGGCCACTTGCGACAATGCCAGTGACCATGGCCCGCACGTCGGTATCGCCCTTGCGGACCTGCATGGTGAGATAGGTGATGTTGGCGGCCCGTGCCACGCCCGGCAAGGCGGCAATGCTGCGCCACAGGTCATCGTAGACACTGGATGACTCGGCGTAGGGACCGAGGGTGTCCTTTTGTACCACCCATAGATCCGCCCGGCTGTTGTCCAGCAGAACCTTGGCGTCCTCGACCATGCCGCGATAGACCCCGGCCATGACCAGGGTGACGCCGATCAGCAGCCCCAGGCCAATGCCGGTGAAGACGAACTTGCCCCATGAATGCAGGATGTCGCGGCCGGCCAGGCTGATCATGGCGAGGCCTCCGTGAGGCGCTCTGTCACATGGATGCGCGTCTTGGCACTGAGCGACTTGCCGCTGTAGACCACCACCCGATCGCCCATCTTCAGGCCGCGACTGATCTGGACATGACCGTCGAGATCGGCCGCACCGAGGGACACCGGGGCGAATTCCAGAACATCATCCTCCTTGATGAGCCAGACCCCAAGCTGGCCGTCGACACGCTTTATCGAGGCATTGGGGATGACCGGTGCGGCGGGCAACGGGGGCAGCGCCACGGTGACCTCCGCCAACTCGCCCAGCGGCGGCAGGTCCTGTGGCAGATCGGTGAACACGACCTTCGCCAGGATTTCTTCCGTGACCGCATCGGCACGTGGTTCCACGCGCAGTACCCGAGCGGTGAAAGGCTCGGTGGAGCGCGAGCGCAAGACGATTCGGGCGTCCAGCCCCGCCTGGAGACCGCTGGCGCTGATCTGATCGAAGCGTGTATCGATCCAGTAATGCCGCGGATCGATGACTTCGACCACGGGCTGTCCGGCCACCACGGTCGTGCCTGGGTCGGCATCCCGCGCGATGACAAGGCCGTCCACCGGTGCGATCAAGCGCAGATTCGCCCGTTGCGTGAGCAAGGCCTCGCGATCGGCACGTATGCGCGCGATCTCCTCGCGTGCCCCGGTCAGTGCGGCCTCGGCGATCTGCCGTTCCTGTGCCTTGATTGCGACCATCTCCTCGCTCACCGAACCACCGGGAAGCAGGTCCTCATAGCGTCGGAACTGAGCCCGTGCGAAGGCACTGCGCGCCTCGGCCTCGAGCAGTGCGGCACCGGCACGTTTCAGGCCTGCATCCTGGGCCCGAATACGATCGTCGAGGTCGACGGGGTCCATCTCGCCCAACACCTGTCCTGCGGTGACGCGATCACCCACGTGCACATCCAGTCGCAACACGCGCCCGGCGTAGGTGGGTCCGATTCTGTAGGTGTATCGCGCTTCCACAGTACCGGTTCCGAACAGGGCGGGTGCGATCGCCCTCTGCTTCACCGTGATCGCAGTCACCGGCACCGGCGAGAGTGGACCTGAGCGCAATGCCACATGGACAAACAGCGCCAGTAGCGGCGCGACGACGGCCAGTAGCGCAAGGGTGCGCCGTTGCAAGGGCAGTTGTTTCATTTGCGGGCTCCAATGCCACACCGATAGATGGCGAAGACACCGGGCGCCTGAGTGCGTATGCGCCCGACGTCGCCGGCGAGCAGGGACTGCATCACCAACCCCTGGATAGTGCCGATGAAGAGCACGGCGGCGTTGTCGATATCGAGGTCGGCCGCCAGCTCGCCGTTGTGCTTGCCGCGCTCCATCAAGGTCCTGAGCAGCTTGCCATAGCGCTGGATCAAGCTCGTGGCCATGCGCTTGGCCGGCGTTTCCTCCGCACGCTGCAACTCGCCGAACAGTACCCGCGGGACACCCGGGTGCTCGGTGATGAAACCGATATGGGCCACGAAAATGGCTTCGAGCGCAGCCGGTACATCGGGCGCACCTGCAGCTGCCTGCTCGACACGGACCAGCAGGCGCTTCGCCACCCAGTCCATCACGGCCTGCAGTACCGCGTCCTTGCTGGGAAAATGGCGGAACAGGGCGCCCTGGGTCAGGCCCATGCGCTGGGCAATCGCCGCAGTGGTGATTTCACTGGGGTTTTGCTCGGCCGCCAGTTCGATCACCGCCGCGACCGTCACTTCGCGGCGTTCTTCGGCGGGAAGATGTTTTGGATGTCGACCCATCGGAATCGTCAGTAAGAAAGTAATCGATTACTAGCTTACGCCGGTTGCGCATCCTGTCAATACCCGAGTGAAACAGTCGTCGTTGGATGTTCCTGGCGCCGGTCTGTTGGGAAAAGGTATGCCCAGCCGGGACGAGAGGGGTCGCTCCGGCTGGGCATGGGCAGGTGTGGGCAGCCAAGGCCTGCGTAGGCCCTGGGTCGGCTGAACGCTACTTGCGCGGCTTGGCCTTGTTCATGCTTTCGCGCAGCAACTCCCCGAAGGAACCCACGGATTCCTGTGCCTTCGGTTTGGGTTTGCTGCGCCAGGCCTCGATGTCAGCCGCTTCGGTGTGGGCAGCGGCGTCCAGTGAGAGGGTGAGGCGGCGGCGTGCGGCGTCGACGGCGATCACCGTAGCCTCGATGGCGTCACCGGGATTGAGCACTTCCTTCGGATGGCTCACGCGGCGGCCGGTCCCCAGTTCACTGACGGGCACCAGGGCTTCCAGGCCCGGTTCCACTTCGACGAAGGCGCCGAAGGGTTGCAACCGGGTGACGGTGCCTTTGATCGCGGTTCCGACAGGAAAGCGCTGCTCGGCGTCCTGCCAGGGATCGGCGGTGAGGGCACGGATGGAGAGGGCGATGCGTTCACCCTTGGCCGGGTTGTCGCTCTTTTCGATGCGCAGGACAGCCACTTCCACGTCTTGCCCGGGACTGAGTACGTCCTGGGGCCGGGTGCCGCGCCCGTAGGCCAGTTCGCTCACGTGGACCATGCCTTCCAGGCCACCCAGGTCCACGAAGGCACCGTAATCCTTGACCGACGTGACCTTGCCCTTGAGCACCAGGCCGACCTCCAGCCGGGTACGCAATTCCTCCGCCTGCCGGCGGGCTTCCTCGTCCAACAAGGCACGCCGTGAAAGCACCAGGTTGGGTCGGCGCCCGCCCTCGAACTTGGTGATGCGGAAACTCAGTTTCTGGCCGATGAAGCCTTCGAGGTCGTCGACGAAGCGATTGTCCACCTGGGACGCCGGGCAGAAGCCACGCACGCCGGCTACCTGCACCTCGAGCCCGCCCTTGGTGACGGTGCTGACCGTACCTTCCACGGGGATGCCGTTACTGAAGGCCTGTTCCAAGCCGGCGGCATCGTGAACGGCGCGTCCATGGCCGCCGCCCAGGGTGAGGGTGCCGGTCAGGTCATCGCGGCTGAGCACCACACTTTCGATGCTGTCACCGACCTGGGGCATGGCCCCTTCGGTATCGGTCAGCTCAGCGATGTCGATGACGGCTTCGGCCTTGACGCCGAGGTCGACGAAGGCCAGTTCCGAACCGATGGAAACAATCCGGCCGCGGACCCGTTCGCCCACTTGGGGGAGTTTGTTGCCCTGGCCAGGATGTTCGCGCTCGAATTCGTTGAGCAGGGCGCTGAAGTCTTCGTGTTCTGTCATGGAATGTCCATTACCGGATGATCGATGGTGTCAGCGGGACAGCGCCGGCTCGGTCCCGCATCGCAAGGTGCTGTCGCCTGACTGAAGTCGGTTCGGCTGCCGAACTGCGCAGCGGGGGCGGTGTGCAGCGTCGGGTTCGACATCCGTAATCTCGTTCCTACTTTCCGGATAGCGGCAGTGGGCCGCTCACCCTTTCCACAACCCCTTGCTCCCTCGTGCCGCGCTGTGCCCGTCACAGATCGGTATGATAGCGTTTAGCCGCTTGTTCCACTGCTTCCTGTGTCGTTCGGACATCGATGCGGGCAACTCCGCGATGGCGTGCGGGATATCCTCAACGAGCGGGATTGTTTCGTCTATGGGCATTTCAGCGATATTGGAAGGGGCGATCTTGTTTGCGCAGGCAAGCGCCTTTGGAACCGTTCGCCTGCCGGTCCGCAGGATCTCCGCTGTGGCGCGAATAACCGCGACTTGAGGCCCCACTTGTAGGAACCGAGGCGGGGGAATCCTGTCAGCGCGGCAAAAAAAAACCGGCCGCTTGTGCGGCCGGTTTGAAATGGCGGAGAAACACGCGTCTCGCTTACAGCTTCTCGGCGTTTGCAGCCAGGTATTCCGCCACGCCTTCCGGAGAGGCCTTCATGCCGCTCTCACCCTTCTTCCAGCCGGCGGGGCAGACTTCGCCGTGCTCTTCAGTGAATTGCAGGGCGTCGATCATGCGCAACATCTCATCCACGTTGCGGCCCAGGGGCAGGTCATTCACGACCTGGTGGCGCACCATGCCGCTGCGGTCGATCAGGAAGGAGCCACGGAAGGCCACGTCGCCAGCCGGGGTTTCCACATCGAAGGCCTTGGCGATGGCGTGGGTCAGGTCTGCCACCAGGGTGTAGCGCACGGGGCCGATGCCGCCCTTGTCCACCGGGGTGTTGCGCCAGGCGTTGTGGGTGAAATGCGAGTCGACGGATACACCGATCACTTCCACACCACGCTTGGTGAATTCCTCAATACGATGGTCGAAGGCCAGGAGTTCTGAGGGGCACACGAAGGTGAAGTCGAGCGGATAGAAGAAAACGACCGCGTACTTGCCCTTGGTCTCGGCGGAGAACTGGAACTCGTCGACGATGGTGCCGTTGGCGAGGACCGCAGGGGCGGTGAAATCAGGGGCCTTGCGGCCGACGAGAACTGCCATGGTAGCCTCCTTGTGGCGTTCTAGAGGGAGTCTAAAGTCCGTGCATGCTAATGGGAAAACCTGCGCCGGTCAATTGCGTGTGAGGTGCGTCAACGACCATGTGCTGAGGTGGTTGCCCACGTGGCTGCTGCAACATTTCCCTTGTTAGGGCTCTCTGTAGGAATGTGCCGGTAGTCAGGATTGTGTGTGGGACTCGCCGCCGTGGGTCGCCATGATGTTTCGGCCGATGGTGGCGGTGATGTGGGTGAGTCTGCCGTCACCCATGGGGAGGGACCGTCTTTTCCTGGTGTTCCGATACAGATGCTCCCCCTGGTTTCGTAATGCGGATACAGATAATCCGTATCCTGATTCCTGCGCATCCCTGAAACGCACGATGAATGCCGCCTGTTCCCGGCCGCCAAAAAATGAAACGACCGGCCGTTTCCTGACATCGCTGCCGTTGTCACTGGTACAATTCCTGTGTTTTACGGCGTCGCCATGGTGGCGATGCCCCAACATGGAGCATGAACAAGACATGAAGAAACTGCCTCTCATCCTTGCCGGTGCGATCGCCCTCGGCGCCACTGCGTCTGTCTCTGCTGATCAGTTCGAAGACGCCGTGAACTACCGCAAGGCGGCTTTCCGCCTGATGAAGGCCAACTTCGGCCCCATGGGTGCGATGGTGGAAGGCAAGATGCCGTTCGACAAGGACGTGTTCGCCAGGCGTGCGGCAAACCTGAGCGCGCTCGCCGATATGCCCTGGGAGCATTTCATCGAAGGGTCCGATATGGGTGAAACCAAGGCCAAGCCCGAGGTGTGGAGCAAGGCTGCCGACTACAAGGCCGAGGTCGACAAGTTCGAGTCCGCCGTCGCGGAGCTTGCCGTGGTGGCCAAGAGCGACGACCAAAAGGCCATCAAGGCGGCCTTCGGCGCCACCGCCAAGACTTGCAAGTCCTGCCACGACGATTTCAAGAACAAGTAAATCGCCGGGCCTCCTTGAAAAGGGCCGCGTTCTACGCGGCCTTTTTCTTGCAGCGCCCCGTCGCCGTAGTGTGTAGTCTGGATGTGATGCAGCGGACCCGGACACTCCGGGAAGAATTCAGCACTCAAGCGGAGGAGGACAGAATATGGTCACTGCCATTGTGCTCATCAAAGTGCAACGCCAGCGCGTCAACGAAGTGGCCGCCGAACTGTCGGACCTGCCCGGCATCAGTGAGGTGTATTCCGTGGGCGGGCGTTACGACCTGGTGGCGATCGTCCGCGTGCCGAGCAACGAAGCCATGGCCGACATGGTCACCCATGACCTGCTGAAGGTGGAAGGCATCGTGGACACCGAAACCCTGCTTGCGTTCAAGGCCCATTCTCGCCACGACCTGGAGCGCATGTTTTCCATCGGTGCTTGAAGCGCACGCCGTTGCGCGTTGAAAAGCCTTAACACGGGGGATACGGGGAACACGGGGATCCATATTTCCCGTTGGAGCCGGTAGGTCACGTTGTGAAGCTACGTGACATCTTCTTCAGGCCGCTCGCTCCCACAAGACCCGCTCCACAAGGAAGTGCCGTAGGTCACGTTGCGAAGCTACGTGACATCTTCTGGCCGGGTTGTCACGTAGGCGCTGCGCGCCAACGTGACCTACGCCACCTGTGAGGTGCCGCTTCTCTCTCCCTTTGGGAAAGTGCTGCGGTGAGGGAATCGAAATCCTCAGTGCCGTAGGTCACGTTGCGAAGCTACGTGATATCTTTTGGCCGGGTTGTCACGTAGGCGCTGCGCGCCAACGTGACCTACGCCACCTGTGAGGTGCCGCTTCTCTCTCCCTTTGGGAAAGTGCTGCGGTGAGTGGATCGAAATCCTCAGTGCCGTAGGTCACGTTGCGAAGCTACGTGACATCTTCTGGCCGCGTTGTCACGTAGGCGCTGCGCGCCAACGTGACCTACGCCACCTGTGAGGTACCGCTTCTCTCCCTCTCCCTCTCCCTCCGGGAGAGGGCTGGGGTGAGGGGATCGAAATCCTCAGCGCATCTCGAACGCTTCGCGGTGGAAGCGCACCCGGCGTCCGAGGCGCCGCAGGCCGTCCTGCAAGCTGTCTCCGAGGCCGCTGGGCCCGCAGAACCACACCTCGGTGCGCGTGCCGTCGCCCGCCAGTTGCGCGGCATCGAGCGTGCATCCGCCCGGCGCTGCATGCACGTGCAGGCGCACGCCGGCAGCGGCGCACAGCGCCTCCAATCGGTCGACGAACGGGTCGGTGTCGCGATTGCGGATGCAATAATGCAATTCGGCGTCCACGGCCCGTTCCGGATGTGCGCGCAGGGCGTCGAGCCAGGCGAGGAACGGGGTGATGCCGATGCCGCCGGCGATCCAGATCTGCCGCGCGTTGCGGTTGCTGCGCGTCATGTCGAAGCGGCCGTACGGCCCTTCCACCTGCACCGCCTGGCCCGTGGCGAGGCGCTGCGCCAAGCCGCGGGTGTAATCGCCCAGTCCCTTGATCTCGAACGTCACCTGGCGGTCGCCGCGATCGGCGCTCGCGATGGTGAAGGGGTGCGCACCCTCGTTCTCGTGCAAGGTGACGAAGGCGAACTGCCCGGCGCGATGGCCGCGCCAGGCGGCGTCGAGCTCGCAGGTCACCTCGGTGATGTCCGGGGCAGGGCTGGCCACGGCGACGATGCGGCCGGCCACGCGGCGCCGACGCCCGATGCGGCCGGTCAGCGACAGCACCCCCGCAATGAGCCCTCCGGAAACGAGCAGCGCCAACAGCGCGCCGATGGGCTGGCCCCAGTAGTCCGGCGGCGCAAGCACCACCGAATGGAACACCAACATGCCGTAGAGCACGGGCATGGCGCGGTGGAGCCAGCCCCAGAAGCGGTAAGGAAAGCGCTTCCACAAGGTCAGCACCAGCATGCCCAGCAGCAGATAGACGCCCCACTCGCCCAGGGCCTCGGCTGCATCGCGCAATGCCTCGGTAAACCCCTCGAAGTCGTGCTTGCCGCGCCCGGCGCGACCCACCAGCGCCTTGAGCACGTCATCCGACATCTCGATGAGCCAGTGCAGCGCCGCGAACGTCACCGCGAGGATGCCGCTCCACTTGTGCAACTGGTAGACCCGATCCATCCCTCCCAGCGGGCGCTCCAGCCAAACCGGGCGCAGGGAAAGCATCATGGCCAGGGACATGAGCGCGATGGACCACAGGCCGGTGAGGAACAGGGCCTCCTTGTAGACGCGCCAGGACAGCGAGGCGGAGGACACGTGTTCGGGCGAGGCGAGACCGATGCCCCAGAGCAGGGTCACGAGGGCGAGGAAAGCGGCAATGAAGGTTTTCATGGCGACGTCCTGAAGCGGCGACAGTTTGATCGTGTGGCCGCAAGCATGAACGGGGCACATGAACCGAGCCTTAAGAGGGACTGGGGAGAAACCACGGAGGCCACGGAGAAAAGACGCCATTCTCCTGGTCTTTCAGCCCTGGGCGTTTCTTGAGGCGGAGGGCTCGCCGAGCAAGAGAGGGTTTCTTCTCCGTGGCCTTTGTGGTTCATTGCGAACCGCCGGATGTCACGTAGGCGCGTTCGCGCCAACGTGACCTACGCATCCGCCTTGCTTGAAGCGCAGGGGGCGCCGAGCAAGAGCAGGTTTTTTCTCCGTGGCCTCTGGGGTTCAGAAAGGCGCCGACTGGTGCGGACCTTTCACTCAGCGGTGGAACTCGCCCGCACGTTCCGGCTGGTACACCACTTCCACGATGCGTACCTTCATCATGCCCCCGCCGGGACGCGGCCATTCGATGTGGTCGTCCTTGGACAGGCCCAGCAAGGCGCTGCCGACAGGGGCGAGGATGGAGATGCGTCCCGGGTTGCCGTCGATGTCCTTGGGATAGGCCAGGGTGAGGGTGAATTCCTCGCCGGTGGATTCGATGACGAAGCGCACCGTGGAATTCATGGTGACCACGTCGGGCGGAATCTTGTCCGGATCGACGATTTCCGCCCGGTCAAGCTCGGCCTCCAGGGCGGCCTTGCCCGGAACGCCTTCCGCCGGCAAGGCTTCGAGCAAGGCCTCCAGACGGTCATAGTCCAATGAGGACAGGATGAGCTTGGGTTTTTCGTTCACGTGTTTTCTCCGTTTCCACTTGTTGATTATCGTCGTGAATCCTCCGCGGTGCGGTGAGGCTGCGCGGTGTTTCACAGGGGGGTAGGTGTGCCCGCCCGGGTGGGTGGGCGATGGCTTACGCGACCACGAGGTAGACCGCAGTCGCGCACAGCGCGAGCAGTATGGCGGCGAGTAGCGGATTGCCGCCCTCAGCGTCACTGGCGGATGCCCCGGCGGGCATCTCCTTACGTCCGGTGAACATGGCGATCACCAGATTTTCGCCTTGCACCAACCGGTGCAGCACCACGGCTGAAACGTGCAGCGCGACCAGGACGAGCAGGACGTGGAACACGTCCTCATGCAGCCCAGTGAGCCAGTCACTGGTGTCCTTGCTCACCAGCCCGGCCAACGGACCCTCGAACAGGATGTCGTCATTGGTGAACAGGCCGATGCTGGCCTGCAGCAGCACCATGGCGAGCAGGGCCACGGCCATCCAGCCGCCCAGCGGGTTGTGGCCGGCATGATATTCGCTGCGGCCGCGGAAAAAAGCGAGACTGTAACGCAGCACAGCGCCCGGTCCGCGTACAAAATCGGTGAAGCGGGCACGGGAATTCCCGACGAATCCCCACAGGATTCGGAACAGCACCAGTGCCAGCACGGCGTAACCGGCAAGGGCATGGACTTCGATAGCGTCGTCGAGGATCTCGGCGGTAATGAACAGCGTGACCATCAGGCCGACCAGGGACCAGTGAAAGAGCCGCACGGGCAAGTCCCATACGCGGATGTGCTGGAACGGGTCGGAGGCGGCGGCAATCTCGGGCATGATGAATCTCCTCTGCAGACAACGGCACGACTTTACCAGAGACCGCGTCCCCGTGGCGGGGCAGGGCACGCAAACGGGTGCACGGCTCCTCCGGACAGGCGCGAGCGCGTATCATAGGCGCCGTTTTTCAAAACGGATACGTGTGTCATGAAGCTCGGAACCCCGCTTTCCCCTGCCGCCACCCGCATCATGCTGCTGGGTTCGGGCGAACTGGGCAAGGAGGTGATCATCGCCCTGCAGCGGCTTGGGGTTGAGGTAATCGCCGTGGACCGCTATGCCAACGCACCGGGTCACCAAGTGGCACATCGCGCGCACGTGATCAATATGGCTGATCCGCAGGCCCTGCGTGCCCTGGTGGAACAGGAAAAGCCGCAGATCATCGTGCCCGAGATCGAAGCCATCGCCACCGAAGAGCTGGAACGCATCGCAGCAGATGGCGTGGCCGAGGTGATCCCCACGGCCCGCGCCGTACGCCTCACCATGAACCGCGAGGGCATCCGTTGCCTCGCTGCAGAGGAGCTGGAACTGCGCACCTCGCGCTACGCCTTTGCCAATACCCTGAACGAGTTGAAACAGGCCATCGATGGCGGTATCGGTTATCCCTGCCTGGTAAAACCGGTCATGTCCTCCTCAGGCAAGGGCCAGTCCATGGTGCACACGCCCGAAGACGTGGAGGCCGCCTGGGACTATGCGAAGTCCGGCAGTCGCGTGGACCAGGGCAGGGTCATCGCGGAAAGCTTTATCGACTTCGATTACGAGATCACCCTCCTTACCGTACGTGCCCTCAATGAACGAGGCGAGGTGGAAACCCACTTCTGCGACCCTATCGGCCACGTGCAGGTCAAGGGCGACTACGTGGAAAGCTGGCAGCCGCAGTCCATGCGCCCGGCCGCCTTGGCCGCGGCCCAGGACATGGCCCGCAAGATCACCGGCGCCCTGGGCGGGCGCGGCATCTTCGGGGTGGAGTTGTTCGTGAAGGGCGATGAGGTGTGGTTCTCGGAAGTGAGCCCGCGGCCCCATGACACCGGCATGGTGACCATGGCCAGCCAGTACCAGAGTGAATTCGAACTGCACGCCCGCGCCATCCTGGGCCTGCCCGTGAACGCCAAACTGCGCTCCCCGGGCGCCAGCGCGGTGATCTACGGGGGCATGAACGAGAAGGGCGTGGCCTTCGAGGGTGTCGCCGATGCCCTGCGCGTACCCGACACCGACCTGCGCCTGTTCGGCAAGCCCGAAGCCTTCGAACGTCGCCGCATGGGCGTGGCCCTGGCCTGGGGCGAGAGCGTCAACGACTCCCGCGAGCGTGCCAAACTCGCCGCCTCAAAGGTGCGGGTGGTCGGCGGCGGCGCGTAAAAATCCTGACCGAAACGCAGAGGTCGCGGAGGCGCGGAGTTCGCAGAGGAACACAGGGCGACGCCATGCAATCGGCGTTTGACCCCTTGGATTTTCTCCGCGTCCTCCGCGCCTTCGCGATCTCCGCGTCAAACCCGACCGAATAGATGCTGAGTTATAGACACGGTTATCACGCCGGCAACGTGGGTGATGTGCTGAAGCACGCGGTGCTGGCGTGGCTCATCGAGGCGCTGAAGAAAAAGCCGGCGCCGTTTGCCTACCTGGAAACCCATGCCGGTGCCGGGCGCTACGACCTTTCGGCGGCGCAGGCCGAGAAGACGGGGGAGTATCGCGAGGGTATCGGCCTGCTGTGGGGGAGGGAAGATACGCCCGAGGTGCTCGTGCCCTACCTGTCCGCCGTGGCTGCGCTCAACCCGCCGAGTGAGGCGCTGCGCCATTATCCGGGCTCGCCGCGCGTCGCCCGTCATCTGCTGCGCCCGCAGGACCGCATGGTGCTCATGGAACTGCATGGCGGCGAGTACCCGGTGCTGAAGCAGGAATTCGCCGGCGACAAACAGGTCGCCGTGCATCACCGGGACGGCTACGAAGGGCTCAAGGCGCTGTTGCCCCCTGTGGAAAAGCGGGGGTTGGTGCTCATCGATCCGTCCTACGAGGTGAAGAGCGAATACGCCCAGGTGGTGGCAGCGGTGCAGGCCGCCCACAGGCGTTTCGCGGGTGGCATCATCGCGGTGTGGTATCCGGTGCTGGCGCGCGAGCTCACCGACGGCTTCAAAGAGGCCTTCCGCGCCAGCGGTCTGCGCAAGATCCTGGACGTGGAACTGACCACGCGCCCCGAGGACTCCGTGGGCATGCGCGGCTCGGGGATGCTGGTGCTCAATCCGCCCTGGCAGTTCGATGCGGCCATGGAGGCGCTGTTGCCGCGGCTGGCGCGGGTGCTGGATCCGGAGCACGCGGGACGCGGAGCCGTGGCCTGGCTGGTCCCGGAATAGCCAGGGATGCGTGTTTCGGCCCTTCTTGCGTATCTCCAGTAGCGCCGAAGAAAAAGGCATTGACCACGGGGACACGGGGAAATCCGAAATCCATGTCTGTGGGGAGTCGTAGGTCACGTTGGCGCAGCGCCAACGTGACCTACGCCACTCGAACCGCACCGGACGAAAACGCGTTCCGTCTCACCAGACGCCTCGCATTTCGCTCAACAATTCGCCTCTCTCCCTCGCCAGGAAACACCGTTGTTCTCCCCCTAAAAAATCCCAGAAAAGTGTCGACTATTTCCGGTACACGACAAGGGCCGGATTTATAGTGACCCCGCGCCCCACCCACTCCACCCGATTGGTCTTGTGTCATGGCTCGCCGGTACGCCCGGGACCCGCAGGTCGATCATTCGCTCCGCCATTCGGTCCGCGATGGCGTCGCCATGTCGGTGCAGACCGGCTGCGGCGAAAACTACTTCAATGCCTTCGCCGTCCACCTCAAGGCCAGCACCGGCCAGATTGCCTTGCTCGCCTCGCTGCCAGCCCTGGTAGGTTCGGTGGCGCAGTTGTTCTCCGCCTGGCTGGGACGGCGCGTGGGCAGCCGCCGTATCCTCATCCTGTTGGGCGCGCGGCTGCAGGCGGCGATGTGGCTGCCCATCATCGTGCTGCCGTTGGTGTTTCCCGAACACGCCCGTGCCATCTTCCTGACCTGCGCGGTTTTCTATTACGCCGCCGGTAACCTGATCACGCCCCAGTGGAGCAGCCTCATGGGCGATCTGGTGCCGGCGCGCAAGCGCGGGCGGTATTTCGCCTTCCGCACGCGGCTCGCCAGCTTCACGTCGTTCCTCGCCCTGGTGGGCGCCGGCGTGGTGCTGCACCTGTTCGACGGTGCAGGACTCGCCTATGTGGGCTTCGCCGTCATTTTCGTGTTCGCCACGGCCGGGCGCGTGGTTTCCGCCTGGCACATGGCGCAGATGTACGACCCGCCGGGCAAGGTGGCGGTGCTGGAGCCACGACCTGAAGCGGGCTGGTGGGCGCGCGTGCGCCATTCACCCTTTGCGCGCTTTTCCGGGTTTTTCGCTGCCATGCACGGGGCAGTGGCCGTCGCCAGCCCGTTCTTCACGGTCTACATGCTGCGCGATCTGAATTTCACCTACCTGCAGTTCATGACGGCCGCGGCCGCATCGCTGCTCGTACAGGTGCTGATGATGCAGACCTGGGGACGCCTGTGCGACCTGTACGGCAGCCGCTTCGTGCTCGGTGTCACCGGCTTTCTGGTGCCGTTACTGCCGGGGCTGTGGCTGTTTTCCACCGACTATGTTTACGTGCTGCTGGTGCAGGGTTACGGCGGTGCAGTGTGGTCGGGGTTCATCCTGAGTGCGGGCAATTACCTCTATGAGTTGGTGCCTTCGCATAAGCGTGTCACCTACATGGCCTACCACAACGTGCTCGCCAATGGTGCCACCTTTTGCGGTGCCCTGGCCGGCGGCTGGATCGCCCTGGCGCTGCCCGCCGACTTCAGTCTGGGTGCCATGCATGTGACCTTGCCGAGTACGCTGCTGTGGGTGTTTTGCTTCTCCTTCGTGCTGCGCCTCGCGGTAGCCGCCGTCTTCCTGCCGCAAATGCCCCCAGTGGTCGCACATCACCAACCCAGCCTCGCGGCACTGCTGTCGCGCCTGCACCGAACCAGCCCCGTGCTGCACGCCTTCGAGGCAGGCTTGCGTCACCTGCGCAGCTTTGCACGTGCCAACACGGTGCTGCTGCGGTAGCACGCGACAAAGACGTGATTTCGGCGTGATGCGCCTTTGCTGAGGCGGGGACACTGCCGGCGATCGTCCACGCGGAGCCTGTCCGGTTCCCGGATCCCCGGTGGTTCATGTGGCTACCGTGGAAGATTTCAGCCGCGTACGCCGCATTTCGTGTGACCCGATGGTATTCTGGCTACCCACCATAACCAGGGGATACCGCCCGGATGCTCGAATACATCTTCTTCCATGAGAGTCTGCGTGACCGCTTCGTCGATTTCCTGCGTGTGCGAGGGGTGGAGGCGCTGTTGTCGGAAGCAGACGGGCTGATGGTGGCGGTACCGGATGACCTGGACGACGAACTCAGCAAGGTCATCGAACATGAATACGACGTGCTGCTTCAGGAGCACACCGAGGTGATGGAGGACATCCTGGAAAAGGACGTGGCGGGTGTACGGGTGGTGCTCGGAAACGGGGCGCCGGCGACCATTCGCTTCGACCCCGATCTGCTGGCGAGGGTGCTCCAGTCCATCTCCATGGAAGAACTGCGCGACATGGTGCAAACCATCGCTGAGCAGGTGGAACATCCGGACGACCGGCCGCTGTGCCACACCTGACGGTCTTGCCGCCAACGCCGCCCCGGCGCTGTAAATCCCATCCACTCTTCGGGGATGCTGCCCTTGACCCGCCCCGGCTTTGCGTGCGGTTGGACGCGCCGATCCTGCCTCTGTAATCTTCCTCCACCGGCCGGTGACCTGGCGACAGGGAGCCGTGCCGGTTCAACCACCGGAGGAGACCATGCAACATAAAAACAAAATCGCCCTGTTCCTTTCCGCCGCCATGTTTTGGATGAGCGGACTCGTTCATGCCGAGGAAGTAACCATCAAACATCACGGTCTCACCCTGCTGGGTGAGCTGCGTAGCCCGGAAGATGCAAGCCTTGCCAGTGGTCCGCTGGTACTCATGACCCACGGCACGCTCGCGCATGGGGGCATGGAGATCATGCAGGCCTTGCAGACGGCGTTGCTCGATCAAGGTATCGCGAGCCTTTCCATCACTCTGAGCCTGGGCCAAGACCGTCGGCGTGGCATGTACGACTGCGAAGCCCTGCACACACACCGCCACACGGACGCCATGGGTGAAATTCGCGCCTGGCTGGATTGGGCGAAGGCACGCGGTGCCGAAGACATCGTGCTGCTCGGTCATTCGCGTGGCGGCAACCAGACGGCCTGGTTTGCGGCGGAGAATGACGACGCCACGGTCAGGCAGGTGGTGCTCGTCGCGCCCGCGACCTGGACGCCCGAAGACATGCATGCCGCTTATCGACAGGCCTACGGCAAGGACTTGAAGCCCGTCTACGAACGCGCCAGAAAGCTGGTGGACGCGCACAAGGGCCAGGAAGTGCTCGAAGACGTGGATTTCATCTATTGCCCCGGTGCAAGGGTAACCGCCGCTTCGTTCGCGAATTACTACGGCGATGAACCGCGCATGGACACGCCGGGCCTGCTCAACAAGATCAACGAGCGTGTGCTGGTGATCGCCGGCAGCGAGGATACGGTAGTGACCGGCCTCATTCCCAGGACCCGGCCTCTGGCCGACAGTGGCAAGGTGGAACTGGAAGTGATCGACGGTGCCGATCACTTCTTCCGCGACCTGTATGCAGACGAGGTGGTGGAAGCCGTGGTGGCGTTCCTGGGCAGGAACTGATACATCGCGCACGGCGAAGCCCGACCAGGGCTTCGTCGTGCACCTACTCCCGCTTGCAGCCATGCCTTCAGGAGCACTCATGGAGTTTCCTTTCTTCACCATTGCCACACAGCCGCGCCTTGTGTTCGGCGAATGGCGCATCGCCGAACTGCCCGATGTCATCGCCGAACATGGTCGCAAGGTACTCCTGGTGACGGGTGCTCGCGCCTTTCGCGCGAGTCCGCACTGGCCGCGACTGATGGAGGCGCTCGACGCTGCCGGTATCCCCCATGAGAACCTGTGCGTCACGGACGAGCCATCCCCCGGGTTGGTGGACGAGGCGGTGCAACGTTTTCATGGTGCGGGCATCGAGGTGGTGGTGGGCATTGGCGGCGGCAGCGTCATCGATGCGGCCAAGGCCATCGCCGGTCTGCTCCCGGGCGGCCGTTCGGTACTGGACTACCTGGAGGACGTGGGGCGCGGCCTGCCGTACACCGGGCCGGCGACGCCTTTCATTGCCGTGCCCACCACCGCAGGCACCGGCAGCGAGGCCACGAGAAACGCGGTGTTGTCCGTGCGCGGCCGAGGCGGCTACAAGAAATCGTTCCGCCACGAGCAACTGGTCGCCCGGGTGGCACTGGTGGACCCGGCGCTGCTGGCCAGTTGCCCACCCACGCACGTAGCGGCGCAGGGCATGGACGCCTTCACGCAGTTGTTGGAATCCTATTTGTCCGTACGGGCCAACCCGTTCACGGATGCACTCGCGCTGAGCGGCCTGCGCGCGGTGAACCAAGGTTTCATGGACGCATGGCGCGGCGGTGACACCATGGCGGCGCGCAACGGTCGTGCGGCGATGGCCTACGCAGCCTACGTCTCGGGTGTGACTTTGGCGCAGGTGGGGCTGGGTTCAGTGCACGGGCTCGCCCAGCCCTTGGGCGCCTTTTTCCCCATACCCCATGGCGTGGCCTGCGGCACCGTGGTCGCCGCCGCCACCGCAATGAACATCGTGGCGTTGCGAGAACGGGACCCGCGGGGCCCGGGGCTGCGGCGTTATGCCGACGTCGGGCGGCTATTGAGTCATGAGCCGACTAAAGACGATACCGCCGCCTGCGACGCACTGGTACGAGTACTGGACCAGTGGACGGTGACTCTCGGCCTGCCGCGACTGTCTGCCTACGGCGTGAGTGAGGCGGACCTGATGCGCATCGTACAAGCGGCGCGCAACAACAGCATGAAGACCAACCCGGTACTGCTGGCGGACGAGGAGATCGCCGCCATTGTGCGCGCACGGCTTTGAGCCCCGCCGCGATGGTGGAGTGTGACCGCTGCGGTATTGCCAGCCATTCGCGCCCGGTGCACCCCTCGGGCATAAAGGCGCTCCTGCAGGTAGGGTAATAAACCACGGTGGATGATTCCCCCTGTAGGAGCGGCCACCGGCCGCGATTCTCACCGTAACCGCCGTGGTTTCGGTAAGCCATCGCATCCGGTGCACCTGTGGGCATGAAGGCGCTCCCTGCAGGTGGATGGGGTGGATTCGTGAGCTTACTGTTGTCAGTCTGCGCGGTAATAGAGGTGCGTCCATGGTCCACCGCTGACTGTTTCCAGCGCGCCCATGAGCTTTTCACCCGGTACCGCCTCACCCTCGAATATCCCCCACACGCGCACCAGGGTGCGACCGAAGCCCGCGCTTTGGCGCCAGGACAAGGTGGTGAGTGGTTGCGTGTGTCCGCAGGCGGGGCAGGTGCAGGAGGTTTCACCGGAATCCCGCCAGGTCGTGACACGGGCCTGCCAGTCTTCGAAGCGGTGGCTGCATTTGGGGCAGCGTGGCGGCTTCACGTTGGCGCCGGCCACGAATTGGGTGTGTTGAGTGGCAGCCGGGATCTGAACGCGGCAGAAGTCCGCGGTAGGCCCAGGTTCGCCCAGCGAAACCACGGGCGAGCAACCGAGGAAGGTGAGCAGGTACAGGAATTCCTCGCCAGGTTTGTGGAAATCGGCCTCGGCCATGCGCTCACCGATCAAGCCCACGTCGCGCAGAGCCTGCACCAGCGCGGGTTGTGCGACGAGGATATGGGGGGCGCGGGGCAGCAGGATGAGCTGGTGCGTCGACATGGCGGGCGATGATCGTGGATGGCGGGACAGTATACGCGAGGCAGGTCCACCATCGGCACGCCGTCCCCAGGTGGCGGCAACGGGCATGCCCCGCCCTATGCTTGCAGAGGACGTTTCGGGGTGGTGGCATGGAGCGATTGCGCATCAACGGGGTGACGGTTCCACCGGGGTCGAGCGTGGCCCTGGAGTTACCCGTGACCAAACTCTACACGCATACGGAACTCTCCCTTCCATTGCACGTGATCCATGGACGGAAACCGGGGCCGGTGCTGTTCGTGAGTGCCGCGATCCACGGTGACGAGATCAACGGTGTGGAGATCATCCGTCGTCTGCGCTCGCTGTTGCATCCCGAGGAACTGCGCGGCGCGGTAATCACCATCCCGGTGGTCAATGTGCACGGCTTCCTGCAGCGTTCCCGGTATTTGCCCGATCGCCGCGACCTCAATCGCAGCTTTCCCGGATCCAGCCGCGGTTCGCTGGCGGCACGCGTGGCGCACCGGGTCATGCAGGCCGTCGTGGCCAAGGCCACCCACGGCATCGATCTCCACACGGCAGCCACCCACCGGATCAATCTGCCGCAGATCCGTGCCGACCTCGCCCATGAACCCACGCGCCGCCTCGCTGAGGCGTTTGGTGTGCCGGTGCTGGTCAACGCGGATGTGCCGGATGGTTCCTTGCGTCAGGCCGCCATGGACAAGGGTCTGCCGGTGTTGTTGTACGAGGGCGGCGAGGGTATGCGCCTGGATGAGGATGCCATTGCCGTGGGACTGCGCGGCATCCGGCGCGTGCTGTGCGCGCTGGAGATGCTGCCGGGCCGGGTGCCCGCCGCGGCCCCGGTCATCGCGCGCGCGAACAGTTGGGTGAGGGCGCAGGAGAGCGGATTGTTCAGGCCCGGTGTGCGGCTGGGTGGTGCGGTGGAGAAGGGCGGCATCTTGGGCGTGATCGCTCATCCCTTCGATGATGCGGAATCCCGGGTGTGTGCGCCGTTCGACGCCGTGGTGATCGGCCTGTCGCGCATGCCGCTGGTGCATGAGGGGGAGGCGCTGATTCACCTTGCACGGGTGGACGATGTGGCGGCGGCGGCGGCGAGGGTGGCGCAGTTCTTTGCGGGATCTGCGCTTCGCTCGCCGTAGATACTGTTACACCGCGCAAGCCCCATTAGCGCATGGGCGAAGAAAACCGCCCAACGCAAAGACGCAAAGATGCAGAGGGCGCAAAGTCTTCGTAGGTCACGTAGCTTTGCAACGTGACCTACGCATCGCCTAGAGATCCTTCCATTCCACCACCGCCCTCACCGGCAGATGATCGGAAGCACGGCGCGCCAAGGGTGTCTTCACCGGCTCGATGTGCCGCAGAGCGCGCAACGGGTGCACCCACACGCGATCGAGTGCGAACACGGGCAGGAAGGCAGGGAAGGTGGCGGGCGCGGGTGGTCTGCCGAAAAAGCGGTGCATCCAGCGCACGGGTCGGCCCCAGGGTAGCCATTCGTTGATGTCGCCGAGCAGAGCCGCAGGCTCACGACCATGGAACAGGGTGAGGATACGGCGGATCTGGCGGCGCCGCTCGAATGGGCGCAGGCCCAGGTGGGTGGCAATGACCTGGAAGCGCACGCCGTCGCCGTACAGGTCCACGTCCAGGGCGCCCCGCGGTTCCCTGCCGTACTGCGCCAGGCCGAAGCGACGCACCGCGAGCACCTCGGCACGGGTGAGCAGGGCGTTGCCGTAGTGGCCGGTGTCCGAGTAGAGGGTCGGGCCGGCAATCGGCGCGTAGCCGGTCTCGTAGGCGATGAGATCAAGCAGGTCCACCGCAGAACCACCCAGTGGGAAGTCCACTTCCTGGAGTGCGATCACATCGGCATTCAGGCCGCGGATGACCTCCACTACGCGCCCCACGTCATAGCGCCCGTCCATGCCCACGCAGCGATGGATGTTATAGCTGGCGAGCACGATGCTCATGGTCCGGCATCCGAGCCCGTACCCTGATGGTGAGGAACGCGGCGCAGCAAGCGCCGCAGCAGGAAGGCGGCGACCACGATGACGAACACCACGCCCGCGAGTACCACCAGATTGACCGGTTCCGGGCTTTTCAGACTGGCGGCGATGCGGTCCACGAACACAGTGATGGCGAGCATGCCGGGCGCCATGCCGAGCAGGGTGCCGAGGGCGAAATCCCGAAAGCGGATGTGCGATGCGCCGGCCACCATGTTCACCACCGTGAAGGGTGCGATGGGAAGGAAGCGGATCACCGCCATGGCAAGCACGCCGCGTTCCGCCAGGCGCTGGCTAAGGCGGTTGACACGCGCGCCGGCGAAGCGGCGTACCAGGTCGCGGCCTAGCCAGTTCCCGGCAGCGTAGGTGGCGCAGGCGCTGAGAATGGAGCCGGTGAGCGCATAGCCAAAGCCCGCCCACGGCCCGAAGGCGAGCACAGTCACCACCACCAGCAAGGTGACGGGTACCGAGATGAGGCCGCCGAGCACGAAGCCCGCGATGGTGAGCAGGGGAGCCGCCGGTAGCTCGCGCAGCGCCTGGATGAGGGCGAGCAGGGTTTCCACCTGCAGGTAATCGCGCAAAGGCGTGAAACGCCAGGCCGCGGCCAGTAGGAACAGCGCCGTGAGCAGGATGATGTTGCGCATGAGGTGGCGTCGCGCGGGGCCGCGCTGTTCCTCGTCGACGAAGTGCTGCACCAGGGCTTCGGCCTCCATGGGATGTTCCGGGTCCACCAGGGTGAGGTCGCTGGCCCAGTCCTCCATGGAAGTGAGGCGGGTCTCCAGGGGCATGAGGGTGCGGCCGGGGCGGCGCAGTGCAGCGATGGTGCGCAGCAACGAGCCCTCGCGCTCCAGGGTCTCGGCCACCGTTCCGGGCGTGGTCTCCAGGTGTTCGGCCAGGAGTCGGTTACGAAACGAGGCCACTTGTGCCCTGGCCAGGGGATCGCCGCGCGCCTCGAGCACGAGGTCGCATTCGGAGTCCAGGCCCATGGAACGATTGCTCAGGTTGGCCGAGCCGATGCGCAGCAGCTCATCGTCCACCACCATCACCTTGTCGTGTACGTTGATGTAGTTCGGACTCACCAGTGGGTGATCCGGGTAGTACACCGCCAGGCGGTGGTGCCGATCGGCGGCGTGCAGTCCTTCGAGCACACGCGCACGCAGCACGTCCATGGTGTGCTGTTCCAGCCAGCCGTCGGAGCGCTTCGGCAGCACCAGCACGATCTCCGGCCCGTGCTCGTCTGCAAGTCGTTCCGCCAGCAGGTTCTTCACGTGGTTGGAAGTGAAGTACTGATTCTCTATGTAGATGTACTGCCGGGCGGCGCGGATCGCGTCGCCATGCAGGCGCTCCACCTCGCGGACCTCGTCCCAGCCGTTGTAGCGTGGAAAGGTGCGCGCGATGCCCAGGTCCACGTGCCTCATGTCCGCGTCCAGGCCCTCGGGCCACACACTGCCATTGCGTGCAGGTACCGCCAGGCATTCACCCGTGGCGCGCCACCAGCGCTCGCGGGCCAGTTCCGCAAGGGCGCGTGCGGCGGCACCGCTCACCAGCACCTGCACGTCGTGATAGGGCGGGTAAAGATGACCTTCCGGCCCGCTGCGGCGCGGATCCAGCGGACGATGTTCCGGTGTGTCCCAGCGCCACTTGGACAGGTCCATGCCGCCGAGAAAGGCCGCACTGTCGTCGATCGCGACGATCTTCTGATGCTGGGAGGCGCCTGCGGGGTGGCGACCATCCATGCGGAAGTGCAGGCGCGGGTGACGTTGCCAAGTGGGTTTGTAGATGGGACGCCACTCGCGATCGAGGGCATAGATCATGGCGAAGTCCCAGACCAGTATGTAAATGCTCAGATCACGCCGGCGGCGCACCAGCTCATTGAGGAACTCGCCGAGAGGTTCCGGATAACCGTCCTGCTCGCCGCTGCGCGTGAGGCGCAGGCGTGAATCGATGTCCCAGCCCAGGATGTAAACGGCGCGGCGTGCCTGTAGCAGGGCATTGCGCACGGCACTGAAATACGCGGCGCCGTCCACCAGGAACGCGAGCCGGTCGGCTTGTTCGATGCGCCAGCAGTTACGGCCCGGATCCAGGATTGGCGTGGGGGTCATGGTGTCAGCGCGTGTTCCGTGTCCGATGGCCGGCCACGGTGGCCTTGGCTACCTTGATACTAGCCCGCAGGTGATTCCCGGACGGAACGTC
>Ga0172382_10003149_pt1 | contig 26474 bp, 25 predicted proteins | sample Leawel138RmetaG_FD_122245 | JGI IMG/M metagenome (GOLD analysis project Ga0172382, IMG submission 122245) | Leachate microbial communities from a municipal landfill in Southern Ontario, Canada - Leachate well 138R metaG | ecosystem: Engineered > Solid waste > Landfill > Unclassified | place...
AGTCTTCTGTCTCTACCCAAACTAACGTGGGCTGCCGAAAACGGCCTGATCGAGTGGAGCAAGTTGCGGGAGATCGTTGGCAAGGCCGTCGTTGAGACGGAAGACTATTGGTTAAGGCTGGCCAAAGAGCTCGACTGCGATCAGATTCAAAAGCTAGTGAGCCAGACCCCAAAGGGTGGCGTGCCCGGTGATGTCTTCGAAGAACCGGAACAGCCGACCAGCGAGCTGCGCTGCAAGCTCTCCGAGGAAGTACTGGCCATGCTGGACCACGCCCGACGACTCCACTCCGCAGAGCAGGGCGAAGCGGTGACCACCGCCCAGGTGTTGGAGTTTGCCTTGGTCTCTTACATCTCCAACCTGCCGGTGGATCAGGAGTCGTTGGACAAAGTGCGACAGGAGATGGATAAGGACGTACAGGCGGAGAGAGCAAGGGAGACTCCGCTGGTGGCGGCGGCGCGCGAGGTGGCCGTGGAGATGGGTCTTTTGATTGATCCCGATGCTGACGAAACGACCCACAGGGGTCAACCCGCCGAAGACTGCTCCGAAGCTCTCGCTCAGGCTCTCGGTACCGAGCCGAGTTTGGAAGTCGTGCAAGAGACGGAAGAGGCACTGGCCAAAAGCACCTACCCGGGTGTTTTCGATCCCACAGGTCTCGAGCTTTGCAAAGTCGTTGGGCCCGCCGAACTCGAAGCTTTGCAGAACCATCGACCTCCGGCCATCCCAAACAAACGCATCTGCTTCAATCCTATGAACCGTCACACCACCAAAGCCCAAAAGCGAGAACTCTTGCGCCGAGACGGCTGGGCCTGCAGCACGCCGGGATGCTGTCATAAACTGTATCTCCATCTTCATCACCTGGTGCCGCACTCCCAGAATGGCCCCACCATTGACCGAAACTTGGTCGGGCTGTGTTCGGCCTGCCATCGAAACGTGCACGACGGCTCACTTCGCATCTTCCTCCGGCCAGACGGCAAGCTGCACTTCACCGACGCCGAGGGCAACTCGGTGGCCGAGCAAGCCGATCTAGAGTTGGGGCAGTGGCTGGACTTCAACATCGGGTGGGACGGGGAGGAGGATGACTCCTTTACCATTCGGGCCCACCGGGGAGAGTGGTCTGTATTTGGTGAGGCACAGGCTTCCATCTCGTAAATGACAAAAACCTTCCTGGTGGGTTGCACCTTATCTGGAATACGCCCAGAAGACACCGAAACATCAGTCGAAAACGAAATCCCAGCGACCTCGCGCAAAAACGCTGATCCAGTCATCGTTCTCGGTGTCGGTGTCCGCGGCCATACCGAATCGACGACTGACCACGAAACCGCTGCTTTGGACCGCATCGGGATCCTGGCGGCGCAGTTAGTCGGGTAGAAGCTCTCGACGAAGTCGCTCCTGATTCAGCACGACCTCGTCGGGACGGGCGGTGATTTCAACAACACCCAGTTCGCGATGCAGGCGCACCACGAGGGGTCGGTATTGCAGTTCTGCTTCACCGAAACGGTTGATCTCGCGCCGTTCCGGTTGGCCTAGCGCTCCCGACACGGTCTCCTAGTACTGGCCTAACCCCACCTCACCGAAGCCTATATAGGGTGTGATTTCCAACAAAACCTTGATCACCTTGCCCTTAACCGGCGAGCGAAAGCGGCCCGGGAAGTCACTTGGAGTTGAAAGTCCTCTGGGACCCTGATGACTGGGAAAGCGTGCAGCGACTGCTACCACCGTGAAGCGGGCTGAGCCCGGCGATTACGCGCCGGATTCGCTTTGGGATAAGCGTCGGCCGAAGGCTGGGTGGAGGTGCCCATGTTGGGCTGTTTTTCCCACGATCTGCCCTGTCTCTCGAGTTCCTTGCGACGAAGATACTCCCGCCGCGACATCTTCTCCACCCGTCCCCCTGTAAGAGGGCTGCCTATCTGTACCGGAATAACCTTGTTTAAGTGGTGCTCGCGGTTTCGTGTCACGCTGCGGTTGGTGAAGGCGCGTTCCGACTTATCCACCGAAGCCAACAAGGCGTCGGCCCCTGAAGTATCGAGCCCGGCCCTCCGGCAAAGCTCCCTGACTTCCTTGGCTAGGTCGCGAGCGGGGCCGAACCTTTCGTTGGCGCGATGCTTTTCCGCGAGCTTCAATTTGGGCTTCAGCTCCTTCTCCCAATACTCTCGCCGAACCAACTGGGAGGTTTGCGCAAGCTGCTTGTCGGAGGGCCGCTTCTTGACCAGATAGCCGTAGCTGAGGCAGGCGCTCTCGTAAAGCTTAGCCTTGTATTGGCACCTCGCCACGTACTCCTTGCAGGCAATGATCTCGCTCTCCGACGCTGACTCGGCCTTCAGTTCACCCAGCGCGGCTTCGGCGAAGGTCGCGGCGGAGGTAAATTTCCCTTCGACGAACGCCGCCTCCGCTTCGGCTCTGAAGTCCGCGCTATCTTTCTTTTCGAGCGCCGGCTTCTCGGCGCCGGCCTTCGACTCGGACATCAAGGCGCTACCCACCATCCCAAGCCCGCCGGCCAGGGCCAGAGCAATGACAAAGGATAACGCCGTGCCGAGATGATTGGGCTGGGCTGTCGAGGTCAGGTCTGGCCCCGGTTTCGGTGGGAGAGAGGAATGGGAGACGTGCCCTGGAGAGCCCGCAACGGACGGAAACGCGGGGCTCGAAGTCGGTTGTTGAGGGCGTCTCTTCAGATGTTGGCGTTCACGGTTGAACTGCTCGGCCATACCCTTGCACATCTTACCGAACATCACCCCCACCGCCCCGGCCAGGAGCATCGGTCCCTGCGTGGGCACCCCCGTGAGGAGAGCCGCACATCCGGCCAGAAGGTTGAGGGGGCCGAAGATCATGCAGAAGACGTAGGCGCCGGTCCAGCCATTCACGACTTTTGCCCGTGCGATCACGTTGATCAACCAGGCCGGCCCGATGAAGAACATCAAGGACCCCAGCGGAAACCCGAGCGCGAATCCCAGAAACTCCCCCGCTGCTCCAGGTGCGGCATTCGCCAAAATGAGAGCTATGTTCACTCTCAAACTCCCTCCAATCAGCTCTTAATCGTTCAATCTCTAACCAGGAAAACCTCTCTGAAACGTTTTCGCGCTCGCTCAAAAAAGATAGAGCTGCCCCGTCTCCTCGACCCGATCAGCCATGGGCTTCGCCCGGCGTTTGACCGGCTTGCACTGAAGCTCGGCGCGATGCCCTTTTTGAGATTTCCCCCGAAGTTCTGGTGGAATGCGCTCGTCGCCCAGAAGTCGACGATAGAATGAGGGCCGACAGCGGAGGGCAGTCCCATCCTTCCCCGAGTAACCGAGCGGTGGAGATCAGAACTTGGACCGCTCCCCCCGCTCAAACTCCGTGAAAAGATGGCGGTGCGTATAGAACATCCGGCGGCTCAGATAAAACGAGATCGGCCGGGCTACGTTGGCCAGGTGGATTTCGGCAAGGTTAACAAACTCGTTACATCTGGTGCTCGGAAGTCCAGCCTGGGTTCACCAAGTGGCCGTATAGTCTGATTATCAGCTGCGGCGACAAATGGTCTGCAAACTAGCCGCCCTGATATGAGTGAGTAAGCATAGTGAGTCATATAGCCCTCGGTTCCGCTTCAAAGCGTTGATCCGGGGGCTGTTTTTATGTCTGTAGTTCCGTGAGTAGCCCGTCGCCAAAGGCCATTGTGAGTTCTATTCCCTGGCGGGAACGTCGATCACGACCGGCCGATGACCTGTCACGCTCAGAAAGCGGTCCAGCGCCGGTCTGGTCAGGCTCACGGTGGCCGTGTTTACCAGGGGGTGGCAGCAGAGAGCGTGGGCCTCGGCGATGGGCGTGTCCAGAAAGAGTTCCACTTGGTGATCGGCATCGTTGAGCAGAGCCAGGATCGTTACCGAGCCGGGAATGACGTCCAGCCGGTCGGCCAGCCGTTCCGCCGATCCGAGGCTTAGCTTGCTGCAGCCTATCACTTTGGAGAGAGTGTTCAGGTCGACATTCTTCTCGTACCCGACCACCACCAGAAAATGCCGGGTACCTTTGCGGTCCCTAAGGAATAGGTTTTTGGTCTTAACCCCATCCATTTCAGGCACGAGTCGTTCTGCCTCTTCACAGGTGAAGACGGCGGGATGCTCACACCGTTGGTACTCGATGCCGTAACGGGCGAATAGATCGTAAATTGGCTCTACCTGCATGAACACCCGTTCCTGATAGAGGCGGGAATCCCGCCTGGTTCATGCGACGTAGCGTTGCTGGATCGGTGTGCTTCAGCGTGGGAGTGAAGCATGCTTCAACGCGGCAGTGAAGCACCCAGGGGGATCCGGCGCAAGAGCCCAAGCCGCAAGAATTTACGAACGCCGAGTGCTCACATCCTAACTCTTCGGGTTGGACCCGTCGACCGGTTTTCCGCTCTCTATGACCGTGTGTTTCTGGTTCTTGATCCTGATGAATTTCTTTTCCCAACCATGGTAGGACAACCGGCTCACCGCAAGCGTTGCGGGCACGATGACCAGGTATGCCGCTACATGGTAGAGCGCGCTATCGGCCTCGACTAACGCGAGTGAATTTATAACGGCAAAAGACAAGAACATGATCGTTGGATGGTACATGTAGATCCCGTACGAAATCGTACCGGCATTGTCCAGCCACTTGCATCGGAGATTGTAGCGGAACGATTCCTGAATGATGAAGAGAATCGTGGTTGTCGAGATGATTGCAAAATATAAGGGATTGAGAGTCATGAAAAGCGAGGCCAGGAGGACCAGTGAGTTCAAGCCGAAGAGCCATGAGTTGGTGAAGAGTCTCTCAATCTTATCTCGGTGAAAGAAATAGAGGTACGCACCGATGCCTCCGCAGGCCATGAAGTTGATCGGCAGAACGCTAAGCCACCAAGAAAGGCGACCGGGCAACCCCGGACTTATAAAGTGGGAGGCGTCGACCACGATAGGCAATAAACTGAGTGCGATCAGCATTAGTGGAAGCAGTTTCTTCTTCGCGTGCTTTATCAGGACGGGCCATAGCAAATAGAACTGTTCTTCAACCCCTACCGACCAGGTTTGCGCGGCTCCCACCACAGCCGGAAACCACTTGATGGCCAGGTTGGGAAGAAAAAGGAGAAAGAGCCCCAAAGGCTGGAGAAAGTTTTGTGAGGAACTTGTAAGAAGCTCGATTCGCCCAAAATAGTGATGTTCTGCTTGAAGCGCACCAATATTCCAGGCCAGAACCGGCAGAATGAAAAACGAAATAACGACGATCAGGTAATAGAGGGGCCAGATGCGGTAGGCTCGGCGAAGATAAAACTTCTTTAAGGAGATGGTGCCGGTGCGGTGCTTTTCCTCAAGCAGCAGGTAGGTGATCAAAAACCCGCTCAAAACAAAGAAGATGTAGACCCCATTCTTACCGGCGTGCGCTATGAAGACGCGGAGCCAGGTTTTGAAAAGGCTGGGGTCCCCGGCTCTATGCTTATAGAGCTCGACATGGTGCACGAGCACCATCAAAGCAGCGATAGCTCTGAGTTCGTTGAGGCCTGAGAAAAAGACACGACTGCTGGAGCCGGAGCGTTCTACCACGGGCGACGATATCTTGAATTGGGGGGGATCATTTTAGCGGCTCACTCAATTCCAACCAGCTCGCCCTCACCCCTCCATCCAAACCCGGGCAACAGATCAGCGAGACGATCCTGTCAATCTAAAACCTGACGCTCGATATCCAGTGCTGCCAAAATACCATCTTCTACCTCAGCGAGTTTCTCGGCTCTGAGACTTCCAACGTGGTTTGCCAGCTTGGACCGATCAAGAGTCGTGATCTGATGACATAACGCAAAGCCTTCCTCAGCGAGGCCGAAGCTCCGCCCAATAAATATCGCCCCGTCTCAATTGCCCAGGAGCCTGTTCTCATTGGAGATCTGCCATTCGGGGTCTAAATCCCAATAGCTTCCCCCGTGCTCTTTTGCGAAACGCTCAATCTCCTTACGGCGGTCTCTTCGCCTTAGCTCCTGTTTGTAAAGGAAGAGAGCTCGATCAAGTACTGCTTGCATGGGCTTCCCTGCCTCGTCGGCCAGCTGTTTAAGAGTAGCGCGGCTTTCCTGTGAAACTCGTACTGTCGTGCTCATAAGCCTATTCTAACAAGACTACCCATATAAGTATACTAATTTGGGTAAGTCGCCTTTGGCTTGCCAAACCACTATTCGGCACGAAACGCTTCATGGAAGAAAAATCAGCCTTGCAGCAGTTTGCGGTCGAGCACGTCGACTTCAGAACTCTGCTGCTCGAGGACTTCGGAGATGACCCGATCAGTGACCTGCGAGAGATAATCGGTCAAGGTATTGGCAAACTCGGTATACTCCGGCCAAAGTGTTTCGTCCACGAAGCGTTTGGAGACCCGAGCCATAACTGTGGTGTAACGTTGGCCGCTGTAGCGATAGGGTCGAATGCCGTATCTTCGAAGAAGAGCGGTGAAAAGACGTCGTGACCACATATCATTGAGGGTAAACCGATACTCCACGGGGGGATCGGTCTTCTCGATCTCCTTGAGACGTTTGAGGATACGGTCGCGCCCAAGCTTGGCGGCGGTTCGCTCACCCTCGGTCGCCCCTCCTGCGTGGAGGGCTTCAAGCTTTCGAAGCTTCTCGAGTAGTTTTGCTTCATCCATCTGGGCCCATCCGAGACTCCTGGATAGGAGGTGGCCGTTTTCCAGCTGAAGGAAGCCGGCTAGGCCATTATGGCTACCGACCATCAGCTTGTCACCCGCCTGAAGACTGACCACAAACTGGGCCGAGAATCCCCAGGAACCGTAGGATGAGCCGTAGGTCGCGCCGGGGATGCGGCCTGCCGGGTCCAGGGTGTTGCGGTAAAGAGTGAGACGGGAAGCGTTCTCAAACTGTTGGTAATAGCTTGCGTGTAGAGAAACAAGATAGTCCCCGTCCAGAGGGATGGTGTAGCCCATTCCTGGGGCATTGGAGTCGATCACGACGCCGCCGACACTGGTTAAGACTATGTCGAAGTTGATAGTAGGATTTGCGTACTCGAATCCGTCAAAGTAGAAGCTCCCGTAGGCCAGTGCCATGGGTCCGGTGGGTCCTTGCTCACCTTGCTCGCCCTGCAGTCCTTGCGGCCCAGCGGGTCCAGTCGCACCATCGGCTCCATCGGCTCCATCGGCCCCAGCGGGTCCTTGCGCCCCATCGTTTCCAGCGGGTCCTTGCTCGCCTTGTGCCCCATCAGCACCAGCCGGGCCTTGTGGCCCCGTGGCTCCCGTGAAGGTTAGAAGGGCGTAGCCGGGATTTTCGATAGTGATTGTTTGATCGGCGGTGATGGTCAAGAGGCGGGAAAACGCTCCCAAGACAAGCTCTCCTTCGGTCAGAAGCTCAACCCGCAAGCGTGCGTACCAACTCGCTTTCGACCACCACGATCTGCTGGCTCGCCACCCTGGCGCTCGGCTGCAGTTGCGTGCGCAGCATCACCGAACCGGTGGCAGTAGTTGAGGGGCCTCCAGCAGTAGGGGCGGTGGAAGGTAGATTGCTGAAAGTTCCCCCATCAGAACTCCCACAGCCTGAGACTAAAGCTAGAAAAAGCAGAAAAAAATGTAGTGCTAAAGAGCGCGATAAAAGTTGCAAGGTATTTCACCCCCCCAAAAATAGATGGCGAATTATAAAAAAAAATGCGGTGTCAAGGGCATTCACAAAGAAAACCACCGTCTTGACATCTGAGACCATGGGACCTACATTGAATCTGTGACTACACGGACTACAAAAAGCCAAAGTCGCCTGAGTTATGGAATTCGTGAGGTAAAGGCCCGATTGAGTGAACTCTTGGCAGGGGTCCGTCAGGGGGCCGAGATCGTGATCACTGACCGGGGCAAGCCTGTGGCGAAACTGGTTGGGATCGAACCGGGCGACCTCACTCTGGACGAACGCCTGGAGGGCCTCATACAGCGTGGATGCTTGGAGCCCAAGGACATCAGGACCCAGCAAGCTCTCCCCCCTCCGCTGCCTATGACGGACTCCATCGCGCAACAGTACTTGCAAGAGGATCGGGAACGATAGTTGGAGCAGGAAGTCCACTACTGGGATACCTCGGCAGTACTCTCGGCATTCCTACAAGACGTCCACACACCCCTCGCCCGGGACTGGCTCGAGCAGAGCGCCGTGAACCTTGTCTCTAGCCTCACCGGTTCAGAGTTCCACGCGTGCCTCGCCCGCCTGGAACGTGACGGCCATCTGACCACTCCCCTGGCAGAAGCCACAATCAAAGCCTTTGATCACGGTCCCTGGAGAAGGATCGACCTCTCACCTGACTGGCGCTTCTATCGCGATCTCGCTGTTCGTTATCGCCTTAGAGGAGCCGACCTGTGGCATCTGGCTGTGGTTTTGTCTCTGCGCCAGGACCTACCGACGATCAAGCTCCTAACTTTTGACGCGGCTATGCAAACGGCCGCTACCGAGGAAGGTCTCGTTTAAAACTGTTCGCCGATTCCGCGTCGGCCTACCAGCACATCGGAACTTTTTTGATAGTCCAAAACTTGAACCTCTCCGCTCCCGGCGTTGAGATTATGGGTGAGGCGGTTACGCATGAGGTTTTCTACCTGGGCACTCGTCATGGTGGGGTTTTGGCGGTGAAGTTCGGCCATCGTGCCGGCTACTCGAGGAGAGCTGAACGAGGTGCCCCAATTGTCCGCCTTCTGGTCGCCGTCGTAGTCCACGCTTCCGGATGCGAAGATGTCGATACCGGTGCTTCGACTGCTGTAGTTTGCCGACTGCTCCACGGGACCGTTTTCGCTATTCACCCAGCGGGTGGCTCCAACGGTTGTGACTTCCGGGATTTCAAGAAAGTTCTTTTGGAAATCCCGGGGTGCCATCACGGGAGAGCCTGCGGCGTCTTTGATCATCTGCTCTGCCGCATTTCCGTCGTTGCCTGCAGAGATGACGACCGAGTTGTTGCCGGATTCAAAGCGGCGCACCTCGGTGGTCCAGTTGCGTTGGGCTTCCTTCATGCGACTGCTGTTTTCAACCGCGTGATCGACGTGCCCTATCAGACTCTGCTGGAGCTTAGCTCTCTCCGGCCCGGAGACCGCAGGGTCACTGCTTTGCAGACTTTCGAGGTTGAGTCCGTACGCTTTGGCGTAGTTGCCAGCGACCGTGGTTCCGTACTCGCGGTCCTCGCGGGAAGCCTCGGGATTCCAGGCACCGGTGGCGTGGGAATAGAGTTCCGAAGAGAGACCGGCTTTGCTCTGGCCCATGGAGATGTTCAGCGCCGAGTTTTTCGCTCCGCTAGCGGTGGCGTTTCTAACCATTTGGGTCTGCTGTTCGACCAGACTGACCGATTGAGCGGCGGTACGCGTGGAGATGGCGCGCAGAATATCCTCGGGACTAGACTCTGGGTTGGTGATGGCCTGCTCGGCAAAATCGATGGCTTGCGACGACCCGGAGATATCCACGGAAGCCTGATCAAGGGTGAACACGGGACCGCGAAATCCGTTTTGGCGTGCCGACATCCCCACGATTTCGCCGTGGGCAAAGGTGTCGTTCGGGTTTGATGGGGTGAAGTAATCCGCGATGATGAGGGAGCCAGGGGTGGGCTTGGATTGATTGGGATCTGGCCCGACCGAGAAGCGGCGGGCTTGAGCCGCCATTTGCTGTTGCATCTGGAGCATCGACTCGCTCTGAAGGAGCACGGAAAAACTGTCCATTTTAGGTTGTGAGCCTTTCGAATCAGTATAGGGTTGCTCCATCGTCTCGTCGCTCGCTCCGTCTTTTCGCGGAGTTGTAGCACTGGCGGGGTGTCTTCTTGCAACCGTCTAACACACTTCGAGTTTTAAGAATATCAAGAATAACAAGCATTGAGGTTTCGAAGTCTTTAAAGGTTTGTTATCAAAATGTAAACGTTGGCTTAAAATTAAATTTTTACTCGCTTAGGGCAGGGGAGCGAGAAAAGGATTGATGACGACCACACCGTCGTAGTCTTGCCCGTGAGTACAAAAGTATATTGGTGTCAAGGAAGCGCATGACGAGTGTGCAACTCTTCACGGCTGAGGTAAACGTTTGAAGTAGACATTTCTAATCAGGACAAAAAAAACGCCACCCCGGGGGGCGGCGGTCCAACTATGCTCATCTCACTGAGGTCAATTTACAACCCCCGCGTCACAGAAACGTTAAACCTGTCGGAGCCTCGAAAAGGTGCGCCTCTGAAGCTCTGCGAAGCCCGTTGCGTTATGAAACTGTTAAATGCGGCCGAACTAACCTGGGATGAATTGCGAAAGCAAGCGCAGCGGGGCAGCCTGTTTATGCTGTGTGTGGCACCGCTAGAAGATCACGCGAGTCACCTGCCGTGTGGTACCGATCCTTTGATCTGCGAAGCCATGGCCACCAACACCGCCAGACTGCTCGAACCGATAGACGGGGTCGAGCACGAGCCTCAACCCACCAGCGTGGTTCTACTCCCCACCTGGAGCCAGGGCTCTTCCCTTCTGCAATCCCTGGGCTGCTTGCGCTGGAAGTCCACCACCGTGACCCAGACTTTAGTGGAGTACGGAGGAGAACTGGACAAACTGGGGGTGCGGCGCCTGGTGCTGCTGAGTTCACACGGAGCTATGGACCATTTACGAGCCCTGGAGAAAGCGGCTCGAATCTTGCGGAAAAAGACCCGGATGAACGTGCTGGCCCCTTCCGGCCCCATGCTCAATGACTTTGTGGCCGGAAAGTACAATCGAGAACTGCTTGAGTATCTAGGGCGCCCTTTCACCGACGAGGAGGTTCGAGATTTGAAAGGCGACCTCCACGCCGCGGCCTGGGAGACCTCGTTGCTGCTGCACATCGCGCCCCGACTGGTGGAGAACACTTACAGGAGCCTGCCCAAGCATTCGATCTTTCGCGGCAAGAAGCTGAAGTTTAGGGCTCTGCGCTATCACCGAGGATATTTCGGGGCACCGGCGGTGGCCAGCGAAGAGCTAGGCAAAGCCGCCTTTGAGATGCTGTGCGACAAAATGGCCGATTCCTTGAGTGAGTTTTTGGATAAACCACTTCGTCACAACCATCGGTGCGGTTTAACTCCTCGGATTAGAAAGCCGAAAAAACGTACACCCAGCGCTCGAGTGCCGGTGAACATCGCTCTTGGCGTGTTGGCCGGATGGTTGCTGTTTCGGGCCATGGACCGACAGCACTGAGACCCTATACCGTATGCCCTACTATTTTCTACCAGGTGTTTAACCTTCTGCACCCTGTCTTTCGCATTTGGGTAGAGGAGAATGAGCCTACAATACAACTCAAGGGCTTCACCCACCGAAGCCCGGGGCCCGGCTCACAACACCCCTCCCCCAACTCATCGGCCGGGCCTTTTTTATTTCAGCAGAAGTTAACAAAAACTCGTTCTAAATCGTAACCCGTTGTTCGAGAACCTTAGTCTATTCTCAAGCCATGCAGAAGTTAAGACTGGCAACTTACAACGCCAACAACGTATTCGACCGCTACGACGACCCGGATAAAGCCGACGGACCCCCTAAGAGCGACCTGAGCTTAAAGGCGATCGCCAAGATCCTTTCGGAAAGTGATGCCGATGTGGTTTCGCTTCAGGAGATCGAGAATGTGGAGATGCTGGAGTTGCTCCTGCAGAGCGGGGGGCTTCAAACGCTCTATCCACATTACAAACTGGTGGAGGGGAATGACCGCAAGGGGATCGACGTGGCGGTGATCAGCAAGTATCCCATCGCTCGCTTTGAGAGCCATCGGGAAAAGGTGGTCGGTGACGATCACGGTCGACCTCGTCGTTTCCTGCGAGACTTGCTGGAGGTTGATGTCACCCTGCCCGGCGGCGGCACCCTCCGGGTCTTTTCCAATCATTACGTGAAGCAGGGAAACCGCTGGTGCGACCAGCAGCGCCTGGCCGAAGCCCAGGCCACGGCCCGGATCGTGCGGGAATCGACGAGCGCCATACCGGTCGAGCATTACGCGGTCATGGGCGACTTCAATGACGACCCCGACAGCCCAACTTTGCAAGCGCTGGCAATGTTTAACTCCTCGACGGGCTTACCCCCGTCCTGGGGAATTTCCCGCCCCCATGCCGAATACCAACCCGCCCTCTTCGACCAGATCCTGGTCTGCAACGGCTTACGAGATCAATGGACCGAGAGCGGTGTGTTCCAACACCCGGCGGCACCCCAGGCCAGCGACCACCAGCTCGTGTGGGCCGATTTTCTGGTCGCTTGATGGTTTGAAATATTATATATAGAATGAACTATAGAATGAGTTCGATTTATCTCTCAAAAGACCTCAAGGCGAGATTCCTGTCAGCCGCCAGAAGGCGTGGATTTAAGGTCGGTCGAGGACCCACCTCGGAGTTGAATGAATATATCGCCTACTTGCTGGATCTCGATGAGGCTCAGCAGGTTTCAGGCACCAGTTCGACTCTGGATAGGGCCCGAGGTCTCCTCTCCAAACAAGATCCTCCCGATGACGAAGCGGTCAGAAACCTCTTGGATGAGAGGTTTCTATGAAGAGTGTCTGACCAAAATCGGTGAAAAATGACACGCATCACTCCGGTACCTGCAGCTTCACGATGATGTTTTGATTGAGCCCTGGGTGGTGAAAGTAGGTCAGTCGTACCGTGATCCCGGGTCCGATTGGGCCACCCTGGGTACTGGAGTTGTTGAAGCCACCGGTCTGCTGCGAATCGGAATACTCAAACCGCACCTCTTTCACGGTGAAGCTTTCGTGTTGCGCGCCCTCGATAGACTCGGGCACGAAGTCTTCCACGGGACCGGTGATCTCACGAATCTGCCGCTCCCCGATGGCCTTGACGACGGGACCGTGGGTTTTAAAAATTCTCCAACTAGCGGCGGCGGTAAGACCCACGGAAAGGAAGAAAAGTCCGACCCAAACCAGCCTGGTTCCCTTACCGGAGCTCCAGGTGGCTACCAGCATCACCAGCGATACGAGTCCGAAGAAGAACGCGATTCCAGGCAAAAGGTAGCTCGTCATGGGGGGACCGGAATACTCATAGACGGTACGAAAAACGGTGGGTGCGATCTCTTCCATCGGCTTGAATTCTCGACTCCCGAAGAGCATTCCCGCTGAGGGTTCCCCGCCCGGCCCACATTCTGTAAACAACGTTTACAATTTCGTTACATGGCGCGTCGCCAGTCCACTCTCGGTGCAGCGGAGAGAGCTAAGCTCTTTCTATCAGACGAACTCAACTGCCATCGAGTCGACTGCATTGCCAAAAAGTATCTAGTTATCCAGTTTACCTCCGGTACAGTCCGGAGGTTTTTTTTTCGAGGCGGAATTGAGCCGGTAGTTGCTCGTTATCTCAACCTGTTTACATAAAGTTCATACTTACCGACTGAAGTCTTCCTCTGGTCCAGTTTCGATTGGCATTCTAAGCTCAACAATGACGACTTAGGAGGTCAGGCGATGCTTGGCAATCAGATACAAATCACCCCTTTTATTGGCACGAGTTATCCGGACGGAGGTGGGTTTCAACCTATGGCCTGCAGATCGTGCTCCCCTTATTCTGGAGGAGGCGTCGGCATGAGCGGCCTTCAGCTTCAGATGGCACTGCTGGCTCAGCAAATGATGAGTTTGATGAGCGCGCTGATGAGCTTTATGGCAGGGGGAAACGGTGCGCTTCCCACTCAACTTGGCTCGGCAAACTTCGGAAACCCGGGAAGCGGGGTGACTCCCGGAGTCGGAAACTTCTTGGGCGGCCATGCCTCCGCTCCAGCCTCATCGCCCGCGAGCACGGGTGCGGCTACTCCGGCGACCCCCACAGCGACCCCCACGGCGACCCCGACAGGAGCCTCTCCTACAGGTAGCTTCCCCGCTCCTCCATCAGGTCCCATCTCACCGACCTCGAATCTTCAAGACACTAACGGTGCCAAACCGATCAACGCACCCAACACCAACAACGCCGGTAACCGCTCGGTCAACGCTTACAACTCTGTCATCGACCAGTTCAATGTGGAGAGAAACCCACGTTATGCGCAGCGTAACGGGAATACCTACTGCAACATTTTTGTCTCTGACGTGACCCGAGCTATGGGCGCCGAGATCCCTCACTGGTGGAATGGCCGAGAAATGGATGCTAATGCAACCTGTGATTGGCTCAAGAACAACGGAGGTCAGTACGGCTGGAAACCTGTCACTGCTCAAGAAGCCCAGGCGATCGCCAACGAAGGGAAGCCGGTGGTCGCGACCTGGAAAAATCAAGGAGGCATTGGCCACGTCGGCATTGTCCGCCCCGGTGAGATCAAAAACGGACCGGCTTTAGCTCAGGCCGGATCCAAGAACGTGAACAAGGCTCACGTCAAAGACACCTTTGGCAACGCCGAGGTCGTTTATTACGCACACCCTTAGGGGCGTCATTTTTGGTCGGAACGGTCTGCCGCTCTCTCTTTGATCAGCCTGCTCACCCGGTAAGCCGACTTCATGGCTCCGTCGGAGTGAGTGCCTTCGGTGAAGTCCCCGGCGAAATAAAGACGCCCGTGGGGCTTTCTCATGAGTTCGGAGAGCTCGTCGAAGCGGGAGCGTTTGACCGGCCAGGAGGCGATGGCCCGGGGGTGGTAGCGATAAAAGGTCCAGCGTTCGATCATGGGGGTGATGCCGGGGAAAGACTCCTCCATGCCTTCTTCGATCATTTTCTGCACGTCGTCGAACGACCGCGTGCGGGAGTTGTACTGCTCGGCGGCGGCTCCGGTCACCAGCAGATTGACCATGATTTTGTCGTCGCCGACCGGATCGTGCCCGGGGTAGATCACTCCCAGGGGGCCGCCATGGAGCAGCGGTAAGAAGTTGACCCCGTCTACGGTCCAGTACTTTTCGGCTTCCTTCTTCAGGATGCAGTGGGCGGTGAAATAGGCCCCCCAGCCCTGAGAGTGCACGGCTTCATAAACCTGCTCGGAAAGTCGGGGTTCAAACTGCACCTCGAAGAGCCGGTACAACGGCATGGTCAGAACGCAGTATTTGGCCTTGAAGCTGTAATTTTGGAAGTTGCTGGTGTCTACCGCCCGCACCTCGACCCCCGCTTCATGGTCCAGCACGTTGGTGGCCTGGGCATTGAGGGTGATATTTTCTAACCCCACCGCTCGGGCCAGGGCCTCGGGGAGCTTCTGGTTTCCTCCCACGCAGTGCCAGGGCACCGCTCCGTCTCCCACAAAGAGGTGCCATTCGGCGATCCCGTCCAGGGCGCTGATGCGGCGAATGTCGGTGCCGATCTCCGGCTCCATCACGGCCCTCACCATGCCCCGAGCCAGGGGGGTCAACCCCGGCTGCTCCTCCAGCCAATCATAAAACGAGATATCCTTGAGCTTCAGCAATTCAGGTCCGGGATGCCCCTCCTCCAGGGTGTGGATCAGTTGGGCCATGCGTTGGTCCCAGCCCTGATAGGCGGGATAGTCGTCTTTGAGAGCGCTCTTGATAAACTCCTGATTCGTTTCATAGGTGGTAAACGGATAGGTGGTTCCGTCGACCACGAAGCTGGAGAGCCCGGGTTCCACTTTTTCCAAAGGGACCTGAAGCTCTTGGGCCAACTCGACGGCTGGATTGCCCGACCAGAATTCGGCCAGCCCCACCTCGGCCTGGGCCTGGTCGGGATAGGTACCCGTCCGGACCCTTCCTCCTACCCTTGGCTCCATTTCCAGGATTCGGTAAGTCAGCCCGGCCTTCTTCAGTTCGTAGGCGGTGGTAAGGCCGGAGAGACCGGCTCCCACGATCACCACGTCCACCTCTGGAGGAGGCTCGGGAGAGGCCAGGGGTGTGGTGGAGACGATGGGGGAAGGGGAGGGCAGGTCGTTTTGACAGCCCGGGAGCCAGCAAAGTAGAAGCACGAGCAGACAGCAGTTTCGAACAAACATAGACTGGTATACCCTTAATTGAACGAATGCACACCAAAGGAGCGCTTCTAGAAATCGCCGAACGGGCCACCCTCTATGAGTCAAAAAGTGATCGCCTTTTTTCCGGAAGCCGCCTACGGACCCGCCTTAAATTCGGTGGGGGTCGCCCAGGCCTGTGAGCGGCTCGGCCACCGGGCCGTGTTTCTGACCGCCCCCGATATGGAAGGGGTGTACGCCGAATACGGCTTCGAAGAGCACCTGGTTCCCATGTCGCCTCCCATGCCTGCCGAGGAAGTAGCGGCCTACTGGCAGGACTTCATCGACGGTCACATCCCGAATTTCAACAAGACTCCTTACGAGCAGATCGACAACTACGTGAAGGACTGCTGGGACGCCATCGTGGACACCGCGATCTGGGCCCAGAAGACCCTCCCCGATACCCTGGCCAAGGTGCGTCCCGACGTGATTTGTGTGGACAACGTGATCCTCTTTCCAGCCGTCAAGCAGTACGGCAAGCCCTGGGTACGGATCATCAGTTGCAGTGAAAATGAGATCCCGGATCCCGATATTCCACCTCATCTGTCGGGGTGTAGCCAGGATGACAAGGAAGGTTTTGAAGCTTTCGAGCATCGCTTTCAAGAAACGGTCTCCCAGATCCATAACCGCTTCAACGAGTTCCTCAAGCTCCACGGCGAAGAACCGTACCCACCAGGACAGTTTTTTGAAGCCTCTCCCTATCTCAATCTCTTGCTGTATCCGGAGGCGGTGAAGTTTAAGCGGCGTCATCGCCTGGACCCCGAACGTTTTCAGTATTTGGAAGGCTGCGTGCGCCGAGACAAGCCGTACCAAATCCCTCCCTTTCGAAAACATCAGGACAAGCCGCTGCTCTACGTGAGCTTCGGGTCCCTGGGCTGCGGCGATATCGAGACCCTGGAGAAGCTGATTCAGGCATTGGGCAAGCTTGAAATTCGGGCTCTGATCAACGTAGGGGCTCACCTCTCGAAGTATGAAAACGTGCCGGAAAATGTGATTTTAGACAAGTGGTTTCCCCAGCCTTCGGTGATCCCCCAGGTCGACGCGGTGATCCACCACGGCGGAAACAATACCTTCACGGAATGCCTGTACTTTGCCAAACCGGCCATCATCATGCCCTACGTGTGGGACGGCCATGACAACGCCACTCGGGTTCACGAGACCGGCCACGGCCTCAAGATGCACCGGGCCGATTGGACCGAGCCGGAGCTGGCCGAGGCCATTTTCAGGATCCTCAAAGACTCGGAAATGAGAGGACGACTGATGGAAACTTCCAGTCAGATGCGCACCTCGCCGGGGCCGGAAAAAGCGGCCAAACTGATCGGAGCACTCCTTTGATGAACCAGATCTTGACCCCCAGGCATTACGTCGACGGAGCTTTTTTTCCGGCAGCGGGGCCTCCCCGGGAGATCCTCAACCCCGCCAATTTGGAGGTGGAGGGGCGAATCGCCGATGCCACCCCTGAAGAGATTGAGCGGGTGCTGGGCTCTGCCCGAGGAGCCCGCCAGGCCTGGGCCGCCCTGGACGGCAAGACCCGCGCGAACTACCTGCACCGGGTGGCCGATGCCATTGAAAAGGGTGATCAGAGCCGGATCGCCGAGCTGATGACCCGGGAGATGGGAAAGCCTTATCCCGAAGCCCTGGGAGAGCTGGCCAACGTACCCTCCATCTATCGTTACTACGCCGAGATCGCCCGGGACGAAGTAGGACGGGTGGCCGCCCCCATCCAGCCTGGCTCGTTTCAGTACAGCCACTGTTACCCCTACGGAGTCAGCGTCCACATCATGCCGTTCAACTTTCCCCTCTTGCTTTTGAGCTGGGGCCTGGCCGCTTCGCTGGCGGCCGGAAACGTGGCCGTGGTCAAGCCGGCCGAAAGCACCACCCTCTGCACCTGGGCTTTTTTGGAGACCATCGGAGAAGCACTCCCCTCCGGGGTGCTCTCCGGTTTGGCCGGGGGGGCCGAAGTGGGCAGAGCGCTGGTGGAGTCCGAACGCACCCACGTGGTGGCCTTCACCGGTTCGGTGGCGGCCGCCCGAGCGGTTGGCACCGCCTGCGCCCAGAGGTTTAAGCCCTGCCTACTGGAGGCGGGAGGGAACGACCCCCTGATCGTGTCCCACCACGCCCCGCTGGAGGTGGCGGTGGCGGGCTCGGTGACCGCGGCTTTTCACCTCTCAGGGCAGATCTGCACCTCTTCCGAGCGCTTTTTGGTGCACCGGGATGTTTATGACGAGTTCGTGGCCGGTTTGGTCAAAGGGGCTCGGGCTTTGAGGGTCGGCCCGGGGTTGGAGAAAAACGAGATCGGACCCCTGGTCTCGCAAGCCGCCCGGGACAAGGTGACCCGCCTGGTGGATGGGGCGGTGGCTGCCGGGGCGAGGTTGGAGATCGGTGGACGGATACCGCCGGAGCGGCCGGTCGGGTGGTTTTACGAGCCCACTGTGCTGAGCGGGGTGACCCCGGAGATGGAGATCTTCCAGGAAGAGGTCTTCGGCCCGGTGGCCTCGGTCTGCAAGGTCGATAGTTTCGAGCAGGCCCTGGAGATCGCCAACAGTTCACAGTTCGGTTTAGGAGCCTCTCTCTTCACCACCGATCTGGCCGAGAGTATGGCTTTTGCCGAGGGGATCGAGTCGGGCATGGCCTGGGTCAACAATCCGCTGGTGGACAACGATGCTCTGCCCTTCGGGGGGTGGAAGAACTCCGGCCTGGGCTCGGCTCTGGGGCGGCAGGGGCTGGACGCCTTTCGCCGCAGCAAGATGGTGGTGATCGACGCCCAGCCTAAGATCCACGACTGGTGGTACCCCTATCCCGACGAAGTGTTTTTCAAGGAGCTAGGGTGAAGATTCTGGTTTTGGGTGGAGCCGGGATGATGGGCTCCGGCAGCATTCGAGATCTGCTCGGGGAGTTCTCGGACAACGAGCACCAGATCGTGGCTTCCGACTTCAGTCAGCCGGCCCTGGACCGCCTGCCCGATCATCCCCGACTTAGCAGGGTGGTGGGTGACGTGGGCGATCCCGAGCAGCTGGCTCGACTGCTGGAGGATTGCGATCTTTGCATCAACGGGGTTCCCACCTTCGCCGGACACCAGATGACCATTTTTGAGGCCTGCTTGAGAGCCGGTCGCAGCTACGTGGATTATGGCGGGATGGGGGTTTACACCGTCCAGCAGAAGGCTTTTCACCGCCAGTTTCAAGAGCAGGGCGTGACCGCGGTGATCGGGCTGGGAGCCGACCCTGGGCTGTCCAACGTGATCTGCCGGGCCTGCGCCGACCGCCTGGATGAGATCGACTCCATCAACCTGTACTGGACCTCCACCATTCTGGGCCCGGAATCTCCCGCCCTGGAGCCTCCCTACAGCCCTTCCACCATCCTGGCCGAGTACGCCAACCCCAGCCAGCAGTTTCTGGAAGGAGAGTTGCGGGAGATGCCCCCCCGGGCCGGAGAGGAGACCTGGGAGCTACCGGAGCCCTTCGGGAAGACGACCTTTATGTTCAGCCAGCATTCCGAGCCCCTCACGGTACCGTTTGCGGCGGGTATCGCCGATAAAGGGATCAAAGAGTTCACCTGGCGGCTGGCTCTGCCCCAGGAGCAGCATCAGGCCTGGCTCAACTTGGTCAAGGCAGGTTTCGGCGACTTCGATAGCCCGGTTACCCTGGCCGACGGCCACCAGGTCAAGCCGCTGGAGGTGTTGCAGAAAGTCATGCAGCGCCACCTTCAGCGCCATCGCCCGGAAATGCCCACCCAGGAGAGCCACGAGCTCCATTTCGCAGTGGGCAAAGGGAGGAAGGCGGGCTTGAACACTACCGTCACGGTGCGGGTGCTGGGGAGCCCTCACTCCCTCTACGAGGACTACGTGGATGCCAGCACGTCCATGAACATGTCCATCGGAGTCCAGCAGATTCTGAAGAATTCGCTGCGCCCCGGGGTGTGGGCACCGGAAGAGTATTTCGATGTACAAGCTTATCTGAGAGAAGTGGAACGACGCCACTTCAAAGTTTCTGTAGAGACCGTCATACTGGAGTAATAAAGCATGGAAGATCACAAGCGATGTCAGCTATTTATCAACGGAGCCTGGGTCGACCCCCAAGAGAAAGGGCGCTTCAAGGTCATCGACCCCGGTACCGAGGAAGTGATCGCCGAAGTGGCTTCGGCCACGGCGGCCGACGTAGACAAGGCTGTGGAAGCGGCCACAACCGCTCAGGAGACCTGGGGTCGGACCAGCGGGGCGGAGCGGGCCTCCTTTCTGCGGGCCATCGCCCGGGCCTTGAGGGACAAAACTCCTGAGCTTGCCCGCCTGGAGGTCCTGGACAATGGTAAGCCTCTGCCGGAAGCCAACTGGGACCTGGACGATACAGCGGGTTGCTTCGAGTATTACGCCGAGCTGGCCGAGGAATTGGACGGTCGCCAGGGAACCGAGGTGAGGCTGCCGGATCATCGCTTTTCCAGCCGCACTTACTTGGAGCCGGTGGGTCCGGCGGGCCTCATCATCCCCTGGAACTATCCCCTGCTGATGGCCGCCTGGAAAGTGGCGCCGGCACTGGCGGCCGGTTGCACGGCCGTACTCAAACCTTCTGAACTCACTCCGTTGGGGGCCCTGGAGTTGGCCGGGATCGCCTCTCGGGCGGAGCTGCCCCCGGGGGTGCTCAACGTGCTGACGGGCTTTGGCAAAGAGGCCGGTGCGCCTCTGGCCGCCCATCCGGCGCTGCGCAAACTCGCCTTCACGGGCAGTGTGCCCACCGGCAAGGGAGTGATGGCGGCGGGCGCTCAACAGATCAAGAATGTGAGTCTGGAGTTAGGGGGCAAATCACCCTTTCTGGTCTTCGACGACGTGGACGTGGAAGCTGCCGTGGAGTGGATCATGTTCGGGATTTTCTGGAATCAGGGTCAGGTTTGCAGCGCGACCTCTCGGCTGTTGGTGCACCAACAGATCGCCGATAAGTTGTACAGCCGGCTGGCCGAGGAGGCCGCCCGCATTCCCATCGGTTACGGATTGACCGAGGGAGTCAAGCTGGGACCTCTGGTGAGCGCCGCTCAGCGGGATAAAGTTGAGGGTTACGTCAGGCAAGCGCAGGCCGACGGGGCCGGACTATTGGTGGGCGGGGAGCGCCCTTCGGAGTTCGCCCGGGGATACTTTTACAAACCCACGGTGCTGACCGAGGTGCCTCTGGATTCGGTGGCCTGGACGGAAGAGATCTTCGGCCCGGTGCTGGTCACCCGCACCTTCAAAGCCGAGCGAGACGCAGTGAAGTGGGCCAACGATTCGCCCTACGGCCTGGCCGCCGCCGTCATGACCTCGGACAAGGAGAAAAGCCGACGGCTGGCCCGGGAGTTGCAGGCGGGTATCGTCTGGATCAACTGCTCCCAACCCACCTTTACCCAGGCGCCCTGGGGTGGGGTGAAGGAGAGTGGGGTGGGCCGAGAACTGGGGCGCTGGGGGCTGGAGAACTACCTGGAGACGAAGCAGGTGACGGTGTATGAAAGTCAGGAGCCCTGGGGCTGGTATCTCGGATAGGCACTTACTCGAGTAGGCTGAGGCTGCTGAACTCGTAGTAGCTCCCGGCCATGTGGATCCCCATCTGTTGCTCGGCGATTTGGCCCCGAGCTACCACCAGATCGCCTGCTTTCAGACTTTCAGGGATGGAGCCTTGCAGCACGAACTTGCCCCCGTGGGGGTCATCGTCCGAGGCTTGTTCGGCGTAGTGCAGGGTCCAGGTGCCGCCCTCCAGGTCGCTGTACTCCAGGCGCCCTGCCACCCACTCGAAGTTTGTAGCGTGGGAATAGGCGGTGGGAGCCGTCTCGTCGGGGGTCGAAGAGAGGGGTGTCGAGGTGGCGGCATCGGGGGTGGCCGAGACTGAAGGAGCAGGTCCGGGGGCATTGGCCGGCTGGCAACCGAACAGCCCCAGGCAAAGCAGAAGAAAAACGATTCTTGTGTTCATGGATGAGGTTGCGCGAACTCGTCGGAAAACGCCTGCTTCGGGTAGACGGGTAAGTAGAGTTCCAATGACCAGTTGCCGGATGGGTCCTGATAGCTCTGGTCGGTATAGATTTCAAAGCACGGCTCGTCCGCCATCTCCCAGTCGCTCTCGTGGTACCAGGCCAAAAACTCTTGCCAGGGGGTCTCCAGATCGCCCTGCACTGAGTGGCAACGGCGGACCAGGTAGGTCCCGGCCTCGAGAGTCTGTGTCTCCACTACGGGGTGTTGAGTCTCGAAATCCGGTGGTACCGTTATGCAGGCGTCGTAGCAGCATTCTTCAGGAGCGGTCACCCGGGGGTTATGCCAGGGGATGCCCAGGATCTTTCCTTCCAGTTTTCGAGAAGTGGCCCAGAGCAATAGCCGGTTCAGGGTGCGCCGGGTGGGTTCCAGGCCGTACTCACCGTAATGCCGGATGTAGGCCACTTTTTGGGCCGGGAGTAGGCGAGATTCGACTTCCATAATGGGGGCTTTGATTTTCAAGGGGGAGCACCTCTCCGGCGCCCCCCGGACCGGGGAAGGACACCGCTTGCGTGGATAGAAGTGGACTGATATATGGCAGATTCATCGGCACAGTCTACGGCACCGCGACTTGGAAAGGGGATCGTGTTGAAAAATCTCAACCACATCCTGTTTGTGACCGATGGTCTCGACGACGACACCGGAGGGATAACCGCAACCCTCAGACTGGCCCGGGCCGGCAGCGCCAGGATCACGATCCTGCTTTTGTTTCCGGCCCTGCCGGTGGCCATGCGGGACTACCAGGAGCCCTATGAGGCCGGTTTGCGCGGCCAACTCGAAGAGCGCTTGAACGCTGCTGCGGCAGCCCTGGGGCACTCGATCTCAAGCTTTGACCTAAACATCGTGCTGGACAGCGAGCCGAACCCGGCTTTTCGAGTGATCCACCACGCCGAGGCAACCTCCTGCGACCTGGTCTTGAAGCAGGCCCAAACGGTCGAAGCCGGACGGGGGTTTCGGGCTCAGGACATGGTGCTGTTGCGCAAATGTCCGTGCCCCCTCTGGCTGCACCGGCCTCCCAAGAATCCCGATCGGCCCAGAGTGGCGGTGGCCATCGATCCGGAGCCGGAAGACGAACAGGCCCAGGAGCTACCGTTGCGCTTGCTCAAAGTAGGTTCTGAGCTTGCGCTTTCCTTCGGACGTCGCCTCAACATCGTGACCTGTTGGGACTATCCGTTTGCCAACTACCTGGGCCGAAACGCCTGGTACCGGGTTTCCGAAGAAGAGACGGCAACCATCGTACGGGCGGTGAAGAATAAGAACGCCGCGGCCCTGGAGGCGCTGATCGCCAGATCCGGGATCGACAGTCCTTACACGATACGGCATATCCAGGGCGCTCCTACCGATATCCTCCCGGAGTTTGTCACTCGCCAGGACGTGGATGTCTTAGTCATGGGGACGTTGGGCCGGAGCGGTCTATCCGGGCTCCTGATCGGAAACACCTGCGAGGACATCATGCGTCAACTGGACTGCTCGGTCTTCGCCCTCAAACCGGTTTAAGCGACCCACGATCCACGGAATCTTCCTGCAGGGCGGCCTCTGCCGCGATCAGTTGCTCGGGGTCTCCGATCAGCGCCACCAGGTTGCCGGCCTCGATCGGCTCCTGGGGACTGGGGTTCGAGGTGACTTCGGTGCCGCGCACCAGAGCCACCACGGAAGCTCCGGTCTGGGTGCGCAGGGCGATCTCGCCCAGTGTTTTTCCGCACATCCGGCTCTGGGGAGAAACCGTGACCCAGTAAAGCCCCAGACGCCCCACCGAAGTGAGGAGCTTGGAAAGTTCCAGCCACTCTCCCCCTTCCAGGATCTCGGAGTAGTAGGTCTCCCGTCGGACTGCATCGATATACCGCTGCACCTGCTCCGGGGAGTGGTTCAGGTTCAGCAGGGTGTGTCTCATGATCTCCAAGCTACCTTCGAGCTCTGGATGGATCACGTCCCGGGCTCCATTTTTCGACAGGCGCTGGATGCCGGCGGTGGTGCTGGCTCGAGAGATGACGTGCAGGTCCGGGGCGATCTGCCGGGCCGTGGCCACGATCAACTCGGCTGCGCTCTGACTGGGAACCGTGACCACCAGAGATCTTGCCTTGTCGAGTTGGGCGTGGGTCAGCAGGTCGGAGTTGGAAGCGTCGCCGTAGAGCACGGGAATGCCGGCTTCAGCAAACGGTTTGGCGGGTCCCTCGTTTTGTTCTACCAACAGTATGGGGAGCGAAAGCCGGTCCAGAACCCGAACCATAAAAGTACCGACTCTTCCGGCCCCCACCACCACTACGTGATTTTCCATATCCGGAATCACCGGACCGTACTCCTCGACTCGGCGCCAGGTCAGGCCGTTCCAGAGCCAGGGTATGGTGCGAAGGAAGTTCTCGGTGGGCTTGACCAGTTTGAAGAGAAACGGATTTATGACGATCGAGAGTAAAGCTCCGGCCAGCACCAGTCCGTACTGCTCGTTAGTGATAAGACTGAGGCTCACCCCGGTGGTTCCCACGATGAAGGAGAACTCACCGATCTGGCTCAATCCAGCGGCCACCACCAGCATGGTAGTGGGTCGTGCGGGGAGGATGAGACCCAGTAGAATGGTGGTCGCGGCTTTGCCGACGATGATAAGCGCGGTGATGACGATCACCTGCCAGGCGTTCTCAACCAGGGTCGCCGGATCCACCAGCATGCCCACGGAGACAAAGAAGATCACCGCGAAGATCTCTTGAAACGGTAGCGCTTCGGCGGCCACCTGATGGCTCACATCCGACTCGCCGATCATCAGGCCGGCCAGGAAGGCACCCAGGGCAAGCGAGATTCCAAAGAGCTCGGCAGCCAGCATGGCGGTGCCCACGGAGACCGCCATGACGGCCAGGATGAAAAGCTCCCGGGAGCGGGTTTGACTGATGCCATTCAGGATCCAGGGCATGAGGCGCCGTCCCACCATCAGGATCACGGCGGAGAAGGCCGCTGTTTTGAGCAGCGCAACCACCACGGCGACAACCGGGTTGCCGGTGCCTAGAGCCAGGGCTGGTAGAACCACCAAAATGGCCACCGTGGCCAGGTCTTCCAGGACCAACCAGCCCACCGCCACTTTGCCGTGGATGGTATTGAGAAGGCCGTTGTCGGTCAGCCCTCGCAGCAGCACCACAGTACTGGCGATAGAAAGGGCCAGCCCGACCACTAACCCGGCCGAGGTGCTCCAGTCCCACATACTGGTGACCAGCCAGGTTAGTCCGGTGGCTATGGTGATCTGGGCGATGGCTCCCGGAACGGCGACGGCCCGAACCTCCCACAGATCGCCCAGAGAAAAGTGCAGTCCCACCCCGAACATCATAAAGATCACGCCCAGTTCGGCCAACTGGCGGATGTCCTCGATGTCACCCACAAAACCTGGCGTGAACGGGCCGATGGCAAGTCCGGCCACCAGGTAGCCGGCCAGGGTTGGCGCGCCTAGTCTGCGGGCCACGTAGCCACCCAGAAAAGCAACGCACAGAACCGCCGCCAGATTTTCGAGTAAGTCGAGATTATGATGCATAGAAGTGATGTCCTAACGACAGGCCCTTCCCTATTTTTGACCTTTCTGAGAGACACTAAACCTTTACTGTGTCCGTAAATAGTTTCATTCTCAAAAAAGAAAAAGCTCTCCCAAAGGAGAGCTTTCAATACAGAAAGTTACTTCTGTGCTAGAGAGCGTTGAGCTTTTTCATCAGACGGGACTTCTTGCGTGCCGCCGTGTTCTTATGAACGATCCCTTTGGAAACGGCTTTGTCCATTTCGCTGATAGCCTTCACCACATTGGCCCTGGCATTATCGGAGTCGTTCTCTGAAACAGCGTGCTGGGCTTTTTTGAAAGCAGTCCGTACGCGAGTTTTCACCATCTGGTTACGCGCTCGACGACGCTCTTGAACTTTTATAGATTTCTTTGCACTTTTGGTATTGGCCACGATTGCCTCCGGTAAACTGTTCGCGCTAGTATAGTGCGCAAGTGTTAGGCCGTCAAGAGTGTTTTTCGAATCATTGCGCCCTCCGCTGCAACAGTCGCTCCTTTTCTTCTTCGGTGATGGTATCGGCCTGGCGACACACGGGGCATGAGAGGATGTATTCGCTGCGGTAGGGGATGAGGGGGATAAAGAACAGGGAGAAGTAGGTTTTTTGCTGGTGGATGACCCACTCGGAGGTGTTGTTGCAGCGGGGGCAGTCCATGAGGCCGGCAGAACCCAACTGTTTGGTCTTTCGATCGGCCAGGCTAAAGATGAGAAACATGCCTGGAGTATACGCCGTTCTATAGTGTCATGACCTGTCATGCAGAAACATCACTGAATTGATAGGCTCATACTATCCTATATCCTATCTGTTGAGAGTAGAGCAAAGTGAACAAAATCTTCTGCCGCCCCTATCACTTCCGGGTGGTTGTGCTATTGTTGGTACCGCTTCTGACCATCGCCCTTCTGGCGCCGGCTCTGGCCGAGCGACCGGATCAACGTAACAAGCGTTCGCGAGAGCAAGGACAAAAGCGAACCCAGCAGCGGCAAAAGGCACCCCAGGTACAGCGCCAGGCCCCACGCCAGCCCCGGCAGCAGCAGGCGAACCGTCCCCAGCGCCAGCCCCGGCAGCAACAGGCGAACCGTCCTCAGCGCCAACAACGCCAGCAAAAGGTGAATCAGCCCCAGCGCCAACAGCGGCAGCAACAGGTGAACCGACCCCAGCGCCA
>Ga0172382_10003151_pt1 | contig 26459 bp, 29 predicted proteins | sample Leawel138RmetaG_FD_122245 | JGI IMG/M metagenome (GOLD analysis project Ga0172382, IMG submission 122245) | Leachate microbial communities from a municipal landfill in Southern Ontario, Canada - Leachate well 138R metaG | ecosystem: Engineered > Solid waste > Landfill > Unclassified | place...
CCCATGGCCCGCCATGAACTCCGCGAGATGCTGGGTGCGCCGGTCCTCGGCGCGGCGGTACGCGGCGACCACCCGCGGGTCGACAGCGGCCGGGCCGAGTACCGGCCGGCCGGAGGCGACGTCGTAGCCCCCGCTCCCGGCCTCGACCGCGGGCATGTCGGCGATCATCGCCCACATCACGTCGTGACGGGCCGTCAGCCGGTCGAGTGCGGCGCCGAGCCGGTCGTCGGGCTCGGGTTCGTCGGACACCACGACGATCAACAGCGGATGGCGGTAATGCGTTGCCACATAGGTCAACTGGTGCACGATGTCGCTCGGCCCCGGTGTCGCGGTGTGAGTGTGGTAGCCGGCCAGCATGCTCTCGATGTGGTTCTCGCCGCGGCGCTGGCGGGCGCGCAGGCTGCCCCGGGCGTCGCCGTACACCATGCCGATCTCGTCGGCGCGGCCGAGAGTGATGAGCCCGAGGGCGCCCAGGACGTTCAGGGCGACAGCGCATTTGCGTTCGCCATCGGGGGCCAGTCCGCGCATGTTCCGGCCGGAGTCGGCGACCAGCAGGATCTTGTGGTGTTTCTCCGAGACGAACCGCTTGATCAGTACCGAACCGGAGCGGGCCGAGGCCTTCCAGTCGATGTCGCGCACGTCGTCGCCGGGCACGTAGGGCCGGAGTTCGTCGAACTCCAGCGTGCGGGTGTGCAGCAGCGCGTGTCGGCCGCCTTCGAGCAGACCGCGGGTGTCGGTCCCGAAGCGAGCCCTGGCTCTGTTGAGGTGCGTGCCCACGAGGTGCCGCCGCTCAGGGAACCCGGACCGCGCGCAGCACGGCGTCGACCACCACACCGGGGGTGATGCCCGCGCTGGCCGCTTCGAAGCCGAGGATCAGCCGGTGCTGCAGCACGCGGTGCGCCAGGTCGGCGATGTCACCGGGCACCACGTGGTTGCGGCCCGACAGCAACGCCAGCGCGCGGGCCGCGGTGCACAACGCGATGGTGGCGCGCGGGCTGGCGCCGTACTCGATGAGCCGGGCGACCTGCCCGGGCAGGTAGTTGCCCGGTTCCCGGGTGACGCCGACCAGCCTGCTGGCGTACAGCATCAGGTCCCGGCTCATGTACACGTCGCGGGTGACCCGCTGCAGGCGGCGGATGTCGTCGAGGGTCGCCACCGGCCTGACGGGATGCGCCTTGTCGAAGAGCCCGGCGTCGAGGCGGGCGAGCACCTCGACCTCCTGCTCGGGCGACGGGTAGCGCACGATCTCCTTGAGCAGGAACCGGTCGGTCTGCGCCTCCGACAGCGCGTAGGTGCCCTCCTGATCGACCGGGTTCTGCGTGGCGATCACCAGGAACGGCTCCGGGATCGGGTAGACCACGCCCGCGATCGTGGTCTGGCGTTCCTCCATCGCTTCGAGCATCGCGCTCTGGGTCTTGGCGCTGGAGCGGTTGATCTCGTCGAGCAACACGACGTTGGCGTGCACCGGCCCGAGCTGGGTGACGAACGACGTGGTGGCCGCGTCATAGACCTGGGTTCCGATGATGTCGCTCGGCAGCAGATCGGGTGTGCACTGGATACGCCGGAACTGCCCGTCGATCGCCTCGGCGACGACTCGCGCCGCCGTCGTCTTGGCCAGCCCGGGCACGCTTTCCAGCAGGATGTGACCGCCGGTCAGCAGCCCGATCAGCAGCGTCTCGCGCAGATGCTCCTGGCCGACCACCTTGGCCGAGAACGCGTCGGCCAGCGCCGCGACGACGCGTTGTGCCTCACGGGCGTCGTCGGTGGAGTCGCGGGGGAGCGGCGCAGCGTTCATCCCGCTGCATGTACCACGCGGATCGGGCGCGCAAACCGTCGCTCAGGGTGCTCAAACGCGCCGGATCACCGCGCGGGGCGAACCGGCCGCGCTGCTCGCGCAGGTGAAGCAGTTTCAGCCGAAGGCCAGCGCGACGGCCACCGCCACCGCCCAGACCAGCATCGTCAGCCCGGTGTGCTTCAACACCGGAATCAGATCCTTGCCGGCCGATCCGTTGCGCACCGGCTTGGCCGCGCGCACCGCCAGCGGCAGCGCCACCAGACCCACCGCGCACCACGGCGTGGCGAGCATCAGCAGCAGCGTCAGCGCGAACGCGACCACCATCAGCGTCTGGAACAGCGCACGGGTCTTCGTGTCCCCGAGCCGCACGGCCAGCGTGATCTTGCCGGACTGCGCGTCGGTGGGGATGTCGCGCAGGTTGTTGGCCACCAGCACCGCCGAGGACAGGCAGCCCGTCGCGACCGCGAGCGTCACGCCCACCCAGTCGACGCGCAGGGCCTGGGTGTACTGGGTGCCCAGCACCGCGACCAGGCCGAAGAACACGAACACCGCGACCTCGCCCAGGCCCGAATACCCGTACGGCTTCGACCCGCCGGTGTACAACCACGCCCCCGCGATGCACACCGCGCCGACCGCGATCAGCCACGGCGCCGAGAACCACGCCAGCACCAGTCCGGCGGCGGCGCCGACGGCCAGGCTCGCCACCGCGGCCGTCAGCACCGACTTCGGCGACGCGAGTCTGGAGCCGACCAGGCGCAGCGGCCCGGACCGGACGTCGTCGGTGCCGCGGATTCCGTCGGAGTAGTCGTTGGCGTAGTTGACCCCGATGATCAGGGCGACGGCCACCACCAGCGCGAGCAGTGCCTTCCACCACGATGCGGCCTCCAGCCACGCCGCGGCGCCGGTGCCGGCGATGACGGGCGCGACGGCGTTGGGCAGCGTGCGGGGACGCGCCCCCTCGACCCACTGGGCAAGACTGGCCACGACGGTAAGTCTTGCAGGTCGCGACCGTGGCAGACTGAGCGCATGGACGACCGGCTGAGCAAGACAGAGATCGGTAAGGACGCGGTTCAGGAGATCGTCGCGGCCGGGGCATCGGCGGTCGGCGAGGTCACCACGATCATCACGACGGCGGTCAAGGACGTCGCGAACGCCATCGGGGGATTCGCCACCGACGTGTTCGAGATCCGCGACGGCGCCCGGCGTGCCTCGCAGCAGGCCGACGAGGAGGATGCGTAGCCCGGTGCTTGGGGTCATCGGCGGCAGCGGCTTCTATTCGTTCTTCGGTTCCGACGCCCGGTCGGTAACCGTCGACACGCCGTACGGCCCGCCCAGCGCGGCGATCACCGTCGGCAGCGTCGGTGCGCACGAGGTGGCGTTCCTGCCCAGACACGGTGTCCGGCACGAGTATTCGCCCCACACCGTGCCCTACCGGGCCAACATGTGGGCGTTGCGCGCGCTCGGTGTGCGACGCGTCTTCGGCCCCTGTGCGGTCGGCAGCCTCGACCCGCAGCTGGGGCCGGGCGCGATGGTGGTGCCCGACCAGCTCGTCGACCGGACGTCGGGCCGGCCCGACACGTACTTCGACTCCGGCGGCATCCACGTCGGGTTCGCCGATCCGTACTGCCCGTCGCTGCGCGCCGCGGTGACGGGGCTGCCCGGCGTGGTCGACGGTGGGGCGATGGTGGTGATCCAGGGTCCGCGGTTCTCGACGCGCGCCGAGAGCCGGTGGTTCGCCGACCAGGGTTTCCGGCTGGTCAACATGACCGGCTACCCCGAGTCGGTGCTGGCGCGGGAACTTGAGATGTGTTACGCCGCAATCGCATTGGTGACCGATGTGGATGCGGGCGTCGAGCACGGGCAGGGGGTGCGGGCGGTGGACGTGTTCGCCGAGTTCGAACGCAACCTGGTGCCGTTCAAGCAGCTGGTGCACGAGGCCATCGAGCAGGTCGACGCCGAGCGTACGTGCACTCACTGCATGCCGCACGAGGGTGTGCAGTTGCCGTTCGATCTGCCATGAGGGTGCTGCTCACCGGTGCGGCCGGATTCATCGGCACCCGCATCCGGGAGCGGCTCATCGACGGGGGTCACGACGTCGTCGCCGTCGACGCGATGCTGCCCGCCGCGCACGGTGAGGACGCCGCGCCGCCCGACGACGTCGCGCGGGTTGACGTGCGTGACGCGGCGGCCGTCGCCGACGCGGTCGCCGGGGTCGACGTGGTCTGCCACCAGGCGGCTGTGGTGGGGGCGGGCGTGGACGCCGCCGACGCGCCGTCCTATGCCGCGCACAACGACTTCGCCACCGCCGTGCTGCTCGCGCAGATGTTCGGCGCAGGCTGCCGGCGGCTGGTGCTGGCCTCGTCGATGGTGGTCTACGGCCAGGGCCGTTATGTCTGCCCGGGTCACGGCGATGTCGACCCCGTCCCGCGCACGCGTTCAGACCTCGACGCCGGCGCCTTCGACCACCGCTGCCCGATCTGCGGTGAGCCGGTGGACTGGGCGCTGGTCGGGGAGGGCGCACCGCTGCGGCCGCGCAGCCTGTACGCGGCGAGCAAGGTGGCCCAGGAGCATTACGCGCTGGCGTGGAGTGAGTCGACGGGCGGGTCGGTGGTCGCGCTGCGCTACCACAACGTCTACGGCCCCGGCATGCCGCGCGACACCCCGTACTCCGGGGTGGCCGCGATTTTCCGGTCGGCTCTCGAAGCCGGCGATGTGCCAAGGGTTTTCGAGGACGGCGGGCAGATGCGCGATTTCGTCCACGTCGACGACGTCGCCGCGGCGAACGTGGCCGCCGTCGAAGCCGGAACCGAGGGTTTCAACGCGTTCAACGTGTGCTCGGGCAAGCCGGTGTCGATCCTGGATGTCGCCACCGCGCTGTGTGAGGCGCGCGGCGACGTCTCGCCGCTGGTCACCGGCCAGTACCGCAGCGGCGATGTCCGCCATATCGTCGCCGACCCGGCCAGGGCCGCCGACGTCCTGGGCTTTCGCGCGGTCGTCGACCCTGCCGACGGGTTGTGTGAGTTCGCGACCGCCCCACTGCGGGGGCCCGCACCCCCGTCTTGACACCTGTCGAGTCATACTGGGCCGATGACGTCCACAGCGCTGTGTGAACAGTTCGGTATCGACTTCCCGCTCTTTGCGTTCAGCCACTGCCGCGACGTGGTGGCCGCGGTGACCAACGCCGGCGGTTTCGGCGTGCTCGGCGCCACCGCCTACACCCCCGAGCAGCTGGATCAGGAGCTGGCCTGGATCGACGACGCGGTGGGCGGTAAGCCCTACGGCGTCGACCTGATCGTGCCCGCCAAGTTCGAGGGCAAGGGCGAGAAGCTGTCCAGCTCCGACCTGGCCGCCCGGATCCCGCAGGCCTACCGCGACCTGGTCGATGACCTGCTGCGCGCCCACGACATCGAGCCCGAGCCGAACCGGCGCCTCGGTGGCTCGTCGCTGTCGGGCAACACCGGCCGCGAACTGCTCGACGTCGCCTTGACCCATCCGGTCAAGCTGATTGCCAATGCCCTTGGCGTACCGCCGGATTACATGATCGCGGCGGGCAAGGAACGCGGTATCCCGGTCGCGGCGCTGGTCGGCGCGAAGGAGCACGCGGTCAAGCAGGCCGCTGCGGGCGTGGACCTGATCGTCGCGCAGGGCACCGAGGCCGGCGGCCACTGCGGCGAGGTGAGCACGTTGGTGGTGGTGCCCGAGGTGCTCGAAGCTCTGGCCGGCATCGGCAGTTCCACGCCGGTGCTGGCGGCCGGTGGCATCGTCACCGGACGGCAGATGGCGGGCATGGTCGCGATGGGTGCGGCCGGCGCGTGGACGGGTTCGGTGTGGCTGACGACGGAGGAGGCCGAGACGGCGCCGCACACGGTGGCCAAGATGCTGGCCGCCACCTCACGCGACACCGTCCGCTCGGCGGGTCGCACGGGTAAGCCGTCGCGGCAGCTGGTCTCGGACTGGACGAACGCCTGGGTGCCGGCCAAGGACGGCCACCAGCCGTTGGGCTTGCCGCTGCAGTCGATGCTGTGCGAGCCGGTGATCCGCCGGATCGACGTGCTGGCCTCGCAGGGGCACGAGGGCGCGCAGGCGCTCGCGACGTATTTCGTCGGGCAGGGTGTCGGCCTGATGAACAAGGTGAAGCCCGCCCGCGAGGTGGTGCGCGAGTTCATCGAGGACTACCTGGCCGCCGCCGAACGCCTCAGTAACTCACTGCCCGACTGACTTCCCGCGAACGTGCGTCTGCGGTAGTTGCCGCGGTGCATTCACTACCGGGGATGCACGTTCGCGGAATCTAGTCGGCCAGCGGCAGCCGGACCTCGAAGCGTGCTCCCGTCGGCAGATTGTGTGCCGACAGCGTGCCGCGGTGGGCCTGCACCAGCCCGGCCGCAATCGCCAGCCCCAGCCCCGACCCGCTCGGTAGCGACGAATCCGCCCGCGGCACACGGCTGTTCGAACCGCGGTACGCGACGTCGAACACCCGCGGCAGGTCGGCTTCGTCGATGCCGACGCCGGTGTCGTCGACCCGCGCCCATGCACCCGTCGCGTCGGCGCCCAGCGACAACTCGACGCTGCCGCCCGCCGGTGTGTGCGCGATCGCGTTGGCCACCAGATTGGACAGCACCCGCACCAGCGCGCGGTCGCTGCCCACCACCCGCACCGGCTGCTCGGGCAGCACGGCACGCAGGTGAACCCCGGCGCGTTCAGCCGTGATGCGGTGCGCGGCGAGCACGTCGTCGACGACCTCGTCGAGCGCCACCTTGTCGAACGACGGCGTCAGCGCGCCCGCGTTGATCTTCGACATCTCGAACAGGTCGTCGACCATCTCGGAGAGTCGAATCGATTCGTGTTCAATGTGTTTGGCGCTCACCCGAATCTCGTCGTCGGGTACGACGCCGTCGGCGATGGCCTCCGAGAGCGCGCGGATGCCGGCCAGCGGGGTGCGCAGGTCGTGGCTGACGAACGCGACCAGCCGCCGCCGCGACTGCTCGGCGGCGGCCTCGGAGTCGCGGATCTCGGCCTCCCACACCATGCGTCGCGCCTGGTACCGGGCCAGCATCACCGCCGCCGGGATCGTCACGATCGACACGATGAGCAGGACCACGGCGGTGCGCTCGAAGGTCTCGGTGATCATGAACCCGCTGGCGCCCAGCACCCCGGCCAGGGTGGCCAGCACCGGGATCAGCACCAGCGCGACCATGCTCACCGCCAGCGACCAGGCGCGCGCCAACCGGACGACCGCCGCGCCGACCAGAACCACCGGCACCGAACAGGCCAGCGCCCACCCCACGATCTCCCAGAAGTCAGCCGGCGGCACCGGAGGTCCACATGTAGCCGCGACCCCACACCGTCTGCACCCGATGCCGGTCGCCGAGCTTCGAGCGCAGACGCTTCACGTGCACCGTGACCGTCGACAGGTCACCGAAGTCCCAAAGCCACACCTGCTTGAGCAGATCCTCCCGAGTGAAGACGGTGTCGGGATGGGTGAGGAAGAACAGCAGCAGGTCGAATTCGCGGTTGGTGAGGCTCACGGGTGTCCCGGCCATGGTCACGGTGCGCGACGCGGTCGTCACGGTCAGGTCCCCGGACCTGATGTCGACGGGCAGCACACCGCCCGTGGCCGGCGAGCGCCGCAACACCGACCTCACCCGCAGCGCCAGTTCGCGGGGGCTGAACGGTTTGGTGAGGTAGTCGTCGGCGCCGGCCTCCAGCCCGGCGATGCGGTCCTGCTCCTCTCCGAGGGCGGTCAGCAGGATCACCGGGACGGAGTAGTCGCCGCCTTTACGAAGGTTGCGGCACAGCGCAATACCGTCGGGACCCGGCATCATCACGTCGAGCACCGCGACGTCGATGCGCCGGGAGCCGAGCAGCCGCAGCGCCTCTGAACCGTTGGGTGCGGTGCACACTTCGAGCCCGTCGCGCTCGAGGTAACGGCGCACGACGTCGCGTACCACGTCGTCGTCGTCGGCGATGAGCACCCTGGTCATCTCACCGAGGGTAGCGCGGTAATGCCACGACCAGCGTGGATGTCACGGTTTCGTCAGGCTCGCCCCTCGACTGACCTGCGCCGCTGACTTAGCGTGAACAAACATGCCCGACTGCGCCGTCACCGTGGTGCTGCCTTGTCGCGACGAGGCGGCGTCTCTGCCGGGCGTGCTCGAGGCCATTCCTCGTGGGTATGTCGCGCTGGTGGTCGACAACGCCAGCAGCGACGGCACCGCTGCCGTGGCGCGCAGGCACGGCGCCGAGGTCGTCACCGAGCACAGGCCGGGGTACGGCTCGGCCGTGCACGCCGGTGTGGTGGCGGCGACGACGCCGATCGTGGCTGTGCTCGACGCCGACGGCTCACTGGATCCGCAGGAATTGCCTGCTCTCGTCGGTGACGTCGAACGGGGCGCCGACATGGCGATCGGGCGGCGCCGCCCACAGCCGGGCCTGACGTGGCCGTGGCATGCGCGGCTGGGGACCGCGGCGGTGTGCTGGCGGCTGCGGCGCCGCCACGGCCTGCAGGTGCACGACATCGCCCCGATGCGGGTGGCGCGCCGGGACGCGCTGCTGTCGCTCGGGGTGACGGATCGGCGCTCGGGCTACCCGCTCGAGCTGCTGGTGCGGGCGGCCGCGGCGGGCTGGTCGGTCACCGAGCGCGACGTGGCCTACGGTCCCCGCACCGGTGGCACGTCGAAGGTCAGCGGATCGGTGCGCGGATCGGCGACAGCGGCCTGGGACTTCTGGAGGGCCATCTCGTGATCCCGGTCGGCGTTCTGGTGGTCGCCAAGGCCCCGGTGCCCGGGCTGGCGAAAACCCGCCTGGCCGCTGCGCTCGGTGCCGACGTCGCCGCCGACATCGCGGCGGCCGCGCTGTTGGACACCCTCGACGCGGTGGCCGACTGCCCGGCGGCCGCGAAGGTGGTGGCGCTGACGGGAAACGTGGACGACGCGCGGTGCGCCGACGAGATCCGTTCGCGTCTCGACGATTTCATTGTGATCGGGCAGCGCGGCGCAGATCTCGCCGAGCGGTTGGTCAATGCGCATCGCGATGCCGCCGCGGCTACCGGCGGGCTGCCGATTGTTCAGATCGGGATGGACACCCCGCAGGTGAGCCCCGAACTGCTCGAGCGGTGCGCGCAGTCCCTTCTCGGCAGCGACGCCGTCCTGGGGCTGGCGCGCGACGGCGGTTGGTGGGTGCTGGGTGTGCGCGACGCCGCGTTCGCCGAGTGCCTGCGCAATGTGCCGATGTCTACGCCGGACACCGGTGCTGTAACGCTGGCGGCGCTGCAGGACACCGACATCCATGTGGAACTCGTGTGTGAGCTCGTCGACGTCGACACCATCGACGATGTCGGTGCGGTGCGCGCCGGCTGTGGGCCCGGCTCCCGGTTCAGCCGGGCCACGGCGGGTGTGGGGCCCTGATGTTCGGGCAGCTTTACGACCGCGCACTCGACGGCGAGCGGTGTTGGGTCCGCCACGACGACGGGCGCGTGAAGAAGCTTCCGGTGCGCAGGTGGCTCGGTGGCAGCGGCGGCGACGCCACATTCGACCATGCGGTGGTCGGCCTGTGCCGCGGTCCGACGATCGACCTCGGTTGCGGTCCGGGCCGGCTGGTCGCGCATCTGGTGCAGCGCGGTGTGCCCGCGCTCGGCGTGGACCTGTCGGCGACGGCGGTGGAACTGGCCCGCCGCAGCGGCGCGCCGGCCCTGCGGCGGGACGTCTTCGAACCCCTGCCGGGCACCGGCCGCTGGCAGACGGTGCTGTTGGCCGATGGCAACGTGGGTCTCGGCGGTGACCCGCGCCGGGTCCTGGGCAGGGCAACCGAGCTGCTGCGTCGTGGCGGTCGGTGCCTCGCCGAACTCGACGGCACGACATCGGGAGTCGACGTCGGATGGGTCCGCCTCGAATCTCACCGCATGATCGGCCCGTGGTTCCGCTGGGCCTCGGTCGGGATCGACTGTGTGCCGTCGCTGGCGGCCGAGGCCGGGCTCGCCGTGGCCGGCATCCATCGGATCGGCACCCGGGTCGTCGCGGATCTGGTCGCCTGATGGCTGCCTCGGTGCGCGGCACCGCGATCACCGCCCGAGTCGGTGTGGCGCTCGGAGTGGCGATCGCGGTGTGTCTGGTCACCGGGCTGATCAGCCATCTCATCCAGCACCCGCAGCCGTGGTTCGACTGGCCCACGCGCCCGGTCTGGCTCTACCGGTTCACCCAGGGCCTGCACGTCGCCTCGGGCATCGTGGCGATTCCGCTGGTCGTCGTCAAGCTGTGGTCGGTGTGGCCGAAGCTGTTCGACCGGCCGGTGATCGGTGGTCCGGTTCGCGCGCTGGAGCGCATGTCGATTCTGGTGCTGGTGGCGTCGGTGCTCTTCCAGCTGAGCACCGGGCTGCTCAACATCGCCCAGTGGTATGTGTTCGGGTTCTTCTTCACCACGGCCCACTACGCGATGGCCTATGTCGCCTTCGGCGCGGTGGTCGTGCACATCGGGGTCAAGCTGCCGGTCATCCGGCGGGCGTTGGGGGAACCGCTCGACGACGTCGCTCGAAGTGGGTCGCTTGGTCCGTCACGGCGTACCGTCCTGCGTGGCACGTGGTTGGCCGTGGGGTTGGCGACGCTGGTCACCGCCGGGCAGACGGTGCCGCTGCTGCGCCGGGTCTCGGTGCTGGCTCCTCGTACTGGCGAAGGGCCGCAGGGTGTTCCGGTGAACCGCACGGCGGTGGCCGCGGGGGTGCTCGGGTCGGCGCGTTCCGCCGACTACCGGCTGACGGTGATCAACGGCGATCGCGCCCAGGAGTTCACCGTCGACGAACTGCGGGCGATGCCACAGGCGACCCACCGGCTGCCCATCGCCTGTGTCGAGGGCTGGAGTGCCGAGGGCCAGTGGTCGGGTGTGGTGCTGGCCCACCTGGTGGCGCTGGTCGGAGCGTCGCCGGATTCCGACGTGCGGATGATCTCGCTGGAACCGCCGGGTCCCTATTCTCGTACGGTGCTGCCTGCCCGCCATGCGCGAGACGACATGACGCTTGTGGCACTCGACCTCAACGGTGAGCCACTCGACCTCGACCACGGCTACCCGTGCCGCCTGATCGCACCATCGAGACCCGGTGTGCTGCAGACCAAATGGCTTTCCCGCATCGAGGTCGTGCCGTGACCGCAGCGCGGGTCCTGCTGGTGGTGGCGGGTGTGGCCGCGGGTTTGTACGGTGGGGTGCTGCTGTGGGACACCTCGTCGACGGTGCTCGTCCGGATAGCCGTGTGGGCACTGGTCGGTGTCGTGGTGCACGACTTCGTGTTCGCGCCGTTGTGTGCCGCGGCAGGCGTGGCGTGGCGGACCGTCATCCCGGCAAATTGGCGGTCGGCGGTCGCCGTGGCGGCGTTGTGCAGCGTGGTGTTGGTGATTCTTGCGATTCCGGTGTACGGCAGGCCCGGGGCACGGCCCGACAATCCGACCGTGCTGGACCGCGACTATCCGGCGGGCCTGTGGATCTCGATCGCGCTGGTGTGGGCGTGCGTACCGGCGTATCACCTGCTGGTGCGCCTGCTACCAGTTGGTCAGGATCAGGTGGTTGATCGCGAGCGCGCCGATGACGTTGAGCGCCAGCCACCATCGCGCTGATCGCGGCGGCAACAGCGCGGCGGAGGCCACCAGCCACACCGTGAAGGGCAACCAGATCCGTTCGGTCTCGGCCTTGCTCAGCTGCGACAGGTCGGCGACCACGATCGCCAACAGCGCGCCGAGCACCAGCAGGTGCAGACCGGAACGCCGCTTGATGGCGGCGATGTCGAACACCCGGCCCAGGCCTGCCACGCTGCCGAGGCCGATGGCGCACACCACCGACGCGAAATTCGCCCAGCCCCAGTACTGGAACGGCCGGTCGTTGGCGATGCCCTGCCAATAGCGTTCCTGCACCAGCAGATAACCGTCGAACCACCAGAACCCGGCCGCAGCGAACACCGCGACCACCGCCAGCGCCGCGACCACCGCAGGAACCAGCGTGCGCACCGCGGCCCGCCACGTCGCGGCGCCGAGCAGCACGGCCACCGCGGGAAAGGCCATCAACACCAGGCCATAGTTGAGGAAGACGGCCCAGCCCAACAGCAATCCGGAACCGATGGCCGCAGCTACGGGCCGGCGAACCGACCCGCGCACCGCCAGCGCCAGCAGCGTGATGCCCCAGGCCGCGACGCCCGCGAAGTAGCCGTCGGCAGACACCGCGATCCAGATCGCGGTCGGTGCCACCGCCACGAACGGCGCGGCGGCGCGGGCGGTGTCCTCGTCCGCCAGCGCACGCACGGTCACCACGATCGCGGCCGCGATGCTGGAGCCGGCCAGCAGGCACAGCAGGCCGGCCCAGGCGCCGCCGCCGAGCCCGATGCGGTCCAGCCACACGAATGTCAGAAGAGCTCCGGGCGGATGACCGGAGACGTGGGTGATCCACGAATCAGGCTGGTAATCAAGGATTCTGCCGGCAAAGGTGCGTAGCGCCTCGGGGATGTCGGTGACCGTCGGAACCTGTCGCAGATACTCGTGGCGGGCGGTGAGGCGGCCGGCGAAGCCGCGTTGCCAGCCGTCGACCATGGCCAGGCCGAAGGCCCACGCGCAGGACACCGTCCAGGACAGCCAGGGCAGCCACCGCCAGGGCAGGCGCTGCGCGAGCGGCGGCCCCCACAGCACGGCCGCGGCGCCGATCGCGAACGCCGGGATGGTGCCCGCGCCGACGTGGGTATTCCACCACCCGAAGATCGGTGCGGTGTCGGCAAAGCTGCGAAGACGCTCGGGGGTGGCGTTGATCAGCGGGGTGACGACGCCGAGGTCAAGGTGGGGGATGACGAACGCCGCCACGACCAGAACAGACCCGACGGCGACGGCGACCGCCTCTTTGCGCATCCCCCCATCCTGCGCGAGTGTGCGTGTCTGCACTGCGACACGCCGCAAATGTCGGCACTTCACGCACGCTCGCGGGCGACGAAGGAAACGGCGCGAGGTGAAGACGCGCAGGTAATCGCACAGAAACATGGCCGGGTTAGCCTGCCCGCGTGCCGCACCGCCGTCATTCCGTGCTGTTGGGAAGCCTGACGGTCGAGCGGCCGGGCGGATCTCAGCAGGTGATCCTCGACGAGTTGCGTCGCGCGATCCTCGACGGTGCCGTCCCGCCGGGCACGCCGATCCCGCTGGCGGAGGTGGCCGAGCACTTCGGGGTGAGCCGCATACCGGTGCGCGAATCCCTCAAGACTCTCATCGGTGAGGGGCTGGTCGCCCACCGGGCGAACTCCGGATACATGGTGGCGCAGTTGACGGCCGCCGAGTTGGGCGAACTCTACGTCGCGCGGGAGTCCTTGGAGGCGGCGTCGCTGGCCGCAGCGGTCGGCAACGCGAGCGAGGCGGACTTCGCCACCGCGATCGACATGAATGCCCTTCTCGAACAGGCGATTCGGGACGACGACGCGGTCGCCTACCACCGCCAGAGCCGACGGTTTCACGCCGCGCTCACCGGCCCGTCACGCATGTACCGGCTCCTGCGCATGCTGGAGACCGCGTGGAACCTCACCGAGCCGGTCCAGCCGATGGTGCACGTGACGCCGGACGACCGGATCCGCCTGCACGCCGATCACGGCGAAATGCTGCAGGCCTTCCTCACCCGTGATGTCGAACGGTTGCTCGGCGCCGCGGAGCGGCATGCACGCCGGCTCAACTCGGTGATCGCGACCCTGTCCTTCGAGACCGGGTTGCTGGCCGCCGAGAAGGATATATCTTCACCGCAATAGGGCGCACTCGGGCGCGAAACGGTTGCGAAACACGAAGTTCGTAGCGTCGCGGCATCTTCCACACCCATTTGCGTAGAGGGGATGCACCATGACCGACACCGCACCCGCGCCGCCGTCGCGAAAACTGCCGCCCGGTGCGGTGGTCGGCGCCGACGATCTCGTCGAAGCCGCCGGGCACCCGGTCGGCGCCGGCCGGATCGAGCCGGGATACGATCCTCGGCTCACCAACGAGGACCTCGCCCCGCTGCGCAAGCAGACCTGGACGTCCTACAACATCTTCGCGTTCTGGATGTCGGACGTGCACAGTGTCGGTGGCTATGTGACGGCCGGAAGCCTGTTCGCCCTGGGCCTTGCCAGCTGGCAGGTACTCGTGGCGCTGCTTGCGGGCATCACGATCGTCTACTACCTCTGCAACCTGGTGGCCAAGCCGAGCCAGGCCACCGGCGTCCCCTATCCGGTGATCTGCCGCACCGTTTTCGGTGTGCTGGGCGCCAACATCCCCGCCATCATCCGGGGTCTCATCGCCGTCGCCTGGTACGGCATCCAGACCTTCCTGGCGTCCGCGGCCCTGGACATCGTGTTGATCAAGCTGTTCCCCGCGCTCGCGCCCTATGCCGTCGTCGAGGACTTCGGGTTCGCCGGCCTGTCGCTGCTGGGCTGGTGCAGCTTCCTGCTGCTGTGGGTGCTTCAGGCATGTGTGTTCTGGCGCGGCATGGAATCGATCCGTAAGTTCATCGACTTCTGCGGCCCGGCCGTCTACGTGGTGATGTTCCTGCTGTGTGGCTACCTGATCTCCGAGGCCGGTTGGGGCGCCATCGACCTGAACCTCGGGGACGTGACCTACACCGGGTGGTCCTCGGTCCCGGTGATGCTCGGTGCCATCGCGCTGGTGGTGTCGTACTTCTCGGGCCCGATGCTGAACTTCGGTGACTTCTCCCGGTACGGCAAGTCGTTCGAGGCCGTCAAGAAGGGCAACTTCCTGGGCCTGCCGGTGAACTTCCTGCTGTTCTCGGTGCTGGTGGTGGTGACTGCCTCGCTGACCCTTCCGGTGTTCGGCGAACTGATCACCGACCCGGTCGAGACGGTGGCCCGTATCGACAGCACGTTCGCAATCGTGTTGGGTGCGTTGACCTTCGCGACCGCAACCATCGGCATCAACATCGTCGCCAACTTCATCAGCCCGGCGTTCGACTTTTCCAATGTCAGCCCGCAGCGGATCAGCTGGCGGGCCGGCGGCATGATCGCGGCGGTCGGCTCGGTGCTGATCACGCCGTGGAACCTGTACAACAATCCCGAGGTCATCCACTACACGCTGGAGACCCTCGGTGCGTTCATCGGCCCGCTGTTCGGCGTGCTGATCGCCGACTACTACCTGGTGCGCAAGCAGCAGGTCGTGGTCGACGACTTGTTCACCATGGAGGAATCCGGCAAGTATTGGTACACAAAGGGTTACAACAGGGTCGCGGTGCTCGCAACCGCGGTCGGCGCGGTACTGGCCGTCGTCCCGGTGCTGCTCGGCGGGTCTGTGGCGGGCATGGCGACGGCCGCCCAGTACAGTTGGTTCATCGGCTGTGGCGTCGCGTTCGCCATCTACTATCTGGTGGCCAAGCGGGACACGCTGGTCGCAGCCTCACTGTCGTGAGACTCTGGGTCGTCAACCCCAACACCACCGAGACGATGACCGCGGGGATTGCCCGCTGCGTCAGCGCACTGGCCGGTCCCACCACCGAAATCACGGCAGTGACATCACGGTTCGGTCCGCCGTCCATCGAAAGCCACTACGACGAGGCGATGAGCGTGCCGGGTCTGCTCGACGCGATCGGCAGCGGGGAGCAGGCCGGGGTCGACGGTTATGTGATCGCGTGCTTCGGTGATCCGGGTCTGGACGCCGCCCGCGAGATCGCAGCGGGGCCGGTGATCGGGATCGCGGAGGCGGCCATGCACACCGCCAGCCATCTCGGTCGCGGATTCTCGGTCGTGACCACGCTGGCCCGCACCACCGGACGCGCCGCCGAACTGGCGCAACGCTATGGAATGCAGCGATTCTGCCTCGGCATCCATGCGTGTGAGATCCCGGTCCTCGACCTGGAGACCGATCCGAGCGCCGTCAAGGCCGTGACCGAGGCCTGCCGCCGAGCGGTCGATCACGACGGCTCCGACGCAGTGGTGCTGGGCTGCGCGGGGATGGCCGAGATGTGCCGGGTCATCGCCGATGAGATCGGTGTCCCCGTGGTCGACGGGGTCACCGCCGCGACGCTGACCGTCCAGTCGCTGGTGACGATGGGCCTGTCCACCTGCAAGCGCGGCGAGTACGCGACGCCGCCGGAGAAGGTCTACACCTGAATGCGCGGTTCTCGATCTCGGGCTGGGTGCACCGCGCGCCAATGCTCGGCGATCTCGATCCGCCGGGCAAGCCAGACCCGCGGGTGCGACTGCACGTGGTCGAGGAACCGCTGCAACGCCGCGATGCGGGCCGGCCGGCCGACGAGCCGGCAGTGCAAACCGACCGACAGCATCTTCGGGCTGCCGTCGCACCCTTCGGCGTAGAGCACGTCGAACGCATCCCGCAGGTGTGCGAAGAACTCGTCCCCGTTGGAAAACCCTGCGGGCGAGGCGAATCGCATGTCGTTGGTGTCCAGCGTGTACGGCACCACCAGGTGCTCGGTGTCGTGCACGCGCACCCAGTACGGCAGATCGTCGGCGTAGGAGTCCGAGTCGTAGACGAAGCCGCCGTGTTCGACCACCAGTTCGCGGGTGTGCGGGGAGTCCCGGCCGGTGTACCAACCGGACGGGGTGGAGCCGGTGAGGTCCTGCAGGATCTGCACCGCCTCGGCGAGGTGCACACGTTCGGTGTCACGGTCGGTCAGCTGATAGGACTTCCAACGTAGCCCGTGACAGGCGATTTCATGGCCGAGCTCGGTGAACGCCGCGACGGCCTCGGGGTTGCGTTGCAGCGCACGGGCAACCGCGAAGACCGTCAGCGGTATGTCGTGGCGCTCGAAGACCCGCAACACCCGCCACAGCCCCGCCCGCGAACCGTACTCGTAGAGCGACTCCATGCTCATGTGACGGTTGGGGAACGCCTCGGCGGGGGTGATCTCGGACAGGAACGTCTCCGACGCCGGATCCCCGTCCAGGACGCAGTTTTCGGCGCCCTCTTCGTAATTGAGCACGAACTGGACGGCGATCGCCGCACCGCCGGGCCACTGTGGGTCGGGTGGAGTGCGGCCGTAGCCCACCATGTCCCGTGGGTAGTTCATGCCAGCTCCCCGAACAGTCGCAGCCTGGCCAGGCCACCGTCGGGGTAGATGTCCAGGCGTGCCTCGCAGACAACATCATCGGTGTCGACCAGGAACCGGTGTCGGGTGTCGGGCAGCAGATCGGTGCGTCCCAGCAACTCGACCCATTCGCCGTCGGGTCGCAAACCGGTCAGCGCGGCCGCACCCGGGCTGTTGCCGAGGAAATAGGAGGTGTCGATCTCGGCGAGCTGCACCCGGCCGGGTCCCGCAAGCCGCAGGCGCACCCAGTCGTTGGCATCGTCACGTCGGCGCGCGGTCTCCCAACCGTCGCCCATCACCTGGGCGAGGCCCGGGAAGATCAGGTTCTGGGGCGAGCTGTAGAACCGGTTCGAACAGTCCAGCACCAACCCGCCATTCTCCAGTGCGGCCAGGTCGAGCGTCCCGGTGCCGAGGTACCGTTTGTCCGGCCGACCCTCGCCATGGACCCGCAGCCGCGCCACGCCACCGTCGGGGTAGATGTTCAATCGCACATGGGTCCAACGGTTGTCGGAGCTGACCTCAAAGTTGTTGCGAGTGTCCCCGTACACCCGGGTGCGTTCGATCAGCGTCGCCCAGCCCGAATCGGCGGCGAGTTCCTCGGCCGTCGGGTAACCGTCGACCTCGATCGCGTCGATCGACACGGTGGGCGGGTAATTGCCTTTGAACCATGCGGTGTCGACCACCATGCCGCGGATCACCCCGGGTACCCCGAGTCGCACGATCGCGGTGTCGTGGCCGGGTTCGCGGCGGCGTCGCGTCTCCCAGCCGTCATAGACCTGCCCCTTGTGCCCGAACGAGGCGGGCCGGTAGGTCGACGGGCCGGGAGAGATCAGGTTCTCCTTCTCGGCGAACGTCTCGTCGTTGGCCCACACCACCGCGCCGCCGAGCGAGCGAAGTGCCAGGTCGGGCAACCAGGTGAAATCCGGTGGGGTGTCGGTCATCGCTTGCTGCGGCCCTCAAAATCGCGCAGCGCCTCGATGGTGGCACCGGGCGCGCCGTGGTATCGGCGACACAGTCCGTCATCCACACCCACCAGGATCGCGTCGGTGCGTTCCAGGGGGTTCGGGTCGACGACGGACTTCAACGCTGCCACCGGTCCATCGTCACAGATGCGAGCGGCCGCGTCGCATCGAGATGAGCATGCTCTGCTTCTCGACATCGTCAACGACGGCGTCGCAGAGTGCCTCGATGCTGGAGCGTGACTCCGGCAGTGGCGCTACCGGCGCCGCCCAGTCCGCTCAGTAGAGCACCTTGCGCAAGTTCTCCTCGTCGAGGCTCTTGCGGATCTCGTCCAGGTCGGCGTCGGCGTAGATCGCCTTGGCGAGCTGCGCCGCGCTGGGCACCGCGGTCGGGTTCCAGGTCTCCGGCTGCCACGCATCCGAACGCAGGAACGCCTTGGCGCAGTGGAAGAACACCTCCTCGACGGCGACCTGCAGCGCCAGGATCGGTCGCTTGCCCTGCACCGTCATCGCATCGAAGTAGTCGGCGTCGGCCATGATCCGGGCGCTGCCGTTGATCCGCAGCGTGTCGCCGCGGCCCGGGATGACGAACAAGGTACCGACCCGCGGGCGCTCCAGCACGTTGAGGTAGCCGTCGACGCGCCTGTTGCCGGGACGTTCGGGGATCGCGATCGTCCGGTCGTCGATGATCTGCACGAACCCGGCCGGATCACCCTTGGGCGAGATGTCGAGCCGGCCGTGGGCGTCCATCGTCGCGACGAAGCCCAGCGGTGAATGAGACAGCCAATGCTGCTCGACGGGCGACAGGCGATCGCGCACCTTGTTCGCCACGACGGCGTTGGGATGCCCGACGATCTCACGCAGTTCCTCGACGGAGGTCACTTCACGGCTCATGGCACCATCATGCGCGCACGGCCAGGCCGGGTGGGGCGCACCGTCACGCGAACCGGCGTGAGAGCTCCCGACGGTCCACCTTGCCGATACCGCGGCGGGGAAGCTCGTCGACCAGGTGCAGCTGGCGCGGCGCCGCCGTCGCAGGCAGGGTGTCGGCGACATGAGACCGCAACTGTGCCAACGTCACCGAGGAGCCGGCAGCGACGACGACCGCGGCGACCACCCGCTGGCCCAGCCGCTCGTCGGGCACCCCGAACACCGCGCACTCGGCCACCGCCGGATGGGTCGACAGGGCCGCCTCGACGAGCCCGGGCAGCACGGTGAGGCCGCCGGTGCTGATCGCGTCGTCCACCCTTCCGAGCACCCTCAGTACACCGGAATCATCAATCACACCAAGGTCATCGGTGCGGAACCAGCCCGGCTCGGCGAACGGATCCGGCGTCACGGGGTTGCGGTATCCGGCCGCGACCGTGGGGCCGCCCAGCCAGATCCTGCCGTCGTCGTCCACCCGAACACCGACACCGTCGAGCGGCACCCCGTCATAGACGCAGCCGCCCGCCGTCTCGCTCATCCCGTACGTCCGGACAACGGAAATGCCTGCCGCCGAGGCCTGTTCAGCCACTTTGGCGGGCATCGGGCCGCCGCCGATCAGCACGGCGTCCAGCCCGGCGAGGGACTCCGTCGCCCGCGGGTCGCGTAGCGCCTTGTCCAGCTGGGCGGCCACCAGCGACGCGTAGCGCCTCCCGGAGCCCATCGCGTCGGTCGCCGCCGCCAGCGCGGAGGGCTCGAAGGAGGCCGGCACGGCCGTCGGCGCGGCGCCGGCGATCACGCTGCGGACCAGCACCTGGAATCCGGCCACGTGGTAGGCGGGCAGCGCCAGCAGCCAGCGACCGGGCCCGCCGAGGCGCGCGTGCGTCGCCTCCGCGCTGGCCGTCAGCGCCGCGACGGTCAGCATCGCGCCCTTGGGCGTGCCCGTGGTGCCCGACGTGGACAGCACCACACCGATCGCGTCGTCGATGGGCTCGCCGGCACGCAACGCCGTTGTCAGCGCGGCGGTCTGGACGGGGTCGTGGGCGGGCACCGGAAGAATGCTGGCGTGGCCGTCGAGGACGTCACGGACGACGCTCAGGGTGGCCGACGCGGCGTCGTCCGCGCCGAAGCCGACGGGGCGCAGGACGGCTATCGGTCCTCCTCCGCGTCGCGCGGATCGTCGAGCGGCCAGCCCTGGGCCGCCAGCCGGGCCCGGACCCGCTCGACATCGTCGGGTGACGGGAGTTCGTCGGTGATCTGCGTGATCAGCACCCCGATGTCGACGGGGTCGATGTCGACGGAGCCCCGCTCACCGAACTCGGCACGCGCGATGAGCTCGGCGACCACGGCTTTCACTTCGTCGTCGGTCAAGCGCCGTCGCAGCAGCGCCAGCAGCGGTATGCGGTCCGCGCCCGGTATCCCTTCCGGATATCCGGCCGCGATCCACGCCACGATCCGGGCGAGAAATCTGGTCAACGTCTCAACTCCCCACGGCACGGAGCGTGTCTCGGCAAGCCTCGATAGTAGACCCGGACCGGTTCGGGGCCGCGGACCGGCAACGGCTCCGGACGGCAACGTGAACACCGGGCGAACACTTTCCCGGCTTTGGAAAAAGTGCCTTTTGACCCTGCAAATTGGGGCCTTGTCCAGTTGGCATAGTTTCCGTTCCGGGCCGCAGAATTAGCGCCATGAGCGCAGAGCTGATCATCTTGGTGCTGTTGATCGCCACCGCGTTGGCTTTCGACTTCACCAACGGCTTTCACGACACCGGAAACGCGATGGCGACATCCATCGCGACCGGCGCGCTCAAGCCCAAGACGGCCGTCATCCTCGCCGGCGTGCTGAACCTCGTCGGCGCGTTCCTGTCCGTCGAGGTCGCCGTTACGGTGACCACCTCGGTGCTCAAGATCCAGGACAGCAAGACCGGTCAGCTCATCCCGTCGATCGACGCCTCGACGGGACTGACGATCATCTTCGCCGGCCTGATCGGGGGCATCCTGTGGAACCTGCTCACCTGGCTGTTCGGTATCCCGTCGAGTTCCTCGCACGCGCTGTTCGGCGGTCTCATCGGTGCCGGTCTCGCCGCGGTCGGCCTCGCGGGCGTCAACTGGTCCGGCGTGACACAGAAGGTGCTCATCCCGGCCGTCGCGGCGCCGTTGATCGCCTGCCTGGTCGCCGGGTGCGGCACCTGGCTGGTGTACCGCATCACCCGCAACGTGATGAAGAACCGCCGCGAGCAGGGTTTCCGCTGGGGCCAGATCGCCACCGCGTCGCTGGTCGCGTTGTCGCACGGCACCAACGACGCGCAGAAGACCATGGGTGTCATCGCGCTGGCCCTCATCACCACCGGCCACCTGACCGGAGACGTCAAGGAGCAGGGTCTGCCGATCTGGATCATCGCTTCCTGCGCGCTGGCCATCGGCCTGGGCACCTACCTCGGCGGGTGGCGCGTGATCCGCACCCTCGGCAAAGGCCTCGTCGAGATCGAGTCCCCGCAAGGCCTTGCCGCAGAGGCCTCCTCGGCGGCGATCATCCTGAGCTCGAGCGCCGCGGGCATGGCGCTGTCGACCACCCACGTCGCCACCGGCTCGATCCTGGGCAGCGGCGTCGGCAAGCCGGGCGCCGAGGTGCGGTGGGCGGTCGCCGGCCGGATGGCCGTCGCCTGGCTGATCACGCTGCCCGCAGCCGGCATCGTCGGCGCCCTGTCCTTCTGGCTCTCCCACGGCGCCGAGTCGCTGACGGGTTCGTCGCTGGCCGGTGATGGCTTGATCTTCCTGCTGCTGTGCGGTCTGTCCTTCTACCTGTGGTGGCGCGCCCAGCAGCAGAAGGTGGATCACAGCAACGTCAACGCAGACTGGGACGCGTCGACCAACTCCGTGGTGCCGGCCGAGGTCCGTGAGGCCACCACCAACGGCACGCCTCCCACCGACACCAAGCCCCCCGCCGGCTCCAAGCCCGCGGCAGCGGTCTGAAAGGGAATCCCGAAATGAACTATGTCGAGAGCATCCTGAAGGTGCTCGGCATCGGGTTGATTCTCGGTGCGGGCCTGCCGGCGGTCTTCGCGCTCGGCCTGGTGGCGTTTTCGCGCGGCGCCGGATCCGACGGCACCGACGGCACCGCCGCGGCGACGCCCAACGCCGCGCTGAAGTACCTCGGGGTCCTGCTTTTCATCTTCGTCGGCTGGGTGATCCTGACCGCCGTCCTGTGGATCACCCGGATGACGATCTTCCATCACACCGGCGTCGACCTGTTCCCGTTCCTGCCCAAGAAGTGAGCTGAAGGCAATGGCCGAGAGCGCGTTCAACAACATCCTGGACTGGCTGCACCAGGGTTACCCGCAGGGCGTCCCGCAGACGGACTACTTCGCGCTGCTGGCCCTGCTGGCCCGGACCCTCAGTGAGGACGAGGTGGTCAAGGTCGCCCAGACCGTGCTCAAGGGCAGCCGGTCCGACGCCGTGACTCCCGAGGAGATCCGCGCGGCGATCCACGTCGTCACCGACAAGGAACCCACGGCCGAAGAGATGAATCAGGTCGCGGCGCGGTTGGCCTCCGTCGGCTGGCCGCTGGCCACCCCCACCCGCTGAGTCCGACTGCGGGACTCCTCAACGCGGCTCGTGCCTCGCCGCTTGATCGTCGTCCCGCTGGATCTGATTGCGGGACTCCTCAACGCGGCTCGTGCCTCGCCGCTTGATCGTCGTCCCGCTAACCCCGGCTGTCGCGGCGCAATGGATGGTCCTCGGGCACCTCGACGAAGGTCAGCGTGACCCCGTCCGGGTCGGTGACGTGCATCTCGTGCAGACCCCACGGCTCGCGCCGGGCGTCCCGGGCGATCGGAACGCCACGTTCCCGCAACTGCTCCTGGGCCGCGGCGATATCACGCACCTGCAGCCACAGCGCCCCAGGGAACGGCGGCGCGCCGTCGGCCGGTGCGCCGTGTCCGGCGAGCTCGATCAACGACTGGCCCGCATAGAACACCGTCCCGCCGGCGTACTCCCTGGCGATCGCGAGGCCGAGGCCGTCGCGGTAGAAGGCCACCGAACGCGCATAGTCCTTGGGGCGGAAGAGCACGCGGCTGGCCAGGATCTCCATGCCTGCGTGTCTACCACGCCGTTCAGCCGATGTGGCGGTCCGCGCCGTCCCAGTACGGCTCGCGCAGTGCGCGTTTGAGGAGCTTGCCGCTCGGGTTGCGGGGCAGAACGTCGACGAAGTCGACGCTCTTGGGCAGTTTGAAACCGCCGATCCGGTCCCGGGCGAACGCGATCAGTTCGGCCTCGGTGAGCTGGGCGCCGCGGGCCGCGACGACGACGGCCTTGACCGCCTCACCCCACCGGCGGTCGGGGACGCCGATGACGGCGGCGTCGGCGACGGCGGGGTGCGTCATCAGCACGTTCTCGACCTCGACGGGGTACACGTTCTCGCCGCCGGAGACGATCATGTCCTTGATCCGGTCGTGCAGAAACAGATAGCCGTCGTCATCGACGTAGCCGGCGTCACCCGTCTTGAGCCAGCCGTCCGCTGTCAGCGTCGACGCCGTCGCGTCGGGGTTGTTCCAGTAGCCCAGCATGTTCTGCTCGGACCGGGTCCACACCTCGCCGACCGTGCCGGCAGCGGCATCGCCGCCGTCGTCCCCGACAATGCGGATCTGCACCCACGGGTAGGGCCTGCCGCAGGAGCGCAGCAGTGCGGGCACATGGTCGGGGCCGTCGAGCTGGGTGATCGAGCCCGTCGTCTCGGTCATCCCGTACACCTGGGCGAAGATTGGGCCGAACCGCTCGATGCCGCGGACCAGGACGTCGTCGCTGATCGGTGACGCGCCGTAGACGATCACCCGCAGGGTGGAGAGGTCGACCTCCGCGACTCCGTCGGTGTCGAGCAGGAATTGGATGACGGCGGGCACCAGCAGCATGTTGGTGATGCGGTGACGGGCGATCGCGTCGAGGATCGCGGCCGGTTCGACGTCACGCAGCACCACCGTCGTCGCGCCCTGCCACAGCCCGGCCAGCGCCCACCCGGAGCCGGCCATGTGGAACAGCGGCATGACCGCCAGGCTGACGGCGTCGGCGTCGAACTGCCACGGTCGGGCCACCCCACCGGTCTTGCACACGTAGTTGGTGTTGCTGAGCATGACGCCCTTGGGGGCGCCCGTGGTGCCCGACGTGTACATCAGCAGCACCACGTCGTCGGGTCCGGTGACGACGCCCGGGTCGACGGGCGGATGCGGCGCGACCCAGTCGTCGAAAGCCGGCCAGCGCGGGTGGTCGCCGATCACCACGATGTCGGCGTCGAGGCCGTCCTCGATCGCCTCGAGATGGCCGACGAAGTCTTGGCCCACCGCAACGATTTTCGCCCCGGAGTCGGCGATGATGTGCCGCATCTCGGGTGCCGCCAGCCGCCAGTTGACCGGCACCCCGACCGCACCGACCTTCGCCAGACCGAAAGTGACTTCGAAGAATTCGGCGCCGTTCTTGTCGACGAACGCGACCCGGTCGCCGACCCCGACGCCGGCCTGCGCGAAAGCCTGCGCGGCCCGGCTGGAGCGGTCGTCGAGCTCGCCGTAGGTGACCGTGCGGTCACCCACCACCAGCGCCGGTGCGCCCGGGCGTTCCCGGCCGTGAACCCGGATGATGTCGGCGAGGTTGTGTATCAAGGAGTTTCAGTCCTTGGGCTGCATCCGCTGGCGCTTCATGATGGTGTCCACCGCCGCCGGGGCGATGCTGTTGATCGCGTGCGCGGTGACCGCGATCCGGGGCGCGATGCTGACCGGGCGGTGCCGGGCGGCGGTGATGATCCAGCCCGCAGCCTCCTCGGCCGACAGCCCGGGCAGGCCGTCGTAGGCGCGCGTCGGAGCGATCATCGGCGTCTTCACCAGCGGGTAGTACAGCGTCGTGGAATGCACACCCCGGTCGGCCCATTCGGTTTCCATGATGCGGCTGATCGAGGACAGCGCGGCCTTCGACGCGTTGTAAACGCCGAACAGCGGCGGGGATTCGGTCTTCACGCCCCAGGTCGACACGTTGATGACGTGTCCGTCGCCGCGCTCGAGCATGCCGGGGGCCAGGCCGCGGATCAGCCGCAGCGGCCCGTAGTAGTTCAGCGTCATGGTGCGTTCGACGTCGTGCCAGCGGTCCAGCGACTCCTCCAGCGGCCGCCGGATCGAGCGGCCGGCGTTGTTGACCAGGATGTCGACCCCGCCGAGCTCGTCCTCGACCGTGGCGACGAGTGCGTCGATGGCGTCGAGGTCGGACAGGTCGCAGGCGTGGGCGCGGGCCCGGCCGCCGGCGTCGGTGATGCGCGCGACGAGGTCGTCGAGCAGGTCGCCGCGCCGGGCCACTGCGACCACGGTGGCTCCGCGGCGGGCCAGCTTCTCCGCGGCGGCCTCCCCGATGCCCGACGACGCCCCGGTCAGCAGGACACGCTTGCCCTTGAGCTCGATGGTCTCGCGGTTCGGCCGGTTCAGAAGCGCCGGAAGGATCGGCGGCCGCATGCTGGTCAGCACGACCTGGTCGGCCAGCCGCCGCAGCGGGTTCCTGCTAGTCACGGCGCGAGTCTATTTCCAGCGCCGAAATTGCATTCCAGCAGGACCTCACTCGCCCTTTCCCTGCTGGAATGCAATTTCGGCGGTTCGGTCAGGCGAGCAGTTTCTCGCTGAGCTCCCACAGCCGCTCGGCCGACTCGGGATCGACCGCGTAGCCGGTGACACCCGGCGTGGTCTGAAGCGGGCCCGCGCCCATGTCGACGGTGACGGGCGTGGCGTCGGCCTCCAGCGGGGCGATGTCGTTGTTCGCCAGGTAGACGCCGCTGATGTCGGCCAGCTGCGGGCTGGTCGCGGCGAACACCTGTGTCGAGGCGCCCTGCTGCGGGGTCTTCATGTCGCGGTCCGGGTCGACGATCGGCTGGCCGCCGTCGTCGACCAGACCCATCGCGCGCCAGTCGTCGAGGGTGAACGACGGCCCGAGGTTGGTCGAGACGATGCCGCCGGGGTGCAGTGAGTAGCCGCGGACGCCGTCGTCGGCCCACCGCCGGTCCAGTTCCACGGCGAACAGCACATTGGCGGTCTTGGACTGGCCGTAGGCCACCATGCCGTCGTAATCGGACTCGAAATGTGGATCTTCCCAACGGATGTCGGAGAGGTGGTGGCCCCACGACGACACCTCGACGACGCGGGCGCCGTCGGCCGCGCGCAGGGCGGGCAGCAACCCGTTGGTCAGCTGGAAATGGCCGAGGTGGTTGGTCGCGAACTGGGCTTCGTAACCGCGCGCGTCGCGGACGAGGTCGCCGCCCATGATGCCGGCGTTGTTGATCAGGATGTGCAGCGCGGCCTCGCCGTAACCGGCCACGAACCGTTCGATCGATGCGGGGTCCATCAGGTCCAACTGCTCGACCCGCACGCGCTCGACACCGGCGAGCGCCGCCGCGGCCGTCTCGGGATTACGGCTGGCCACTACGACGTTGGCACCGGCATCGGCAAGGGCGCGGGTGGTTTCGAGCCCGAGGCCGACGTGGCCGGCGGTGACGATGGCGTTGCGCCCCGTCAGGTCGATGCCGGCGAGAACGTCGGCGGCGGTGGACGCGGCGGTGAAGCCGGATCCGAGGGGTTGTTGTTTGTTGGTCATGACGCCACTCTGCAACCAGGCGGTCGTACTCTGAATGGTTGAAAGTTCGGATTTTCTGCGTGATAGTACGAATATGAAGCGTGATCAGCTGTCGGACGTCTTCGACCTCATCGAGGTGGCGGGGATGGTGTCCGGCGGGTTCTC
>Ga0172382_10003152_pt1 | contig 26453 bp, 28 predicted proteins | sample Leawel138RmetaG_FD_122245 | JGI IMG/M metagenome (GOLD analysis project Ga0172382, IMG submission 122245) | Leachate microbial communities from a municipal landfill in Southern Ontario, Canada - Leachate well 138R metaG | ecosystem: Engineered > Solid waste > Landfill > Unclassified | place...
ACGCTTCACGGTAGCGCCGCAGGTCCTCGTCCGTAACGTAGTTGCTCTTCCCGCCTATCACTAGCAGCGCTGGGCAGGCTATGCCACGGATGTCCTCCCACAGCTCCACGTCCGCGGAGTCCGCGATCATCGCCTTCACGACATGCTCCGGCACCCCGCGCTCGGCCGCGAAAGGCCGGGCTTGGTCAGCCCACTGCTGCGTAAGTCGCTTACTGCGCGCCGGGTAATCGAGGAGGATCAGGCTCTTTACCCGGTCCGGCCGACGAACGGCATACGCGAGCGCTACCGGCACGCCCGCCGAGAACGCCATGAGGCACGCAGGCGGCAAGCGAAGCTCAGCCAGCACCGCCTCCAGGTCCTGCACACGGTCATGCAACGAGTAACCCTGCTCCGGCGCGCTCGAGCCACCAAGACCACGCGGGCTGATGGCCACCGTGGTCCGCGGCGCGAGCCTGCGCATCTCAGTCCGGAAATCCTCGGCGTTACCCAGAGATCCGGGCACGTACACCAGTGGCGTGAGGCTCTGGTCGCCACGATGCAGCAGGTAGTGGAGGCGCACAGAGCCGCGCTCTACGTGGGCTTCGGTTATCGCAGTGTTCACATCAATTGCCTCACCATGGACGGTACTACGACCACCGGGCGTACAAACGCCCTGCTAATCCCGCGCTCGCTGATTCCGGTAGGATTGAGCTCGCGACCGATGATGGTAGCTAGGGTTCCGCCGCCCCGCGGGTCAGGTCCGAGCGCTACGTAACCCCAACCAGGGCAGCATCTTAAGGGACAAGAACCTCGAGGAGACAGGTCGGCACGTCGTAGACGTGTCGCTACTTCCTGGAGGTTCACGTGGTTCCGTCGCACACCCGCGCAGTCTTACAGGCCCTATTGGTCACCTTCCTGTGGTCCACCTCATGGGTGTTCATCAAAGTCGGCCTCGAAGAGATCCCCGCGCTCACGTTCGCAGGCTTACGCTACGCCCTCGCCTTCCTGCTGCTACTGCCGCTGGCGTTCAGGAGCGAGGTTCGCAAATCCATCGCGCGCCTCACTCGCCGCGAGTGGCTCCTTCTCATGGTGCTCGGGCTCGTCATGTACACGCTCACGCAGGGCGCACAGTTCCTCGCGCTAGAGCGGCTGCCGGCGCAAACAACGAGCCTCATACTCAGCTTCTCTCCGGTGGTGGTCACACTCCTCGGCGCCGCGTTCCTGGCCGAACGCCCCTCCCCTCTGCAGGGTGGCGGCGTGCTGCTGTTCCTGGTCGGCGCCTTCGTGTTCCTCTACCCCGCCTCGTTTCCGGCTGGACAGCTCGTGGGACTGATTTTTGCCGTAGTCGGTTTGGTCACCAACTCGGTCGGGTCGGTGCTCGGTCGTTACGTGAACCGGTCCGCTACGTTGCCGGCCCTCACGGTCACGATAGTCAGCATGGGCGTCGGCGCGTTCTTGCTGTTAGGCGCGGGAATGGCTGTGCAGGGTCCGCCGGTTCTGTCGCTGAGGTCGTGGGCGATCGTGGCGTGGTTGGCGGTGGTGAACACCGCCTTCGCCTTCACGCTCTGGAACCTGACGCTCCGCAAGCTCTCCGCCATGGAGTCCAGCCTCATCAACAACACCATGCTGATCCAGATAGCCATCCTCGCTTGGGTGTTCCTCGGCGAGAGCCTAGGTGTCAGACAAATGGTCGGGCTGCTGCTGGCGTCGTTCGGCACTGTGGTCGTGCAAATGGCCGGACGAGGTTCACGGTACTCGAAGGGCGTAACCGGCGGCCAAGCGAACCGCTAGGTCGGCCCCGTCGCGACTTCAGGCACCCATGCCCCGCTGCATGTCCGCCAGCCTGTGGCTGACTATCTTGGCGATCAGCTCAGTGGGGAGGGGCTTACCTAACGGGAACTTGATGGTGACGCCGGAGGCCTGGTAATCGCTCAGTCCCTCGATCGCCTCGTACACCTCGTCAGTTATCGAGTACAGCGAGACGTGCTTCTTCCAGCCAGCGAAGTAGATGAGGTCCTTGCCATCGAGTTGGAACGCGCCAATGTTGTAGCGCACGGTCTCTGTGGCGTGCTTGGGGACTGACGCGCGGATGGCCTGCCGCAGCGCTTCGAGGCTGCTCCTTACGTCCTCCGGGAACGAGGCAATGTACGCCTCGACCGATCTCTTCTCGGTAGTCTTCTTCGGTTTGCCCGCCACGTTGGGCGGATGCTAGCACGGCCGTTTTCAGAACCGCGACTGGCATTTGAAACCTACGTTGCGCACACTGTGGCATGACCAAGTCACCCAGTTGGGAACTGTTAGGCACCCTGAAAGCCCGCTTGGTGCTCGCGGTATACGCCGAAGCCGCCACACCAAGCGAGGTAGCCCGCAAGCTCGAGATGCCGGCCAACACGGTCCATTACTGGACCCGGCGGCTCCTGGAAGCCGATCTTTTGGAGCAGGTCGGTCAGGACGGACGCGTGCGCACGTACCAGGCGCGCGTGCCAGCGGACCAGTGCGAGCCGGAGGCGTGCGCGCCGTTCGTCCGCAACGCCATGCAGGCGCTGGATAAGACCGTCATGGCCGCTGCCGAACGCCACGACCTCGCTCCTGAAAAGCACAGCCATAAGCGCCCGGCCATCGGGATTCACGAACTTCGCCTCACACCCGAGGACGTAGCCAGGATAGTGGCTGAACTGTCGGCCACCATGCCCGCAGGCGAAAAGCAGGCACCGGAGGGCAGTAACGCTTACACCGTGTCGTTCATCGTCACGCCTGGCCGAGTGAGCGAGTTCTTCTGATGGTTCTATAAACGTTGGTCGCCGCGGTGCCCACAGGACGTTGTGCTACGGTCACTCCAAACCGAACAAACGGAGGAAACCGTTGCATAGAGACGACGCCATCGCCGATCTCATGTTCCTCGAGCGTGCGCTCGAGGAACGCTTCGCCTACCTGACAGCCAACGCCGTAGACCACTCGGCTCTCTTCATGGAGTTGCGAGAACGCCTGCCACCGGACGTGCAGCCCGACTGGTTGGGCTTGGAACTACAGAAGCTGCTGGCCAACTTCATCGACGGGCACGCCGCCACCAACGTCCCACCCTCGCCAACCGGGTACTTACCCTTCCTGACTGGCTTCGTTGGAGACCAACTCGTTGCATATGAGGCAGACAGGGGCCAGCTAGTTGATGGAGGTCGTCCATTCCTGGTCTCGATCGATGATGTTCCTGTAAGCGAATGGCTGGCTGTTGCAGCGAGCTACGTGGCCCGCGGATCTCCGCAGCTTGTAAGCCGTGGATCACAACGTTGGCTGCGCGCGGTGCAGATGTTGCGAGGAGAGATGGGGCTCCCGTCATCGGACGACGTCGACATCGTGCTGGCAGGAACCAACATACTCTCCCCTCGTAAGTACACGCTTCGGCTAACGGACCGGCCACCGCAGTTCGGCGTGTGGCCGCGCACCGAGTCACGGCTACTCGAAGAGAACGTGGGCTACATCCGTTTGCCCCATATGAATGCCGACGCGGTCGACGCGGTCCGTGATGGACTGGAACGCTTCGGATCTACTGACGGGCTGATCATCGACGTGCGGGGCAACAGCGGCGGCAGCCGTGACGCGCTCCTGGCGCTGATGCCTGCGCTCATGTCGCCCGAGGAACCGCCCCGCGTTGTGAACGTAGCCGCCTACCGCAATTGGAGTGGTTTCCCGCAAGACCACCTGGCGAACCGCCACCTCTACCCTCTCGACTCAAAGCGTTGGTCTCCCGCGGAGCGTTCGGCGATCGAGTCGTTCATGGAAGACTTCACACCGGCTTGGCGACCGCCCGTAGACGACTTCAGTGACTGGCACGCCATGGTCGTATCGCCAGCGAAGATCGGCGAACCGACCTACTTGAGTCGGCCGGTTGTAGTCCTGATGGACGCGGCCTGCTTCAGCGCAACCGACGTGTTCCTTTCCGCCCTAGGAGCGTTACCCAACGTGCTCCTCGTGGGAGAAGCCAGCGGTGGCGGTAGCGCCCGCGCACAGGTGGTCGAGTTACCGAACTCCGGCGTGAAGGCACGCTTCGCGTCCATGGCTTCGTTCCAAGCCACAGGCGAGCTGTTCGACGGGACCGGAGTGCAACCTCACGTGCGGGTGAAGGTGGAGCCGGACTACTTCGTATCGGACGGGACTGACCACGTCCTACAGGCCGCGAAGGACGAGCTACTGCATCGACTAGGTGAGGTTGGGTCCCGACACCAGTAGCCGCCGGATACGGTACATCCATGCAGCAAGCTACTGAAGCTGACAACACCAAACGCGGTCCTCACCCGAGCGAGATGAGCGACCACTTCTGACCGCCGCCACTCCTGTAACATCGGGTTCACCCCCGTGAGAAGAGGAGCGCCCGATGCCAGAGCACCAGACCACCGGCCAAGTAGACCCCAGGACCACGGTGACACCGGTCTCCGAGTTGGCGAGGGTGAACACCGGCCTCTCCATAACAGGCGAGGGCGTGGTGCTGAGCATCGCCACTTTCCATCAAGAGGAGCTGGTGGGACTCGGCATCATCGCGCGTGACAATGTGGACCGCCTCGCCCGCATCAAGCGCCCCGAAAACCGCACTTACGCCGAACTACCGGAAGCTGAGCGAGAGGCCATGCTCGAGGAACTGACGCGCGAAGCGCGGGAGATGGGCTACTACTAGCCCCTCGTCGCCGGTCGCCGCACAGGTGGAGCAGCGACTTACCGAGGACCGCCAATGACCACTAAGGCTCAGCTTCGTAAGACGGCACTTAGTCTCCCGGCCGCGGTCGAAGACCAGCGGGACGGACTACTCACTTACACCGTGCACGGCAAGGTGTTCGCGGCTCTGACCGCAGATAAGCAGGTGGCCCTCGCGCTGGACGAGGCCACGGTACGAGACTCGCTGCGTCACTGCTCCATCACTCGCACGCCCGGCCCGAACGGCGACCAGCTCTCGGTCTCGGTTCCCCTCGCGGACGTGAACGGCATGGAGCTCAACAACCTGGTGTTCAAGTCCTGGCTCAACCAGGCTCCTAATGACCTCGCGTCAGCCGCCCGGGCAGCCATGAAGAGCGAGGCGCCTGCCGGGCCGGACGCGTTACCAAAAACTATCGGCATGCCCGCCACCAGAGCACTCCTTCTAGCCGGGATAACCACCCTCGAGCAGGTCGCCACCCACACGGAGGCGCAGCTGCTCGAACTTCACGGCGTGGGGCCGCGCGCCGTGAAGATTTTGCGAGAGGCGCTCAGCGCCACGGGGAGGGAGATGGCCGGGTGAGCAGTGCACGCGGACCTCACTCCACCCGGTCCGGATGCGGCACCACCACAACGAGCACCTCTTCACTATCGCTGCTCTGCGCCACGCTCACGAAGCCGGCCATGGACCCCAGGTCCGCGTAGCCGAGCCCCACGTCCTCGGCACCGCGCGCCACTATGGACGACTGCCCGTAAAAGGCTATGTCCCACAGCGGCCCGGTCATCATGGGGTTTATGGCGTAAGGGAACCTACCGTCCACGGCGGTCTTCTCGAGGCTGCTGCGCAGCCAGTCCTCCTGCTGCCACGTGTTCCAGGGGCCGGGGTTGGCTGAAGGTTGCACGAGGATTTGCGCGCCTTGCGCGGCCAGACTGTCGATGACCTCGGGGATGAACGCGTCCAGGCAGATGGCTATGCCGATGCGGCCGATGGGCGTCTCGAACACCTGCATGTCGTCCAGCCGGCCCGGGTTCAGGTTGAGAGCCGCCTCCGCTTCCAGCTCGATCAGCTCCACCTTGTCCTGCTTGCCGATTACCAGCCCGTCCGGACCGAAGAGGTACGAGGTGTTGTGCACGCGGTGGTGAGTGGGACCCCGCTGCCACTGCACCACGCCGTCCTGGATCCGATAAGGCGGCAGCACAGCCGAGCCAGCCACCAGGTACACACCGTAATCGCGCGCTGCGGCCGAGAAGACCTCGAAGTACGTTTCGGCCATCATCTTGTTCTTGTTCAGCAGCAGCGCCGGCACCCAGCTCTTCCAGCGGATGAGCCGCGTCCACAGCAGCTGCATGGTGTGCGCCTTGATAACGGTCTCGATGGCCGTGCCGATGGAGTCGATGCCCGCCAGGCGCTGCTCCATGCCCTGAACCACGAGCAGCAGGCCCACGTCTTCCGGGAACACGACCAGCGTGGGCAGGTCCGGGTCAGTGGCCGCAGCCACGGCGTCCATCTGCTCGCGGATCTTGCGCTCGAACGCCTCGCGCGTCCAGTAATCGTTCAGGTCGAGGCTCATCTGCACAGCCACGAGTTGGACCTCGGGAGCGGGCTCCAGTGAGCCCTGGGCGTGGGCGGTTCCCAGCGCCCCTGCAAGTACGCCTAGCGCCATGACGCATAGCGCTACCGCGAGGAGGCGCCAGCCCACTGCCCGGGGCGGCAGATTCGGTGTTGTGTTCATGGGGGCATTGTTACCCAGTGGCGCACGGATTTGGCGCTAACCTTGCATGAACATGAGTTGGTCGATTCAGCCCTTCGACCCCCAGAGCGCCAGCGAAGAGACGGTGCGCCCGGTTCACGAGTTCCTTGTCGCCATAGAGGCGGAACTCGAGCCCGAGGACCCGCCTCGTTCACTGGAGTACACCGTTAGCAACTTCCGGAGCTACGGCCTCATAAGCAGCCAGACCATCGTCACCTTCTATGCGTGGAGCGGCAAGATGGCCGTCGACAGGGTGTTCGTGGAGGTGGGAAACGAGGAAGAGAACCGCCACATGTTGTGGGCCGACGTGGCGGTGTTGGCAACTCACCGCCGTCGCGGGATCGGCCGGGCCCTGTTCGAGAAGGCGGTTGAGGTGGCCGAGGCGGAGGGCCGCCGGTTGATCATTGGGAGCACCGACAGCGCCGTTCCGGCCGGTGAGGCGTTCGTGCGAAGGACCGGTGCCAGCGTTGGCCTCATCGAGGCCACAAGCGAGCTGCGCCTGAGTGGTCTCGACCACGACATCTTGGCTGCCTGGCAGCGCGCCGCGCCGACCCACGAGTTCCGGTTACTCACCTGGCTTGGCCCCTATCCCGAGGAGTACATGGAAAGGATGGCGGCCCTTCACGAAGTGATGAACACAGCGCCCAAGGGCGATCTGGATTACGAGGACGAACGCGTGACCCCCGAGGACCTGCGGGAATGGGAAGCGTACGCGGCGGCCCGGGGCGTCGAGCCCTGGACGGTTGTGGCTCAACACAAGTCGTCGGGAGAACTGGTCGGTTACACCGGAGTCGACTGGCGCCCGGATAAACCCGGCCTACTTGACCAGAGCGGCACCGTCGTGAACCCAAAGTACCGGCGCCGGGGTCTGGGGCGCTGGCTCAAGGCAACCATGCTGGACCTGGTGCTACGCGAACGCCAGCAAGTCACGCGCGTGCGGACCTCGAACGCTTACTCGAACGAGTCCATGCTGCGGATAAACGAAGCTCTGGGTTTCCGGCAGCTCAGAACCGAGACCGAGTGGCAGGTAGCAACAGAGCGGGCGAGGGAGTACCTAACGAGTAGTAAGGGCAGTCTGTAACTGTCTTATTGCGCAACCAGCAGCGGAGTCTTCCTCACAAGACTTCCGATTGGGGCGTCGTTTACGCCCCACCTCGCACGGTCTGGAATAGCATGCCTACGTGCTCCTAACGTCTGAACGAAGCCCGTCCGGCACGTTCGCGTTGCTGTCGCTAGTGATCGCAAACCTAGTGCCGCTAGTCGGCGTGTACTTCTGGGGCTGGAGCCTCACCGACCTGCTCATGCTGTACTGGCTCGAGAACGCCGTCGTCGGGCTCTTCACGATGCTGGGCATCCTGGTCGTTCAGCCTGTCGGGCAGGCGTGGTGGAGCAGCCTGGGCGCCAAACTGTTCATCCTGCCGTTCTTCACCATTCACTACGGCATGTTCTGGGTCGGTCACGGCTTCTTCCTCTCGACCTTCTTCGGCGTCCGCAGTCCGCTGTTCGGCGGAGTCGGTCCCTCGGTCGTGGGCGGGCCCTCCAGGTTCCTGGGCGGGCCGGAAAGCATGTTCTTCACGCCGGTACTCAATGTCTGGGAACGCCTAGATGTTCTCGCTTGGCCGCTCGTGTTCATGATCGCGTCGCACGGCGTGTCGTTCATGACCAACTTCCTGGCTTCGGGCGAGTACCGCAAGATAAACGCCCGCCAGGTCATGGGGCGGCCCTACAGCCGCGTGGTCGTGCTGCACGTGACCATCGTGCTCGGTGGCGTCCTGGTCATGTTCTTGGGGCAGTCGCTGGCCGTGCTGGTGCTGTTCGTTCTCGTGAAGATAATCGCCGACGTTCTGGCGCTGCTACGCGAGCAGCGGCAGGTTGCGAAACCGGCTCGGGCCACCGCCGTGGCGGACACGGTGAGTACCTAATCGAACACCCTTGGTGACAGTCCTGCTGGGCGCGTTGTCAGCCGCAGTGTGAGCTTGCCGTGGAAGCCCAACTACGTCATCGCCGTTGACCACCCGGACTTCTCCCGCATCAAGGTCCACGAAACGGTACCGTTCCGGTTCGACAGGCGTCTGCAACAGGAGCTTTGACCTGCAGCTAGCGAACCGCTAGGGTGCCTACTCCGGTATCTCCCCCGGCCTGTAGTTGGGCAACCTGCCCGCCGGAATTATCGTCAGGAACGCTATACCTGCCAGCACAAGCAGGCCCACCTTGAGTGCCCAGAGGCGCGCTTCGGTGTTCACCCGCAGCGCTTCGGCCTTCTGATCGGGCGTAGCGTCGGTGGCCAGGATGACCTCCGCCAGGTGGTCGTCGCTCACGAAGGTGATGCTGTCTAGGTTCACCTGCGCCTGCAACTCCGGCGTCAGGATCGGGTTGGTTGCCAGGTTGCGCATGACCGTGGTGCTGAGAAGCGTCACCAGCAGCGCTCCAGCCACGGCGGTGCCCACGGCGGCCGCCAGGTTCTGTGTGGTGCCGCGCAGCGAGCCCACATCGCCCGCCAGCTCTTTGGGAGCGGCGGTAACGAGCACGTTGAACACCAGCGTCACTAGTGAACCCTGACCGATGCCGAACGCCACTAGGCCCAAGAGCACGGGCACTGAACTCCAGTCGTTACGCACCACGACCACAAGCCACAAGAGGGCCAATGTGCAGATAGCGAACCCGAAGCGGCCGATCTGCCGCGGCGTGAAGCGGTCGTAGAAGCGCACCACCAGCAGCGCGGCGAAGAACACCGTGAGGTTGAAGGGCAGCATGGCGATGGTGGTGTCGAATGGGCTGCGACCCTGGACTATCTGGATGTAGAGGGGCACCGTGAAGTTGAGCGCCGCTTCCACCGCCACCACGGAGAACATGGTGTAAACGGCGGCGCGCTCGGAGGGGCTATCGAGGATCTGAAGCGGCAGCAAGGCTGTACCGCCGGCGGCGGCGTGACGCCTCGTCCAGCTTATGAACGCCTGACCGAGGAACACACCAACCACGATCACTATGGGCGCGGGCGAGAGACCGAGAATGCTGAACGGCGCCGCGTCGCGCGCGAGGACCAAGCCCCAGGCGTTCAAGTTGTTGAAGCCGAACGCTATGAGGATGATGCCGGTAGCGGCGAGGAGCACGCCCACCCAGTCGATGCCCACGTCGGGTCGGCCCTTATCGGGTTTGAGTTTGAGGCTGAGCAGCAGCACCACGGCCGAGACCACAATCAGCACGCCGAAAGCGGGCCGCCAGCCGATGGTGCTGCCGAGGATGCCGCCCACCAGGAACGCCAGCACGCCCGCCGCGGCGCGCGCCGAGCCGAGCATGCCCACCGCAGTGGCCTGCTGTGTGCCCTTGTAGTTCTCAGCGATGAGAGCCACCAGCGAGGGCACGATGACCGCCGCCGCCGCGCCGGCTAGTGCCTGCGCGGTGATCATCATGGTGGCGTTGCCGGCGAAGGTCATGAGCACCTGCGACACCCCGAACATGGCCACGGCCGCCCGGAACACCTGCAGCGCCCCGTACCTCTGCACCAGTTTTGCGCCCAGCATGACGAAGCCGGCCACGATCATGGAGTACGCCACCACGCCGGTAGCGACGGTGGTGGGCGGTACGCCGAACGTCTCGACCATGGGACCCATAGCCACCGGCAGCGACGCCACGTTGTAGGACATGATCATCTGCCCCAGCGCGATGGCGAACATGGCCGTCCACGGTTGTCTCTCTTCGTCGGGGATGATGTGCGCGGTCGTGGTCATCGTGTCTCCCTAGGCTGGCGTTAACGCTTCAGCGAACAGGTTTGGAGAGCAGCAGGTCGAGCCCGAGCCGCTGCGACAGGTAGCGGGTGGCCAGTTGGCCCCGGACGCTATTGCCAGCGGCGTCTAAAGGCGGTGCGAACGTTCCGAGCCCGCCCTTGCCTGGCGATACGGTGACGATGCCGCCGCCGATGCCGCTCTTGCCGGGGAGGCCGACCTCGTACAGCCAGTCGCCGGAGGTCTCGTACATGCCAGCCGTGAGCATGGCGGCCAGGGTGTAGTGGCATGTTTCGGGGCTAACGACTTGCTCGCGGCTGACCGGGTTGAAGCCGCCGTCGGCCAAGGTGGCGCCCATGACCGCCAGGTCGTGCGCGCTTACGTCCAGCGAGCACTGGCGCGTGTAGAGGTCGAGCGCCTCGAGCGGGTCGCAGTACACGCGGCCGAAGCTGTGCAGCAGCTACACGATGCTGCGGTTGCGGAAGTTGGTCTCGGACGCGGAGGCATAAACCTCCTGGTTCACGCGCAGCTCGCGGCCGGCGAAGCGCGAGAGCCCCTCGAGGATGAAGTCCCAGCGTTCCTCTAACGTGCCTCCTGGCGCCAGGCTGGTGCTGGCTATGGCGCCGGCGTTGACCATGGGGTTGGTGAGGCCCTCCGCGTGGCGCTCTATGCCGGCTAAGGAGTTGAAACCTAGGCCGGTAGCGTTCATTCCCACCTTCTGCCTCACTGCGCCAGAGCCGATTCGGTCGCAGATCAAGGCGAACAGGAACGGCTTCGAGACGCTCATGATGGTGAACTCCACGCCCGCTTCACCGGCTTCGTAGAAGTGCCCGGCCGTGTCGACCATGCTGACGCCGAAGTACGCGCTGGGCATCTCGGCCAGGGCCGGGTACACCTGAGACACCTGGCCCGCCGCCTCCAAACCGAAGAGAGAATGGGCTTCCGCCACGTACTCGGCGACTTGCTGGCTGGGCGGCAGATGACCGGTCGAGACGTACGTGTCGTCCCAGTCGACCAGCCGGCGGTTGTTCTCCATCTAAGCCTCCCCGCGGCCGGAGCCCACTTCGAACGCCGGCTTGACACTTATGTCAGAACTCGTTTGCTGGTCGGCATTATGACGCCCCATACGACGCCGATATCAGGTTTCTTTGCTCCCGATTCCTATAGGTAAGGCTGGGCTTCCTCCAACCGCTAAGCACGTCGAATCGGAGCGTCGGCCCAGGTGTGGGAGGGAACCGCGCGCAACGCTACAGCGGGAAGAACACCGGCACCAGCAGCAAAACCACAACCGTGAGGATCACCTGCAACAGCGCACCAACGCGCGGCACGTCGCTGAACTTGTAGCGCCCGGGGCCAAGCACCAGTGTTGTCACCGGCGACGCGACCGGGTTGATGAACGTGCACGAGGCGCCTAGCGCCACCACCACCAGCAGCGGCACCGGCGAAACGCCGAGCGCAACGGCGGCCTGCAACGCAACAGGCGCCATGAGCACGGCGGAAGTGGTGTTGGTAAGGAACTGCGTCACGACAACTGTGATGATGAAGACACCAGCCAGCAGAATCAGCGACCCTGCGTCGCCCAGCAGGCCAGCGATGGCGCTGGCGGCTAGGTCCACTCCGCCCGTCTCGGTCAGGGCTGTCGCCAGCGGCAACATCCCAGCCAGGAGGATAACCGTGGGCCACTGCACGTTGTTGTAGGCCGACTCGGGGGTAATGCAGCGCGTAGCCACGAGCGCCATCACCGCCACGAGTACCACCATCACCAGCGGCAGAGAGGTGAGCGTCATGACCGCCAGCATTGTCAGGACTATCGCGGCGGCTACGGGCGCCCGGCGGGCGTTAGGGGCCGGCAGGTCGCCTTCGCTGGCCTCACTGAGTAGCACCGCGTCGTTGCGCTCGCGCCGCATGAGAGCTATGGCCTTAGGGAAGCCGCGCACCAGCAGAACGTCGCCGAAGCGCAGACGCTCATGTGCGAGGTTGCCCTTCAGGCGCTCTCCCCCGCGCTGGATGGCCAGCACCATGATCCGGTACCGGTCACGGAAACGTAGTTCAGCCAGGGTCCTGTCCTGCCAACCCGACCGCGGCGTAAGCAGCAACTCGGCGAAGACGAGGTTAGACGGCACCACTTCGCCCGCCTCGGCGTTCACGACCTCGTAGGCCAGGCCGAACTCCTCGACCAGCCTCGTCAGCCCCTCGGCGGCGCCCTGAATCAGAACGCGGTCGCCTGGGGCCAGCGCGGCGTCGGGTAGAACGCGTCTCGACACGCCGACATCGCGCCTAGGACGAAGCCCGCGGCGGGCGGCCTCTGGGTCGGCGTCGATAGCAACCACGCGGGCACCGAACCGCTCCGGCCAGCTGAGGGCTTCGAGGGTGGCCCCGACCAGCGGCGAACCTGAAGGCACCACGAAGCGCCGGAGGTCGCCCGCCATGCCGTAGCGCTGGGCGTAATCTTTGAGGTCACCCGCACTACCGCTGTCCTCCTCGGGAGCGGCGGGGGCCCGAGCCGGAAGAAGCCAGCGACCAACTGTGAGCATGTAACCCATGGTGACGGCTACCATCACCAGCCCCACGGGCGCCAGTGCGAAGAAGCCCAGCGGCCCGTAACCGGCGTCATCAAGCGCCTGCGAAGCCACAAGGTTGGGTGGGGTAGCGATGATGGTCAGCGTTCCGCCCATTAACGCGGCGAAGGCGACCGGCATGAGGAGCCTGCTGGGGCTGATGCGGTTGCGCCACGCGAGGCGCATGGCGATAGGCAACATTATCGCCACGGTGCCAGTTGAGCTCATGAACGCCGACAGCAGCGCCGTGGCCAGCATGAGCATGGCCATCAGACGAACCTCGCCGGTGCCGGCCACGCGGGCGATAAGGTTGCCAACGTTGGCGGCCAGTCCGGTATCGACTAGCGCCCCGGACACCACGAACAGCGCGGCGATCATTACCACCAGCGGATCGGCGAAGCCCGCCAGCGCCTGCTGCGGTGTTAGCACGCCACTAAGCGCCAGTGCCGCTACCACCATGAGCGCCACCAGGTCCAACCGCACTCGGTCCGATACGAACAGCGCCAGTGCGACGCCCAGGATGATAAGGACAACGATCAGTTCGCTATGCACTCGTTACACCTCAGCCGCACACAACATGAGCCCTCAGGCTCCGGTCGTGAGGTTCGCAACGTGATTATCGCACCTCCCACATGAGCCGCCGCTTTCATGAAACTCTCAACGTACGTCCGTACCTCCGTGGAGTACGGCTTCGGCCATCCTGTTACGCGCATCACCTCATGACCCTAAGGAGGTTACGAGCATGCGCAAGCTATTCACCGGTTTCGCCTTCGTAGCGCTGTTAGCACTGGCGGCGTTGGCCTCGGCTCAGATCGCACCCGGCCCGGCCACGCCCGACCAGATACAGCGCGCTCTGAACGAGTCGCCGGGCCCTTGGGCCGACGAAGCCATCGAACTCCTTGTTAGCCAGGGCCTGTACATCGGCTACCCGGACGGCACTTTCGGCTGGCGCAACAACATCTCGCGCGCCGAGTTCGCAGTGGTTCTCGCGCGCCTCATCAACACGTACGGCCTAAGCAGCTTCAACCCGGACGAGCAGATGGTGCTGCGGAACGCCTTGGACGAGTTGCGCGGCGACCTGGCTGATGTGCTGGCGCGCCAAGACGGCCAGCAGCAGCAGATCGACGAGCTGCGCTCCACCCAGGCAGCACTAGAGTCGATGATCATGGCGTTCGAGGGGCTCGACGTGGGTGGCGACATTCAGGCGCTAAGCGACCGCCTGGCGGCCGTGGAGGCCGCCCTGGAGGACGTGCGCGCTGATATTAACGCACTCCCCGTGGTTCCTGTTGCGCCAACGGCCCAGACCGACCCGGGCGACTGGGAGGGGCTCAACGCCAGGCTCGGGGCCGCCGAGAGCGAAAGGGTCTCACTGGCGAACGAGTTGGCCGCACTGCGCTCCGAGCAGCAGACGCTGGCCTCGCGCGTAGCGGCGCTTGAAGCGCAACAGCAATCAGCGCCAGCGGACGCTGACGGCGCCACCGTGATCACGGTGCCCGCCGACGGCGCGAGCGCAGCGATGGTGAACGAGCTCCGCGGCCGCGTGGACCAGCTCGACACGCGCCTGCAGCGGGCCGACGAGGACGTCGCTGCCATGCGCGCCGAGATCGCGGCTAACACGACCCGTATCGACCGGCTGGAACGCAGCTTGTTGCCTGATCGCGCCGCGTTCTACGTGAACCTGGCCATCTTCGGCACCGATCCCAACTTCGACCTGTTCGCTAAGGCCACCGTTGGCCACGACAGCCTGTTCGGCGCCGTGGGTCTGCGCGCCAGCTTCGAGTACTCGCTGGGCGCCATGCCGCATAACGTCTCGGCGGCGTTCACGTACCGCATGAGCTCCGGCTCGACCGACGGCTACTTCGGCCTGGGCGGCGGGGTCACGATCGACGACCCCATGGCGCCGTTCGGCGAGATCCTCGCTGGGATGAACTTCCGCATGACTCGCACGCTGGGTATGTACCTCGAGGGCCGCTACCGACCGTTCTTCGACGGCGCCACACCTGCATCTGCGGGCCTGGGTGCTGGCATAAGCGTGCGGTTCTGATCTGCCTTAACTAGGCGCCGGAGCCCGCTCCAGCCCTAAATAGCCCATCTGCGCGCCCCTACCCTGAAACCCAGGTGGGGGCGCGCACATCACCGACCTAGCCGCTGGCGCCACGGCACAAGTGTCGCCGTACCGGCGCGCTCGGTCCTCAAGCCAGGTCGCGCCGCCCGAAACTGCGGAAGGCGACCCACGCGGCCAGGGCCGTCCACGCAGCTAGCACGGCTACCGCGACCGCCGGCGTCGTGGCTGCGGTCAGCGCGGGCACCGTCTGCTGCCCGGCAGGAACGAACGATGCGGCGAGTGAAGTCGTGGCGCCAACTGGCAGGTAACCCTGCAGGACGCCTAGGAACGGGACCACGGGCGCCAGCATGCCGATTAGCAAGGACTCAACCCCTAGGACCCACACCACGGCTAACACCACAGCGAGAACGACTCGCCGCGCCAGGGTTCCGGCCGCGAAGCCGAGCGCGATGAACGCCGCTGCCACTAACCACGCCGCGCCCAGCGTTGTGATGAGCGCGGACAGCGGCGGGAACGTAATGGAGTTGCCTGACACCAGCGCCACGACTACGCTGCTGACCACGCTCACTAGCAGGGTAACCACGGCAGCAGCGAGCGCGATGATCAGCAGCCCAGTCAGGCGCGCCGCCATGAATTGTGCCCGGCCAGTGAAACGCGAAACTACGGCGCGTACGGTCCCGCTTGAGTAATCGATCGCGCCAAGGATGGCGCCCAGGATCGCGAACTGCGGCGCCCCGTAAAGCGGTAGTGAGGCCAGCACGTAGTAAGAGGTGCCTTCCGGCAGCATGGCCCTAACGAACATGCCCTGCTGCTCGGGCGTGTACCACTGAGCGCCTACGGTGGTGAGGTAAGCGACCAGGTAGGCGAACAGCGCGATGCAGGCCGCCCAGATGCCCAGTGACACCCACACGACCGGCCTGAGACGCATGAGCGACAGCTCGCCCCGCAGGCCGGTCAAGAAGGTGGGTACGCCTGAGGACACCGGCGCGGCGGCGCTCATTCCGGGCCGTGGGGCCGTGGCGCCTTGAACTCGGGCGCTCGTTGTAGCGCGAGTCGGTTCGCGGTTCATGCTGTAGTCCCTTCTCCGGGTGTGGCGGGGCCGTTTCGGGCCGGTTCTGCGAGGAGACCGAGGAACGCGTCCTCAAGCGATTCGCGGACCTCCACCAGGCAATTGACCTCGATGCCAGCTTTCACTAAAGCGCTGTTGACGGCGTGCGGCCTCAGCTCACCGGTCAACTGGACGCGGAGCCTTGTGCCCGCTGCGCTGTGCCCATCCGCGGCGCCCTCGGTCCCTGGGGCCGTGGTCACTAGCCCCATATCGTGCAGGAGGGTCGCGGCGGCGGCCAGGTCGTTCACCTCGAGCTCGACCCAGCGGCCCGCCTGCAGGCGGCGGCGCATCTCGTCGATAGTGCCTTCCGCGATCAGCCTTCCCTGCGAGAGCACGCCTACCCGGTCGGCCACCTGCTCAACCTCACTCAGCAGGTGGCTCGACAGCAGCACGGCGCGGCCGCTGGCGCGCAGCTCTCGCACTACGTCGCGCATGCCTACGATCGACTCCGGATCGAGCCCGTTGGTTGGTTCGTCCAGCACCACCACCTGCGGATCGCCGATGAGCGCTGCAGCCACGCCGAGCCGCTGCTTCATACCCAGCGAGTACTGGCGGTACGGGCGGCGTCGATCCTTGGCGCTCAGCCCCACCAGGTCGAGAGCGCGGTCCGCTGCCACGCGCTTAACACCCCAGTAATCGCAGAGCAGTTTGAGGTTGGCGCTGCCCGACATGGCCGCGTAGAAGGCGGGCGCTTCGATGAGGGAGCCGGCGGTGACCCTCCCCTCCCCCTCGCCAGCCACCTGGCGGGGCTTGCTCCCGGTTCCGACCGCCGGTCCCATTCGGCAAGTGCCAGACGTGGGTGTCACCAGCCCGGTGAGGATGCGCATGAGCGTCGTCTTGCCAGCCCCGTTAGGACCGACGAGGCCGTACACCTCACCGGCGGCGACGCGCAGGCTGACGCCGTCTACGGCGCGCACGTCGCCGTACCTTTTGCTGATGCCGGCGGCCTCCACCAGGTAGTTCCGGTGTTGCGGCGCGACTGGGCGGTTCGGTTCGTACGTCTGGTTCACGGGCTCCTCCGTTCGGGCCTCTTGGTCGTGGGGTACTTTGTAGCACAAAGTGCTCGCTTGTGCAAAGTGCTGTGTGGTACAAAGGATGGCGTGAGCGGTAGAAGCGACGATAAGGAACGGGGTCCAGCCGAGATCCTGCGCGCCATAGACGCGGAGCAGCTGCACGCTCAAAGCGCTCTGGCGCCTAACGCCAAACTCCTCTACACCGCCTGGGGAACAGCCTGGGTGGTCTTGTTCCTGGCCCTTTACCTGGCTTATGTGCCGGTAGGCGAACCCGTGCTGCCGCTCTTCGCTGGCCTGCTCATCGGCGCCGGAGCGTTCATAACAGCCATCGCCTTGTCGGGCACGCATTCGGCCCGTCGCGCCTCCGGCTCCCGCGGCCCATCGGTGGTCCAGGGCGCCATCTACGGCAACATCTTCCCCGTGGCCTTCACCCTTATGGGGCTGCTCGGCTGGCGCCTAACCAGCGCTGGCGTGCCTACCATCACCATGCTCTCCTACTGGGTCGCGGCCCCCTGCCTGATCGTCGGTGTTCTATTCGTGGCCGGCGCGGCCATGTGGAACGACCGGTCGCAGCTGGTGTTCGGCATCTGGACCTTGGTAATAGGCCTCATCTCGGTAGCGCTACCGCCGCCGCACAACTTGCTGGCTGGCGTGCTGGGCGGCCTCGGCTTCCTGGCGCTCGCTTTCGTCCACTCCCGGCGACCATCGCTCACGTCGGGCCCCATAACGCGTGAGCATGGTGGATGAACTAGATCCCGTCATCCACGTCCAGGCCAGGTTGCGAATCGTCACCGTGCTGGACACACTGAAGCCGGGCGACTCACTGTCGTTCCCGCGCCTGCAGTCGCTACTGGACGTGACCTCTGGCAACCTCGCCACGCACCTGCGGCGCCTCGAGGAAAGCGGTTACGTGACCGTTGAGAAGGTGCTCGAGGGCCGCGCGCCGGTCACGTACATCAGCCTGACCGACGATGGCCGGCACGCGTTCCGGGTCTACAAGAAGAACCTGCGGGCGCTGCTCGAGCAGACCACAGTGCTCTGAACACGTTCAGTGAACAGGCGTGTGCTCGGCCAACAAGCGCATGTAACCGTCCTCAAGGTTGGGTTTCAGTTCCACCGCGTCTTGGGCTGGCTTCCTGCCTAGCACGCGTAGGCGGGTGCCGCCCTGGTCGGTGATGCTCGCGATGACTCGCCAACTTGCATCTGCTCCAAGGCCGCTAGGTAGCAACACTTCCCAGACGCTCCCGTCGGCGTAGCTGGTGAGCTCAGCGGGACTGCCGCGGAAGAGTAGCCGACCCTTGTTGAGCACCGCGAGGTCATTACTGGTGGCAGCGATGTCTTCGACGATGTGGGTCGAGAGGATGACGATACGGTCAGCAGCGATGCTGGCAAGAAGGGTTCGAAAGCGCACGCGTTCGGCTGGGTCGAGCCCCGCCGTTGGTTCGTCGACGATCAGCAGCCTTGGGTCACCGATGAGGGCCTGCGCGATGCCGAGCCTGCGACGCATGCCGCCCGAGAGAGTCTTCGTTCTGCGGTCGCCGTAATCTTCGAGGCCGACAACGGCCAGTAATCTATCGGCTTCGGCTCTTCGTTCCTGCCGGCTGTGGAAGCCTTTGAGGGTGGCCATGTACTGGAGGAACTCGCTGCTGGTCAACTCGGGGTATATACCCGGCTCCTGCGGTAGGTAGCCGAGGATGTTCTTGATGAGCCACTGCTGATTCTGATCGCTGACGTCCCAACCGTCGACGTTCACGGTGCCACTGGTCGGCTTGGCCAGGGTAGCGAGGATGCTCATCAAGGTGGTCTTTCCGGCCCCGTTCGGCCCAAGGAGGCCGAACATGCCAGCTCCTATCTCGAGGGATACGCCGTCGAGGGCCCGCACACCTTTCGGGAAGGTCTTGGTTAGGGCGTTGATGCTGATCTTCACTGCAGTCCTCCAGCGCGGTCCAGTGCCACCGGTATGCCAGAAAGAGACTCCAGCGCCGCTAGCAGGTTCTCGTGGTCTTGGCTTTCGGTGGTGGTGTACGCCTGGGCGAAGAGCCTCACGGCCTCCTCCCCGCCGATAGCGTCGCTCCAATCGGAGAGCGCCAGCACTAGCGCCACCGTCGACGGTTGTCTCGTGAGGTTCCAGGGGAGCCCGCGTTGGCGCAGTTCTAGGAGGCTGCTAGCGTCTCCCGTCAGCTGGCGCAGGCTGGCCAGGTCGTTCCGCCTGACGTCGGGTTCGGCGAGCTCCATGCCGATCCAAAGCGCGAAGGGTTCGATAGCGTGAAGGCTCGGGTCGGCGCCGTGCCACAGTTCGCTCCAGCGCGAGCCGAGTGGGCCCATTGACGACAGTTGCAGCAAGCGATAACCGCTGCCGGCTCCCGGTCCGAATCCGTTCGCGCCTTGGATGGCGCTTCTCGTCACCGTCGCTTCCGCGTAAGCGCGGGGATGGCGAGCGTTGCCGTTCAGCCAGGCGCGCGCCGCCAGGACGTAGCCCGCCCGGGCGGTGAGTTCCGGCGCCATGTTGCGCTGGTAGGCGGCACCGACCTGCAGATCGTGCGACAGGTCGTACGCCTCAGGCAGCACAACCGTTTCCAGGTTGGCGTACACGTCAGGCAGGTAAGGCAGAGCTACTACCTGTGGGGCGGCCTCCCCCAGCATCTCCCACAAGCGTTCCGCTCCGGCAGCAACGTTGTGAGTAGCGGCCAGCAACCCGGCCGACGGGTCCGTTCCGGTTATCACTTTCTCGTGGTCCGACTTTCTCCGTGGTGGCAGCGCCACAAGGAGCTGCGGTGCGGGACCGTCGTAGCGAGTGACCTTGCTGTTCGCTCGGATGATGAGCACGTCTTGGTCTTCGGCGATCAGCGGCTCGGTGGTCCAGGGCCACGGGCGCCAGTCGCCGTCCCTCAGGAGGTAACCAGCGTCGTTGAAGAAGGCGCTGGTGATCGGCTGGTTCGAGTCCAGCACGGGGAAAGCGCCGCCCGTCTGGAAGCGGTGATCGGAGTACGGCCACTGCGGTGCGCCTTCAAAGGCGAGCTGGATCTCAAGGTCGGCATCCGGCCCGAGATCCAGCGTTCTGAGTTGCACATGCACGCTGTCGCCCTCGCGTGTGACGCTCAGCTCTTGGCCATTACTCGAGGCGCTCAAGTGTATACCGGGGCGGAGGCGCAGAGTAAGTACGTCCTGGACGCCGCCAGCTGCACGCAGCGTCATGGTCGCCGCGCCAGCGATAGGCGCGTCAGATCTCGGATCGATCGCAACCTCCAGCTCGCTTGCCATAACCCGCCATGCATCGAGCTCGGTACTGCGGGGCGTCATGGCAGGTTGCTGAGCACTGACCTCCCGCTGGAAACCGGCCTGCGTAAGCACTACCAGTGACAGAGCGACCAGCAGGGCCACCGTAGGCAAGTGGCGGCGCCTGTTCGCGCGCCGGGAGTCCACTGAAGGCGCCAATGCCACCCAGGCGGCCAGCAACGCCAGGCCAAGGACCGCCAGCGAAATAGCCAGCTTCGTGACCAGCGGTTGAGCCATCACAAGGCCAGCTGCGGGCGACAGTAGCAGTCCCTCGTAGAACACGTTCCAGGAAGAGAAGAGTGGCATGTACGGCCCCACGAAGCCGCCTAGTAGTCCACCGGCTCCATAGAGGGTCAACACCCACAACCCCAGCCACACGAGGAGAACCGGCAGGATGCGTCTCCAGACGAGCGACAGGAAGGCGAGGAACCCCAAGCCCAGCGTCAGGCTGGCGAGCGCGAGTCCAGGGCCGTAAAGCAGAAGCGTCCAGTTCGCCTGACCGCCAACGAGTTCACCCATCAGCCAGCGGGCCAGCAGTTGCAACAGAGTGGCCGGAACGAGCCAACTGAACATGCCGAGCATCGTGCCGAGCGCGTGCGCGACGTTGTCATGCGTAGTAACCAGCACCAGATCCCCGCGCTCCCCCTGCAAGCGCTGGAGTCCCGGCCACGCAAGGAGCGGCAAGAGCAGCAGCGCGAACGCAAGGAACTGCCGAAGCTGCTGGCTCGAGAAGCGCAGGAACGAACCGCTGAAACCGTCTGGCATGAGCACCAGGAGGGTCGAACCCAGCACCGCCAGCTGCACGAACCAGAAGGCTAAGGAGCGGGTCGTGAGGGTGAACTCCAGGCGCGCGGTGCCCAGCACCGCCGGCCAGAAGCTTCGCCGAGGCGCTCGCGCAGGATGGTCGGCGGCACCTCCCCGAGGCTGGATGAGGTCGGTCATGAGGTCGGTCATGAAGTGGCCTCCTGCAACGTGGCGCGAACCTGCCGCTCCGGGTTCCGGTAAAGAGCGCCCGTGATGAGCAGAAACACCGCTGCCGCGAGAAGGAGTACGGCACGGTTAACTTCCCACCCCGGCCCGCCGGCCGCGATCAAGCCGTAAGCGCTCGACCAAACGGCGAGCGTGCACACCGCTGGCAGTGCGGTAGAGCATGCGTCTTGCAGCACCGGAGTCGTTAGCAACGACAAAGCCCAATACCCGACGGCAACGCCTATGCCGGCAGCGCTACTCGCCGTGATCGCGGCAGCCAGCACGCCTAGCGCGCTGAGGAAGGCTGTCGGAGCCAGCCAGGTCAGTGCGGCGAGGCCGTCGTCGACGTTCTTGAGTGCGGCCGCCAAGTGCACCGCGGCCGGAACCAGGAGCGCGCCGCTAAGTGCCAGCGCCCACCTCGCCACCAGCAGGCTGCTTAGCCGGGTTCGGCTCGCAGCGACAAGGGCGAGAGCGGTGTCGCTCTGCAGCAGGCCCGCACTGACCAGCAGTAGCGGCAACGGCGTGAGCAGCTCTAGCAGCACGGCCGCCTCCCCTGCCGAGCCGTCCGGTCTAAGAATGACCAAGACCAGTAGCGCCGCCGTCACCGTCGTGATCACGAAGTACGCACGGACGCCCGGAAAGTAAACGGGCGCCCTCACGACCGCGCTCCCGTTAGACCAGGTCGCGCAGCTAACGACCACGCTGCAAGCGTCAGGGCCAACGCCAGTACGAGTTGCGCGAGTAGCGGCCCTGCACCCGGCCTGAACAACGCCTGCAACGAAACGCCCGGATTGATGACGCCGTTCAGCTCCAGAGCGGCCAGCAGGACCAGACCCGCCCACGCGGCCAAAGCTGAGACCACGGTGATGGCCGGGCGCCAGAACTGAGCCAGCAAAGTGGCCAGCACCGCGATGATGACGGTTGGACCGAGCCAAGCGGCCACCAAAGTAGTCAGCGACGTATCTCCGAAGAGCGCTAAGGCCAGCGAGCCGACGAGGCTCAAGCCCACCAGGATCGTAAGAGCCACGGTCGTGCGCGCGAACACGAGAGCCCCGAACGGAGTCCGAGTGGCGCTAACCAGCGCGTGCGCAGGGTCAGACAGTGGCCCGCTAAGCAGCAACGTGAACAGGCCTGCGGCAACAGGCAACGTTCCCGCCAGCACCAACAGGTCGAACCCGCTCATGAGCCCACCCGCTGCACAGAACACCAATACGGTCGCGGCGACCATCCCAAGAACTAACCGCTCCCTGGTAACCACCGGCCACTGGGCCCAGATCAGTGAGATGGTGGCGCCGAACACCCCAGAGTCGTTCTCCCGCCGTACGGCGCGCAGCAGCGAAACGGGCAGTTCGGGCGGAGGAGTCGGCATGGCGCTCACCGCGCTGCGCAGGCTGCGCCGCAACAACGCCTCTTGCTGTGCCCTCAGTTGCTGGTGATCGTCTTCGGCCGAACGGTTATCAGTGGGCATCGCCGAACTCCTTTAGGAGGGGCCTTAGCGCGCTAAGAGCACGGTTCTGACGGCTCTTCACCGTTCCAACAGGCACCCCGAGCACCCGCGCGGCCTCAGGGCCCGTGAGGCCATGCAGGTAGATGAGCTCGATTACCACGCGCTGCTGCTCCGGAAGCTCACTCAGAGCGGTCAGGATGGCCGATTCAAGGTGTGAGAACTCCAACCTGTCAGCGGGTCCGACCGCATGGCTTTCCATCAGGTCGGGCTCGTAAGCGGTAACCCGCTTAGGGAGTTTCCGCATGGCGCTAGACACGCGCCTGTGAGCTATCGAGTAAAGCCAGGTCCGTACGCTGGCGTCCGCCCTGAAGCTCTTCGCGCCTCGCCACACGGCCAGCATCACGTCCTGCAGGGTCTCCTCGGCCAGCTGCCTATCGCCGAGCCGCCGAAGGATGAACACGAACAGTTCGTGAGAATGCACTCGGTACAGCTCCCGCAACGCGTCCTGGTCACCCGAAGCCACCGCCTTGATCAGGTCGACACCAACGACGCCGACGACGCCCATGCGATCACCCATCCGCGGCGAACCGAACTTGAACCACTGTGCCAATAGTGACTCCACTAGTTAGCACCGCCTTTCACCGATACAGTCCCCCCGAACCCCGGAAAGGTTCCATAGGCCACAACTTGGCAATCAACGGCGAGGGACTAGGTGACGCGGAAACTGAGCTACGGCCAGACTACCTGTGAAGTTCCGATGGGGTAGCCGAACCCTGGATGCCAGGACCACCTTTGCCAGAGAGTTCCTGTACCATCCGGCATGCGCGCGGTACTTGTGAACGCCCCGAACGAGACGCCGGTCCTGACCACCGTCCCAGAACCCGACCTCCCGCCCCACGGCGCCATCGTCGAGGTGCGCGCCACCGGCGTGTGCCGCAGCGACTGGCACGCTTGGGTGGGCCACGACGACACGGTGAGCTTCCCGCACGTGCCGGGGCACGAGTTCGCGGGCGTGGTGCGCGCCGTGGGAGCGGACGTGCGCTCGTTCTCGGGTGGAGAGCGCGTGACGGCGCCGTTCTGCTGCGGTTGCGGCGCCTGCAGCGAGTGCCAGGCGGGTCATCAGAACCTGTGCCTGTACGAGTACCAGCCGGGCTTCGACGGTTGGGGCAGCTTCGCTGAACTGGTGATGGTGCCGTGGGCCGACACGAACCTGGTGACGCTGCCTGCGGGTCTCGGCTTCGACCTAGCGGCCAGCCTCGGGTGCCGCTTCACCACCGCCTACGCAGGGCTAACCGCGCAGGCCGCGCTGCAGCCTGGCGAGAGCGTGGTGGTGTACGGCTGCGGCGGCGTGGGTCTGTCTGCGGTGGCGGTGGCGGCGCACATGGGCGCGCGCGTCATAGCCGTCGACATCGAGCCCGGCCGCCTCGCCCTGGCGCGCGAGCTGGGCGCCGAGTCCGTGATCGACGCCCGCTCCTCCGACCCGGTGGCCGCCACGCGCGACCTCACGCAGGGCGGCGCCCATGTGTCGGAGGACGCTCTCGGCAGCGCTGGCACAGCGGCGCAGGGAGTACTTTCGCTTCGCAGGCGCGGCCGGCACCTGCAGCTGGGTCTGTTGCTGGGCGACGATTCCACGCCGAGGATCCCGCTGCAAGCGGCCATAAAGCACGAGCTGAGGATCCTCGGCAGCCACGGCATGCAGGCCAGGCGTTACCCAGAGATGCTGGCGTTCGTGGAGCGTAGCGGTTTGCCGCTCGAGAAGCTCATCGGTGAGCGCCGGCCGCTTGAGGACGCGGGGAGCGTGCTGGCTTCCATGGGGAGTTTCGCACCGACGGGGGTGACGATGCTGATGGCTGGGGGCGCTGGCTAGGTCACTTGGCATCGTGGTGCCATTTGTAAGGAATGCTATCCTTACTTACAGGAGGCCCGGTAAGATGCGTGTTCGCGCAACAATCACCAGCAAAGGCCAGGTGACCATCCCCCTAAAGGTCCGCCAGCGATTGGGGCTGCAGCAAGGCGACAGCGTGGAGTTCGTGATCGAAGATGGGGTGACCATCCTGCGGCCCGCGCTCACCACCGATAACCCCTTCGCAGCCTACGCAGGTGCCCTGGGCGCCTTCGAGGACGCAGACGCGGTGAACCGTTGGCTGCGCGACCTTCGCGACGAGAGCTGAACGTGCTCAGCGCGATCGATACCAACGTTATCTCCGCGCTCTGGTCTGAAGAACCCACTGCGGGCGCCATGGCGGAGTTGTTACGCACCGCGCGCAGCCAGGGAGCACTCACCGTTAGCGCCCCTGTGTACGCGGAGTTGCACGCATATCCTGGGGCCACGGCTGAGTTCGTCGAGAAGTTCATTAGCGACACGGGTATACGTGTAGATTTCGATCTGGGTGATGGCGTTTGGCGCCTAGCGGCGTCTACCTTTGCCGAGTACGCCGAGCGTCGCAGGCGTTCGGGTGGCGGTGGCTCTAAACGCCTTCTTGTTGACTTCATCGTTGGTGCTCACGCGGCCACGGAGGCCGATCGGCTCCTCACGCTGGACCCTGATCGGTACAGGACCGCGTTCCCGGATCTGAGGCTAGAGGGCCCCTGATGACCGAGGTATCCCTAGCCGTCATAACCGACGTTCACGGCAACGCTTTAGCGCTGGAGGCGGTGCTGGCCGACGTCCGCAGCCACGCGCCGGACCTGCTCGTGAACCTGGGCGATCAGATCTGGGGGCAGGTGGACCCGCTGGGTGCGTACGAGCTGCAGGCGGGCCTTGGCGCCGTGGAGGTGCGCGGCAACAACGACGAGAAGCCGCTGATGGACGCTGCTGCGCTCCCCGAGGTTGAGGGCGCCTATTCGCGCTGGCTGGCGCGGCGTGCTTCGCGAGCGGCCCTCGAACGCTTGGCAGCCCTGCCGCTGACCGCCTCGCTGGTGGACAGCAAGGTGCTGGCCGCTCACGGCACGCCTGCCAGCCCGTGGCGCGACCTGCTGTGGCGCGTGCAGGATGGTGCCCTGGTACCAAGGCACGACGCCGGCGTGCGAGCAGAGCTAGAGGGGCTGGACCCTACCGTGGAGGTCGTCCTGGTAGGGCACACGCATTCGGAGCGCGTTGTGCATCTGGACGGGCGTCTACTGGTGAACGTGGGTCCGGTGGCCTGGCAGAACGACGGCGACCCACGGGCCAGGTGGGCCTTGCTGCGGCGCCGGGCTGGCCGCTGGTCGGTGGAGATGCAGCGCGTGGAGTACGACTGGCACGCGGCTGCTCAGGCCGTTAGGGCCAACGAGCCCGTGTACCCGGCGGAGGCCGACGCTCACGTTGAGGGAGCGGATCAGCGCGATACGCGCAAGCGGGCGTGATCCGGGCGCGCTTACCGACGGCGCTTCAGCCACAAAATGCAGCAAGGACATCGGTATCACTCCCGATGAGTTCCTTCGGGCCGTCTGAGGCGCGTCTCACTCAACGCTGGTCGTTTGTCGCCGCTTGACGCCCCCGCCCCGCGGACCTATCCTCTGTACTACCCTTAGTAACTAAGGGTACCGGCTGCCGAACCGCGCCCGCTCTCCCCTACAGAGGTTCTCTACATGAGGTCCCCATGCGCTTGTTGATGACCCAAGCTCGAGTACACCTGACGCCGCACACCGGGGCGCCCGCCGCCGTGGCGTGGGGCGCAGCCGCCGAGCCCGGCAAACACGCCCGCTCATCAGGCACCAGTCTCCCCTCCCCTACCCGCAAGGTGATCAGCGTGGTCGACGAGTGGCGTTACGACGGCCACTGGTGGGAACCAACGGAGCTCAAGCGCCACTACTACCTGCTCGAGCTCGACGGCGGCACCCAGCTCGAGCTGTTCCTAGAGGGAGGCGAGTGGTGGGCGGCCCGGGCCAGCGACTGAACGCCCT
>Ga0172382_10003153_pt1 | contig 26448 bp, 21 predicted proteins | sample Leawel138RmetaG_FD_122245 | JGI IMG/M metagenome (GOLD analysis project Ga0172382, IMG submission 122245) | Leachate microbial communities from a municipal landfill in Southern Ontario, Canada - Leachate well 138R metaG | ecosystem: Engineered > Solid waste > Landfill > Unclassified | place...
CAAGGGCTCGTCTTTGAAGGCTCTTGAGGCTTTGCAGGCGAACCCGAAGACTCAGCGTGGTGAGAACGAGTGGGTTGACCGTATCTGGGAACTGTTGGATGCGGTGGATGAGTACATTCCCACCCCTGAGCGCGATGTTGATAAGGCGTTCCTGATGCCGGTTGAGGACGTGTTCACGATTACTGGTCGTGGCACTGTGGCCACGGGTCGTATTGAGCGTGGTGTTGTGAAGACTGGTGATGAGATCGAGGTTGTTGGTCTTCGTGATACCGCTAAGTCGGTTGTGACTGGTGTGGAGATGCACCGTAAGACGTTGGATCGTGGTGAGGCTGGCGATAACGTGGGTGTGCTGTTGCGTGGTGTGGGGCGTGATGATATTGAGCGGGGTCAGGTGTTGGCTAAGCCTGGTTCGATCACGCCGCATACGGTGTTTGATGGTTCGGTTTACATCTTGAAGAAGGAGGAGGGTGGTCGTCACTCGGCTTTCTTCACTGGGTATCGGCCGCAGTTTTACTTCCGTACGACTGATGTGACTGGTGTGGTTACTTTGCCGGCTGGTGTGGAGATGGTTATGCCGGGGGATAACGTTGAGTTGTCGGTTGAGTTGATCAAGCCGATCGCTATGGAGGATGGTTTGCGGTTCGCTATTCGTGAGGGTGGTCGTACGGTGGGCGCGGGCGTCGTGACCGCCGTCACCAAGTAACAGCCGCCAGCGCGGAGAAGCGAACCGGAGCGCCCAACCGGCGCCACCAACTTGACCCTAAAGGCAGCGTGCCGAGGGCGGCCGGAGAAGCGAGCAGTATCCAGCCCCCCTCGGCACCGCTGCGGGAACCCCGGAGAGCGGGCGCGGCGCGGTAGCCGCAAGCTTTACGTAGAGTCCGGGCATCTGCTACGATGTCCAGTCTGATTGGGAGGCCAAATGGCCAGTGACGTTCGAATTAAACTGCTCCTGGAATGCACAGAGTGCAAGCGCCGCAACTACGCCACCAACAAGAACCGGCGTAACACGCAGGCCAAGCTGGAGCTCAAGAAGTACTGCCCGTGGGACAAGAAGCACACCATGCACAGAGAAGTGAAGGTGTAAGCAAGTGTTCAAGGGCTTGGGAACCTACCTCAGGAACTCGCGCGCCGAGCTGGGCCGCGTGACCTGGCCGACCCGTAAAGAGGTCCTCCAGGCTACGCAGGCCACCCTGCTCTTCGTGGTCATCACCGCCCTGTTCCTGTTCGTGGCCGACCTCACGCTGGGCAACCTGATCGGACTCATAACTTGAGGCCGCGCGCCTCAAACCTTGGGACGCTAGTTCTCACCGTCGGATCGAGGGCCTTTACATGAGCATCGAGTGGTACGCAGTCCACACTTACGTCGGACACGAAGAGAAGGCCAAGGAGAACATCCTTAACCGTGCCCGCGCGCTGGGCATGTCCGACCAGATCTACCAGGTGGTCGTGCCCACGGAAGACGTGGTGGTGCAGTCCGGTCGCGAGAAGAAGGTGGAGCCCAACCGGCTTTTCCCGGGCTACATCTTCGTGCAGATGGACTTAGGCGATAACCCGGACGAACCGAACGAAGCTTGGGAGGTCGTGCGCTACACGCCCGGCGTGACCGGTTTCGTTGGTACCGCAACGCACGCGGTGCCTCTGAGCGCCGACGAAGAGGCGCGCATGCTCGCCACGTTCGGCGTCACCGGTTCCCGCGAGACCCCCAAGGCTCACATCACCTTCAACGTCGGCGAGATGGTGCAGGTCACCGCCGGCCCGTTCGCAGACTTCACCGGCGTCGTGTCCGAGGTCAACCCGGACCGCGGCAAGGTCAAAGTGCTGGTTTCCATCTTCGGCCGCGAGACACCGGTCGAGCTCGACTTCTCTCAGGTCCTTCGCGCCTAGCGCCGGAACCGGGCCGTGTTCAGGCCCGGGCAGGCGTGTGCGCTGACGACAAGAACAGCGTTATGACCCCGCGGCCAGCCATGTCCGTGGGGGAGCTAAAGGAGGAACCATGGCTAAGAAAGTAGCGGGCATTGTCAAGCTGCAGCTGCCTGCCGGAGCCGCCACCCCGGCGCCCCCGGTCGGTCCTGCGCTGGGCCAGTACGGTGCCAACATCATGCAGTTCGTCAAGGAGTACAACGCCGCCACGGCCTCTATGGCCGGCGACGTGGTGCCGGTCGAGATAGTCATCTACGCCGACCGCTCCTTCACGTTCACCACCAAGACCTCGCCTGCCAGCTTCCTCATCAAGAAGGCCGCCGGCCTGGCTAAGGGCTCGGGCGAGCCGCACCGCAACAAGGTCGGCAAGCTCAGCTGGGACCAGTGCCTCGAGATCGGTCGCAAGAAGATGGCCGACCTCAACGCCGCCGACGAGGTGGCCGCAGCCCGCATCATCGCCGGCACCGCCCGCTCTATGGGCGTGACCGTGGAAGGGGCGCCGAACTGATGGCTAAGCGTGGCAAGCGTTACCGCGCGGTTGAAGGCAAGGTCGATCGCGACCGGCTCTACCAGCCCGCCGAGGCCACCAGCCTCGTGAAGGAACTGGCTACCGCCAAGTTCGACGAGACCGTAGAGGCCCACTTCCGCTTAGGAATCGACCCGCGCAAGTCCGATCAGAACGTGCGCGGCACCGTCGCTCTGCCTCACGGCACCGGCAAGACCGTCCGGGTCCTGGCCGTCACCCAGGGCGAAGGGGTCGCCGCTGCGGAAGCAGCTGGCGCCGACTTCGTGGGTGGTCAGGAAGTCATCGACCGCATCCTGGGCGGCTGGATGGACTTCGACGCTGTCGTAGCCACCCCCGACATGATGGCCGCCATCGGCTCCAAGCTCGGTAGGGTGCTCGGTCCCCGCGGCCTGCTTCCCAACCCGAAGGCCGGCACCGTCGGTCCCGACATCGGCGGCATCGTGCGCGCCCTCAAGGCGGGCCAGATCGAGTTCCGCTCCGATAAGACCGGCGTGGTGCACGCCCCGATCGGCAAGGCGTCGTTCGGCCCCGAACAGCTCACCGAGAACCTCGCTGCCCTGCGCAGCGCCGTCGAGGCCGCCAAGCCCGACAGCGCCAAGGGCCAGTACCTCCGCACCATCTTCCTGACCTCGACCATGGGTCCCAGCGTCCGTGTGGCGCTGAGCGGCGCTACTGCCGAGGCCTGATTCGTTGGCATCCCGGTGCGCGGCGCAAGCTAGCACCTCTGGCGTTGGAGACAGCAGGGGCCTGCCAGGGCTTAAAGATCCTGCCGAGACGTGAAGGCGAAGGCGCGAGCCTGAGCACTAGCAAGCGTTTCGCGGCCGGTTCGAAGGAAAAGCCTTCGGATCACATTCGAGTAAGTGAGAGGCAAAAGGTACACCATGGCCAACCCAAGGAACGACGCGTCGGTTGCCAATCTGCGTGAGCAGTTAGGCGACGCCAAGACGTTCTTCCTGGTGGACTACCAGGGCCTCTCCGCTGACGATCTTGGCAACCTCCGCAACGCGGTCCGCGCTGCGGGAGGCAAGATCCTCGTCGCTAAGAACACCCTCATCAACGTCGTGCTCAAGGAGCAAGGCGTGGAGGGGTTCGACGATGTTCTCAAGGGCCCTACGGCCCTCGTCCTGGTGGGCGAGGAGATGGCTGCGCCTGTCAAGGCCATCACCGCGTTCGCTAAGGCCCACGCGAAGGAGCTGCCCGTAAGCAAGGGCGGGCGCCTCGAGGGGAGCATCCTCGGCGAGGACGCGCTGGAGCGCGTTTCCAAGATGCCGACCAAGCAGGAGGTCCAGTCGCAACTGGTCGGCCTGCTCCTCGCACCGATGCAGCAGCTGGTCGGTGTGCTGGAAGGTCCGCAGCGGAACCTGGTAACGGTAATCAACAACTACGCAGACAAGGTTAAGGAAGAAGGAGGAGCCTAATGGCTTTCGACAAGCAAGCAGTGATTGATCAGCTCAGCGGCCTGACCGTTCTCGAGCTGGTGGAACTGGTAGACGGACTGAAGGAAACCTGGGGCGTCGAAGCCGCCGCCGCCATGCCCATGGGCATGATGACGGCCGGTGCCGCCGCCGGTGGCGACGCCGGTGCTGCCGCCTCCGAAGAGCAGACCGAGTTCACGGTCTCCATCAAGAGCGCTGGCGACAAGAAGCTCAACGTCATCAAGGAAGTGCGCGCCATCACGGACCTCGGCCTCAAGGAAGCCAAGGACCTGGTCGAGTCGGCCGGCGTTGTCAAGGAAGGCGTGAGCAAGGAAGAAGCCGAAGAGATCAAGACCAAGCTCGAAGCTGCGGGCGCCACCGTCGAGGTCAAGTAAGCGAGTGCTCGCTCGTCGGGGTCAGTAACGGCCCGGGCGGGCACATCGCACCGGATGCAGGCGGCCACCGGCCGCCACCGGCCAGGGACGCGGCGGACCCAAAAGTCCGCCGCCACCGGCCAAAAGTACACGCCAAGCGGCTCCGGCCGCGAAGCAGCGCGCAACACCGCGGACTCAAAGGTTCGCTGCTATACTTCGAGTTTGAGTCAGCCCTCGGTCCCGAAGTGACTGGTAACGAAGCAGTACGGAAACACGCAACTGGTCCCCGCGCGACGGAAGTAGCTGGCGAAAGTGGAGGTTGGATGGGCAGGCGATTCGCACCGGTTTCGCGGCCGCACGTTGCTGTGCGGACGCCGAACTCTCGTCGACCTCACTTTGCCGGTCGCCGGGAGGCGATATCTTGACTCTGGGGAAGGCCACACGATGACAAACCAATCACCGCGATCACCGCGCCAAATAGAGCGTGGTGCACGGCTCCATGGCGGCTTCGCAGCGCCCGCAGGCACCGCCCCTTCCCCTGAATATTACAAGCAACCAAGCTCTCTTGCACAAGGGGGCGCGTACGCGGGCCGGCGGTCGGCCCACACCCGCAAGCCAGCGGCGCGACTCCAGATCACGACCGGCAACCTGACCCCTACTCGAGTGAAGGGATGAAGATGCGCGAAATCCGAACCTTCGGCAGGATCAAGGAGATCCTGGAACTGCCGAACTTGACGAACATCCAGATCACCTCATACGACAGCCTGCTGCAGCGCGGCACCCCGCCTGAGCAGCGCGAGAACCTCGGCCTGCAGGCCGCCTTCCGCGAGGTGTTCCCCATCGACGAGACGGAGCGCGGGCGGCAGACCGACCTCGCCCTCGACTTCCTCGAGTACCGCCTCCAGGAGCCGGAGTACGGCCCCGACGAGTGTCGCGAGAAGGACCTCACTTACCACTCCGGCCTGTTCGCCAAGCTGCAACTGGTGCATAAGGACACGGGCCTCATCAAGGAAGACGAGGTCTTCCTGGGCGACCTGCCGCTCATGACCGAGGACGGGTCGTTCATCATCAACGGCGCCGACCGCGTGATCGTGTCGCAGATCCACCGCAGCCCCGGCGTGTACTTCACCACCGCACAGGGCACCACGGGCGTGTCGCGGTTCACCGCCAGCATCATCCCCATGCCTAAGCGCGGCCCCTGGATCGAGGTCGAGTTCGATAACTCGAACGTGCTGTGGATGAAGGTGAACAAGCGCAAGTTCCACTTCACCCTGATCCTCCGCGTGCTCGGGTACTCCGACGCTCAGATCCGCGACCTGTTCGCGGGCAACGAATCGATCATCGACGCCACCCTCGAGAACGAAGGCGCCGCCGGCATCAACCCCGACGAGGCGCTGCTCAGGCTCTTCACCGTGCTGCGCCCGGGCGACCCGCCCAAGGTCGACAAGGCAACCCAGTACCTCTTCGGGCTGCTGGCCGACCCGCGCCGCTACGACCTGGGCGACGCCGGCCGCTTCAAGATGAACAAGAAGCTCGGCCTCGAGCACGAATCGAACACGCTGCTCGGCTTCGTCGACGGCAAGTTCGTGGACTACGGCCTGGTCACCACGCTGCAGTACCTCGTCAACCTGCAGGCCGGCGCCGACGGCTACGAAGCCGACGACATCGACCACCTCGGTAACCGCCGCATCCGCACAGTGGGCGAACTCGTGGCCGATCAGATCCGCGTGGGTCTCGGCCGCATGGCTCGCGGCGTGCGCGAGCGCATGCTGCTCGGCAACCCCGACGCCGCCACGCCGCAGAAGCTCGTGAACAGCCGCCCCATCGTGGCGGCCCTGCGCGAGTTCTTCGGCCGCAGCCAGCTCAGCCAGTTCAAGGACCAGGTCAACCCGCTCTCTGAACTGCGCCACAAGCGCCGCATCTCCGCCCTCGGACCGGGCGGCCTCACCCGCGAACGCGCTGGCTTCGACGTGCGCGACGTGCACCGCACGCACTACGGCCGCATCTGCCCGATCGAGACGCCGGAAGGCGCCAACATCGGCCTCATCACGTCGCTCGCCAGCTTCGCGCGCGTGAACGAGCTCGGCTTCATCGAGGCGCCTTACCGCAAGGTGGAGAAGGGCCGCGTGACCGACGAGGTGGTGTACATCGACGCGCACGACGAGGACAAGTTTCTCGTGGCGCAGGCCAACACCCCGCTCACCGACGACGGCCACTTCGCTACCGAGACCATCGTGGCGCGCAAGCTCGGCGATCCGGTGTTCCTCACAGCCGACGAAGTCGACTACATGGACGTCTCGCCCAAGCAGATCGTCTCCGTTCCCACCGCGCTGATCCCGTTCCTCGAGCACGACGACGCCGGCCGCGCGCTCATGGGTTCCAACATGCAGTCGCAGGCCGTGCCGCTCATCCGCGCCGTGGCGCCCTACGTGGGCACCGGGGTGGAGGAGCGCGTGTCGCGCGACTCCGGCACCGTGGCAGTGGCCGAGGCGCCCGGAACGGTCACCTACGTCGACGCTAACCGCGTGGTCGTGGAGGGCGCCAAGGGCGTCGAGACCGAGTACCACCTCACCCGCTTCCAGCGCTCTAACCAGAACACGAACCTCAACCAGCGGCCCGTGGTGAACCTGGGCGACAAGGTCGTCAAGGACCAGGTCATCGCCGACGGCCCCGCTTCCGAGGTCGGCCGCCTGGCGCTCGGTCAGAACGTGCTGGTAGCCATCATGCCGTTCGACGGTTACAACTTCGAGGACGCCATCGTGCTGTCCGAGAACCTCGTGCGCTCCGACGCCTTCACTAGCGTGCACATCGAGAAGTTCGAGAAGGAAGCGCGCGACACCAAGCTCGGCCCCGAGAAGATCACCCGCGACATACCGGGCCTTTCCGAGGCCGCGCTGCGCGACCTCGACGAGGACGGCGTGGTGCGCATCGGCGCCGAAGTGCGCCAGGGCGACATCCTGGTGGGCCACACGAGCTTCAAGGGCGAGAAGGACCCCACCCCAGAAGAGCGCCTGCTGCGCTCCATCTTCGGGGAGAAGGCCAAGGAAGTTAAGGACACTTCACTGAAGGTGCCGCCCGGCGACGGCGGCATCGTGCTGCGCACCGTGCGCTTCCAGCGCGGCGACCCCGGCGTGGAACTCAGGCCCGGCGTGCAGGAGATGGTGCGCGTGTACGTGGCGCAGAAGCGGCGCCTGATCGAGGGCGACAAGCTGGCCAACCGCCACGGGAACAAGGGCGTGGTCGCCAAGATCCTCGCCCCCGAAGACATGCCGTTCATGGCCGACGGCACCCCCGTTGACATGGTCTTCAACCCGCTCGGCGTGCCCTCGCGCATGAACCTCGGGCAGATCCTGGAGACCCACCTCGGCATGGCCGCGCGGCATAACGGCGTCTCGTACGTGACGCCCGTGTTCGACGGCGCCACGGAGCACGAGATCAAGGACCTGCTGGAAGAGGCGGCTGACCGCGAGATCGCCGCTAACCGCCAGGCCGGCTTCGAGGCCGACATCCGCGAGACCGAGGTCTACCGCCGCGCCGGCAAGCTCGGCGTCATCGACCGCGACCTCTCAGCCGAGGAGGCGCACCGCGCGCTGGCGCGCTCCGGCAAGAACGTGCTGTTCGACGGCCGCACCGGCGAGGCCATCGACGCCCCGATCGTGGTCGGCATCATGTACATCATGAAGCTCTACCACATGGTCGAGGACAAGATGCACGCCCGCTCCACCGGCCCCTACTCGCTCATCACCCAGCAGCCGCTGGGCGGCAAGGCGCAGTTCGGTGGTCAGCGCCTGGGCGAGATGGAAGTGTGGGCGCTCATGGCCCACGGCGCCTCGCACACGCTTCAGGAGATGCTCACCATCAAGTCCGACGATATCGACGGCCGCAACGCGGCCTACGAGGCCATCGTGAAGGGTAACGACGTCCTCGAACCCACCATCCCCGAGTCGTTCAAGGTGCTCGTGAAGGAGCTCCACTCGCTCGGCCTAGACGTTAGCGTGCTCGACGCCGACGACAAGCCCGTCAGCATCTTCGACGAGTCAGGACGGCACTGGTGAGCGATCAGAACAAGCCCGCATTCCGTGAGGGGACGCGTATGAGAGAACAGCCCAGGGAGTTCACGCAGGTCCAGATCAGGATCGCCTCACCCAAGACGATCCGCGACTGGAGCTACGGTGAGATAACCAAGCCTGAGACCATCAACTACCGCACGCTCAAACCCGAACGCGACGGCCTCTTCGACGAGCGCGTCTTCGGTCCCGAGAAGGACTGGGAGTGCTCCTGCGGTAAGTACCGCGGTCAGCGCTTCGCGGGCAAGACGTGCGAGCGCTGCGGGGTCGAGATAACCCGCGCCACCGTGCGCCGCTACCGCATGGGCCACATCGAGCTGGCCACGCCCTGCGCGCATATCTGGTACGTGAAGGACATCCCCAACAAGGTGGGTGGCCTCCTCAACCTCAGCACGGCGCAGCTCGAGCAGGTGCTCTACTTCGCCAAGTACATCGTGACCGACGCCGCCGAGGCGCGCCTGACCGACGGTCGGCCCCTAAAGCGCGGTGACCTCCTCAGCGACGAGGAGTACCGCCAGCTGCGTTACGGCCTGCAGGAGACCTACACGGTCTCCGGCGGCGAGGACGCCGTAGTAGGCGACGGCGAATGGGTCGAGCAGGGTCAGCAGCTCGCCAAGGGCCTCAAGGCCAAGATCGCCGGCATCGCGCAGTACCGCTTCCCGCGCCGAGTGACCCTCGACTACCAGGAGGCGCGTGACGCCCGCATCGTGCTCCCCAAGAAGGAGTTCATCGAGGAGGAGAGCTACTCGGGTGGCCAGCCGCTAGCTGAGCTGACCGAAGCCCTGGTGGTCAACGCCAACGAAGAGGGCATAGTCGAGCTCCTGCCCATAGGCTCCGACGGCGGCGTTCTCATCGTGCGTGACGCCGACACCGAGGAGGAACTCGCCTCCTACCTGCTGCCCGCCGGCATGGAGCCCTCCGTGGGCGCCGGCGAGTTCGTGGAGGAGGGCGACGAGCTGGCGCGCGCCGCTGCCGGCACCACGCTGAGCCTGCCGAAGGCCGCTACCGCCACCCTGCGCGCCGCGAAGGCCAAGGGCGTTAGCTCCACCGTGACCCTCAAGGTCGTGTGGGAGCGCTCCGAGGTCCACGAGACCAACCCGACCATGCACGTGCTGGTGGGCGACGGCGCCACCGTGGTGCCCGGCGAGAAGGTCGTCGGCGCCATCGACGCCGCCCAGGAGATCATCGCTGCCGCTGCCGGCACCGTGCGCCTGTCGCACCCGGCCAGCATCATCGTCTCGCGCGCGCGGGTGTACCCGTACGAGGACGAGCCGATCGTGGTGAACGGCGACCGCGTGCGCGTAGGCGACGACCTGGCCGACGATGGCCGCATCAAGGCCGACATCGAAGGCCGCGTAGAGATCGACCTCGTGAGGCGCCAGGTGCGCGTCATCGAGAGCTACGACTTCGAAGCCAAGATGGGCGCCGAAGCCATCAAAGAACTCCTCGAGTCGCTCGACCTCGAGCAGCTCGAGACGGAGCTGGCCGAGGAGATGACCTCGCAGAGCCGCCACAAGCGCGCCAAGGCGCGTAAGCGGCTCGAGATCACCCGCGCGTTCCGCAACTCCGACAACCAGCCGGCGTGGATGGTGCTCGAGGCCGTGCCGATCATGCCCCCCAGCCTGCGCCCCATGGTGCAGGTCGAGGGCGGCCGCTTCGCCACGTCAGACCTGAACGACCTGTACCGCCGGCTCATCAACCGCAACAACCGCCTCAAGAAGCTCATGCAGCAGGGCGCGCCCGAGATGATCGTGCGTAACGAGAAGCGCATGCTGCAGGAAGCTGTTGACGCCCTGATCGACAACGGCCGCCGCGGCAGCGCCGTGGTGCACCCCGGCTCCGACCGGCCTCTGCGCAGCCTCACCGACCTGCTCGGTGGCAAGCAGGGCCGCTTCCGTCAGAACCTGCTCGGTAAGCGCGTCGACTACTCGGGCCGCTCGGTCATCGTGGTCGGCCCGCAGCTCAAGCTGCACCAGTGCGGTGTACCCAAGCGCATGGCGCTCGAGCTGTTCAAGCCGTTCCTCTTCAAGAAGCTCGAGGAGCGCGGCATCGTCAGCAACATCAAGAGCGCCCGCAAGATGCTCGAGCGTTACCGCGACGCCCGCGACGAAGTGTGGGACGCCCTGGAAGAGGTCATCAAGGACCGCGTGGTGCTCCTCAACCGCGCCCCCACGCTGCACCGCCTCGGCATCCAGGCGTTCGAACCGGTGCTGGTAGAGGGCCAGGCCATCCAGCTGCACCCGCTCGTGTGCGAAGCGTTCAACGCTGACTTCGACGGCGACCAGATGGCCATCCACGTGCCGCTCAGCGTCTACTCGCAGTCCGAAGCGCGCCTGCAGATGCTCTCGAGCCACAACCTCCTCAGCCCGGCGCACGGCAACCCCAACGTGCAGGCCACCCGCGACATCATCCTCGGCCTTTACGTGCTCACGCAACTCCACACGGGCCACCGCGGCATCGGCGCCGAGTTCAAGGCGGAAGCCGACGCCATCAAGGCGTGGGAGGAAGGCAAGGTCGACCTCAACTCCACCATCACGGTGGCGGGTAAGGAGACCAGCGTCGGCCGGCTCATCTACTGGTTCAGCGGGGTCGACGAAGCCTTGCTGGCCGTCGAGCAGCACCTTATCGATATGCAGGACGTTGTTAGCGTGCGCGTCGACGGCGAGGTCATCGAGACCAGCCCCGGGCGCCTCTTCTTCGCTCGCATGGTGAAGGAGACCCTAGAGGCCGGCGGCGAGGTGCCTAAGGACCTGCTGCGTTACGACACCGTGTACGAGCGCGGCGCGCTGCGCGACCTGGTGCTCGAGAGCTTCAAGCGCCTCGGCATCGAACGCACCGCCGCTCTGCTGGACGGCCTCAAGCAGTACGGCTTCGAGCTTTCCACCACCTCGGGCATCACCATCGGTATCGACGACGTCGCCATCCCGCCCAAGAAGAAGGAACTCCTGGCCGAAGCGCAGGCCAAGCTCGAGAAGATCACGGCCGCCTACAACCGCGGCTTCGTGAACGAGCAGGAGCGCTACCAGCAGGTCGTGCGCCTGTGGAACCAGACGAGTGAAGACGTCAAGGAAGCCGTGTTCGAGAACTTCCGGGAGAACATGCCGTTCAACCCGCTGTACGTCATGGCTCAGTCCGGTGCCCGTGGCACGCCGCAGCAGATCCGGCAGCTGGCCGGCATGCGCGGGCTCATGTCGGATCCGTCGGGCGAGACCATCGAACTGCCCATCCGCGCGAACTTCCGCGAGGGTCTCGACGTGCTCGAGTACTTCATCTCAACGCACGGCGCCCGTAAGGGCGGCGCCGACACCGCGCTGCGCACCGCCGACTCGGGCTACCTGACACGCAAGCTGGTCGACGTGGGTCACGAGGTGGTCGTGCGCGAGGACGACTGCGGCACCGCCGACTTCGAGACCATCCCGCTGTACGAGGGCGAGAAGGCGCGTCCTAAGGGCCAGATCGAGATGAGCCTGTACGGTCGGCACCTCGCTTCCGACGTCGACCTCGGCGACGTGACGCTAGCCGCCGGTTCTGCGCTGTACAAGGAAGACGTGAACGCCATCGTGCGCGCCATGAAGGACCTGCCCGAAATGCAGGGCATCGAGGTGCGCAGCCCCCTCAGCTGCCAGACGCGCGCGGGCGTGTGCCGCAAGTGCTACGGCCTCGACCTGTCGATGATGCGCGAGGTCAGCCTCGGCGAAGCCGTGGGCGTCATCGCCGCCGAATCGATCGGCGAGCCGGGCACGCAGCTCACCATGCGCACCTTCCACACGGGCGGTATCGCCACCGGCGCCGACATCACGCAGGGTCTCCCGCGCGTGATCGAGCTGGTAGAGGCCCGCAAGCCGAAGGTCAAGGCCACCATCTCCGAACTCGACGGTGTGGTCGAGCTGGCCGAGGACGAGGACAAGATCCGCATCACGGTCACCTCCGAGGACGGCGAGTTCAGCCGCGCCTACAAGGTCGACCGCAACGTGCGGGTGCTGCCCAAGGACGGCGATAAGGTCGAGGCTGGCGACGCGCTCACGCGCGGCAGCAAGAACCCGCACGACCTCCTCGAGGCGCGCGGACCCGACGCCGTTCAGGCCTACCTCGTGAACGAGATCCAGAACGTTTACCGCGGCCAGGGCGTGAGCGTGCACGACAAGCACATCGAAGTGATCGTGCGGCAGATGCTCAAGTACGTCGAGATCCTCGAGTCGGGCGACAGCCCGTACCTCGAAGGTCAGACGGTGGACCGCTTCGACGTCGAAGAGGTGAACGAGGCTCTGCTGGCCGAAGGCAAGACCCCGGCCGGCTGGAAGCCGCTGCTGCTCGGCATCACCAAGGCGTCGCTCTCTACCAAGAGCTGGCTCTCGGCCGCCTCGTTCCAGCACACCACCCACGTGCTCACTGAGGCCGCGCTGGCTGGCAAGTCCGACGACCTGGTAGGCATGAAGGAGAACGTCATCCTGGGCCGCCTGGTGCCTGCCGGCACTGGCCTGGCCGCCATCCGCAACACGCGCGTGGCCGACGACCGCTCGCTGGAGAAGCTCAAGGACGCTCCCGCACGCTTGCCTGACCCGGTCAGCACCCCGCGGCAGGCTCCGGAGCAGCCGCAGGCCGGCGACAGCGCCAGCTGACCCTCGAGCCGCCGGGCGCTACACGCGCCTGAGCCGAGAACCGTGCGCGGGGCCCCAGAATGGGGCCCCGCGCTTGTTTAACTGGTACGGTTTGCCAAGATGATCGTTGCTTTCGACCCCGGTAGGAACCTGGGCGTGGCGTTCGTGACGGAAACGGGCGCCATGCTGGAGGGCGAGGTGCTCGCGCCGGAGCGACTCGACGCCGTAACGGTACCTCCCGGCGCTACGGTGCTGGTAGGCGACGGCACCGGTAGCCGCGAGTTAGCAGCGAGATTACGCGCCAGGGGACTCGAAGTCGAACTGGTGCCAGAGGCGGGCACCAGCCTCGAGGCGCGCACGCTTTACTTCCAACAGAACGAGCCGCGCTGGTGGGCGCGGCTCGTGCCGGTAGGTATGCGTTCGCCTTCGGTGCCTATTGACCACTACGCGGCTTACGCTATCGCTCTGCGCTGGCTCAAGAGTCAGCGGGCCGGGCAGGGAGCAGGCGATGAGCGGAGCTAGCCGGGACGGCAGCCGCTCAGTTCAGGCCGTCTTCCTCGCCCACGTCCATCAGCTCGCGGGCAGCTTGCTCGGTTACGTCTAGCACGGCGCTTATCTCGCCAGCGAGTAGCCTGATGGCACGCCGGTACGCTTGGCGGTCCAGGTCTGGGAGTCCCCGTTCGAGGTCCCAGCGACGCAGTTCGCTGGCCAGCGTGGCGATCTGGTAAGGGTCGCCGGTGGTTAGCAGGTCGGTGACCTTGCGGTGGCGCGCGGCCCACTGCTTAGGCAGAGTGATCCGGCCGTTCTGAAGGCGCTCGAGCACGCTCTGCACCTCTTCGCGCGTCAGAGCCGGACGCAGGCCGGTTCCCTGAGGCGCGCTCACGGGCACGTAAGCGCGCGACGTGCCGTTAGGGAAGTCCACCTGGTAGTACTGCTGGTTGGTGCCGCCGACCGTGCGCATGGTCGTGCCAGCTACGAGTCCCACGCCGTAAGGGGGGAGGACGACCCGGTCGCCCATCTTGAACGTTTTACCCGTGTCCTTCAATGTATTACGCTCCCTTCAATCAGAGGCGCCCTGGCAACGGCGCAGTGCAGGCGCACGCCTCAGCTGCTGGTAGAGTTCGGTGTTATTGGGGTTTCCGCTTGTGTTCTGGTGGGCTTGATGGGGGCTCCGCCATACACATGCACGTGAACCATCCTAGCAGATTTAGTGGAATTTTGCACGTAGTCAAAGGTTTTTCAGGACGTTCACTCAGGCGGTTCGCGCGACTCCGTGGCGGTGGGCACCACCGCAGCTGACGGTGCCGCACGGGCGGCCGCGCCACCCGGCCTGACACCGCGGGGCCTGCGGTCCTCCCGCGCAGACCTGAGCGTCAGGAGCACCCCCACTAGGAGGATCCCCGCGCCCACCAGCGTTAGGGCGGAGGGCACCTCGCGGAACACCAGCAGAGCCAGCAGGCCCGAACCGAGCGGTTCGAGCAGCATGGCGGTGGCCACCACCGTCGGGTCCAAGTGCTTGGCGGCGTAGTTGATGCCCGTGTGGCCCACGAGTTGCGGCATGAGGGCCAGCAGCACGATCCAGCCGTAGGTGGCCCACGGGTAGCCCAGGTAGTCGTGACCGAACAGCGCGGGCAGCGGCAGCAGCATCAGGGCCGCCACGCCGTAGGCGGTGCCGGCGTAGGCGTCGAGGCCGACGCCTAACCTCTGAACGGCGCGGCCCAGCAGGATGTAGCCGGCGCCCGCCACGGCCCCTAACAGCGCCAGTGCGTCGCCTAGCAGCGGCTCTGTGCCGCCCGACATGTCGCCGAAGCCGATGGTGGCCGCGCCAGCCACCGCCAGCAGCACGCCCACCAGCACTCCGAGCGTCGGGGCCGTGCCCAAGAACAGCCAGGCCAGCAGCGCCATCCAGAGCGGCTGGGTGGACGCCAGCGAGACGCTGGCGGCGACCGAAGTGAACGAGAGCGACGAGATCCAGCTGGCGAAGTGCAGCGCCAGCAGCGCGCCCGCAGCCACAGTAAGCCAGGCCGTGCGAGCCCTAAGAGGCGTGCGGCGCAGGCCCCGTAAGGTCACCGGCAGCATCACGGCGGCAGCGATGGCCATGCGGTAAAGCGCCACCACCACGCCGGGTGCGTCCGCGAGCCGAATGTAGATGGCAGCCAGGCTGACGGCGAGCAGAGCCACCGCCAGGACCAGCCACACCCGCCGGGTCGCGGGCGGAGCCGAGGCGGTTGGGGGCGCCACCGGGCCGCTCGCGTTCGTCACACCGCTCTCAACTGCGCCATAGGCGCCAGGCGGCGACCAGCCAACCGGCGATCATGAGGCCGCCGCCAACGGGGGCCACCGCACCGAAGAAGCCGGGCGCGCCGGCCACCAGCAGGTACAGGCTGCCGCAGAACACCAGCGTGCCCGCGAGCACAGTGAGGGCGGCGCGCGGCGCCCCCCTCCCCAGTCGGGCGAACTGGCCCAGCAGCATGAGACCCAGACCGGAGTAGATCTGGTAGCGCACTGCGGTCTGGAACGTCTCCAGCCGCGCGGCGGAAACTAGCCCCTCCAGGCTGTGTGCGCCGAACGCGCCCAGCGCGATCCCTAGGCCCACCAGCAGCGCGCCCGCGCCGGCGGCCTGCTGAGCGTTCAGCGGCCCACTGGCGCTGGGTGATGGCTCGTTACGGGTTGCTGGGTTGGCTTGTAGGTTCTCTCGGTTCATACCTGGCCTAGCTTCGCCCGTTCGTGGTGGCGCCGTCAAAGGGGTGCGCCCACGCGGGCCCGTGCGTGAGGGCGGGCCCGCACCGCGCCGCGCCGCGGGCGCGCGGTAAGTTGGTGGCGGAGCCCATCTGATGACCGACTTCCCAACCGACTTCGTGTGGGGCGTTTCTACTTCAGCCTTCCAGATCGAGGGTGCAGCCGCCGCCGGGGGCAAGGGCGCGTCTATCTGGGACCACTTCGCGCATGTGCCCGGCAACGTGGCCGACGGCAGCACGGGCGACGTTACGACAGACCACTACCACCGCTACGAGAGGGACGTGGAGCTTATCGCCGAGCTCGGCGTTGGTGCCTACCGGCTGTCGGTGTCGTGGCCCAGGCTGTTGCCCTCGGGACGCGGCAAGCCAGCCGCGGCGGGCCTCGACTTCTACGACCGGCTGCTCGACCAGCTGGTGGGTGCGGGTGTAGCGCCGTGGGTGTGCCTGTACCACTGGGACCTGCCGGCGGCGCTACAGGAGCTGGGCGGCTGGACACAGCGCGACGTGACGTACTGGTTCGCCGACTACGCTCAACTGGTGGCCGAGCGCTTCGGTGACCGCGTAGACACCTTCCTCATGCTTAACGAGCCGAACGTGCACGCGCTGCTGGGGCACCTGGCGGGAAGGCACGCTCCCGGCCTCACGGGTCTCTCTAACTACCTGGCGGCCGTGCACCACCAGAACCTCGCGGTGGGCGAGGGGCTCATGCGCCTGCGCGAAATGGGCGAGTGGCCACTCGGCACGGTCGTTAACCTGCAGCCGATCCTCGCCGCCTCGGACTCCGAAGACGATCAGGCCGCGGCCGGACTGGCGGACCAGGCCTATAACCGCGCCAGCCTCGACCCGCTGCTGCTCGGCGAGTACCCGCCGCTGCTGGCGCCTCTGCTCGAGGCGGTGACGCGCGCCGGCGACGAGGCGGTGATGCGGCAGGATATCGACGTGCTGGGCGTCAACCATTACACCGTCCAGCGCGTCGCGGCGGGCGACGGGCCCATCGGCATCGAGGTCGTTGCGGCGCCGCCCGGGGTGGAGACCACGGGCATGGGCTGGGAAGTCGCCCCGGAGGCGCTAACGCGCCAGTTGCATGAGCTCACCGAGCGCTACGGGGAGCTGCCGCTGGTGATCACGGAGAACGGGGCCGCCTACCCCGATCCGCCAGTTAGGAACGGCAGCGTGGCCGACCGGAAGCGGGTCGAGTACCTGCGGCGTTACCTGCTGGCCGTTAAGGAGGCCATCGGCGCTGGCTGCAGGGTGCGCGGCTACTTCGTGTGGACCCTGGTCGACAACTTCGAATGGGTTGACGGCTTCCGCAGCCGCTTCGGGCTGGTGCACCTCGACCGTGAAACGCTGAGCCGCACGCCGAAGGCGTCGTTCAGGTTCTACCAGGAGGTCGTCGCCACGGGGTCAGTGTCGGGCTGAGGGTCGGCCGCCACGGCCCGACAGTGTGCGCCCTTGTGAGCTGCGCCGCTGGTTCAGCGGCCGCCGGAGCTGCCGCCCCCACCGCCGCCGCCACCGCCGGACGAGGAGCCGCCGGACGACGCAGAGGCCGAGGCGGAACTGAGGGAGCTGCTGAGTGAGTTGATCGAGCGCGAGAGCCCGGCGAGCGAGGTGATGTTGCCGGTGCTGGTGGCGCTGAGCCAGGTGGCCGAGCGCACGATGGCGCCTTCGTCGACGCCAGCTAGGGGCGCCGCCTTCTGCAGGGTCTTGAGGTACTGCTCGGCCACTCCCATGGCCGCAGCGTAGGCGTAGTACACGTCCCACAGCTTGAAGAAGTCGAGGGGGGCGTCCTTCATGCGGGTGTAGTCGGTGAGGGTGCGCTTGAAGCCCTGCCACTCCCCGACCTCCTGAGCGATCTCTGGCCGCCAGGCGGGTAGCGCGGTCAGAGCTACTACGGCCAGCGCCAGCAGGAGGCCGACGCCTACGACCATCATGGCCGTGGCGCCCCTGTCGGTCACGAATATGAGGATGCCGGGCACGATGGCGGTCAGTGCCGCGTAACCCGCCCAGCGCTTCGCCGCCTGGCGGCTCTCGGCGGTGGTGAGCTGGCCGCCGCGCTGGCCCTCCAGCCATTTGCGTACGCTCTTGCCCCACTTGGGCATGAAGGTGGTGGCGTGGCTCTGCGAGTACTTGCGCAGGCGCTCGTGCGTGACCTTGTGGTGAAGCGGGTCACTGGCGCGGCGCAGGTACTCGAGCACGGAGGCCTCGAACGCGAGGAGGTCCTCTTTCGGCCGTTCGGGATGCAGTTGAATGTCGACTTTAGACCGGTTGCGCGGCTGGAACTCGCCGTAACCGCGCCGCATGAGGTCCATGATGGTGGCGTGGAACGCTGGCCCCATGCGTCCCTGGCCGTAGCTCTGGTCCTGGATCGTGGCTACCGCGGCTGGCGGCAGGTCTGAGGGCGGCTCGAACGGGTACTTCATCACCGCTGTGCGTGGCTCGCGGCCGACCTTGCGGTACTGCCTGCCGATGCCGGCCCCCACGAGGCCGAGTAGCGCCAGCGGGATGGCGCCCCACTCGGGTCGCCGCCTGGTGGCGAGCCACGTCTGCACCCCGGCCACGCGCGCTTCGTCCAGCAGCAGCTCCTCGAATCCCGGCTCTGTCCCCTGACGCAGGAACAGCGTCGGGTCCATGAGGTAGCGGATCTCGACGCCGTCGCCGTCGGGTACTCGGTCGAAGGAGACGCTCAGCACGTCACGGTTGTCGCTCAGAATGACTTCGGGCAGCTCGAGGTTGCCGTAGCGGTGCACGTAGGCGTCGTACGGCTCCTGCATGCTTCCCGGTATGCGCACTGTGAGCTGGTAGCCGCGTATTTGCGGATGCTCCTGCTCGAGGATGTTCCAGTACCACTGAACCACGTCGCTGTAGTAGTCGATGACGCCGTCTAGGCGGTACACGAAGCGCACGCGGCGCTCCTGCACGCGCCGGTCGTTGCGCACCACCAGTTCGGTGCCGCCCGCGCAGGGCTGCTGGAACGCCCGCGCGCCGGGCCCGCTGCTCACGGCGCCCGAGCCCTCGAGCAGCGTGACCGACTGGCCGGGGTCGAGCTCGATGCAGATGAACGCCTCACCGAAGTCCTCGTCGGTCCACAGGGTGCGCGTGTCGGTCACCAGGACCGAGCCGTCTGTCGTGATCTCTACGTCCTGGACAACGTCGATCCAGCGGTAGGTCTGCGCCCCTGCACTGCCCAGACCGGCGAGCACGAACAGCAAGACGGCGAGAAGTGCGTGACGGAGGTGGCGGTGCAGCGCGCCTGCGGTTGGGTTCATGCCATCAATGTTACGCGCCGCGGCGCGAATGGGCCTACTGGAACGCACGTCCGACGATGGCGCCCGAGGATCCCATCACGAAGGGCGGCGCGTCGCCGACCGTGACCTCCACGCCGGCGCCGTTGCCGACGTAGACGTAGACGGGCAGGTCGAACGTGAAGCTGGCGCCGGGCTGGGCGGTGGTGTAAACGAGCCGCTCACCCTGGTTGCGGGCGCCGCCGCGGTATACCTCGAGCCAGCTGGGCGCGGTGATGTTCAGCGCCAGCTGGCCTTGCGCCACGGACGGGGTGGCGGGCGCGTCGCCAGCGGCCGGCGCTACCTGCGTGAGGTCGACTTCGATGGCGCGGCCCTCGCTCAGGTCCACGGACTCTTCCCACGGTTCGTAGCCTTCTAGTACGACCCGCATGGTGCGGTCAGCGCGCGCGGTCACGGGCGCGGAGCGGATGGGGGTTACGCCTGGCAGCTGGAAGCCGTCGATGCTCACGCGCGCGCCGGGAGGCGAGCTGGTGACGTCTATGAGCACCGTGCCGGCGCTGGCCGCTGGTTGCGTGGCCGCGCCGCCTTGCTGCGTGCTCGGCTGCGCTTCTGGCTGAGCTGGCACGGCCTGGGTGGGGGAGGGCAGCAGCTGACCGGTGGAGCCGCTATCGAGCGTGTTGGGGGTGGTGGCGCCTCGGAAGAAGAGGCTGTTGTAACCCCACACCGCCAGGCCCACCAGGCTGAAGACCAGGAGGACGGTGAGAACGGTGGGGCCGATGCGGGGTCCGCGCGGAGCGTCAAGGCGGCGCCGCTTGGGTGGGGGCGGCGGCTCGCCGCGCCGCTCCTTCTCGAGGCGCTCCTCGATGGTGGAGAGGCCGCCCGCCCGCTGGCGTTCGGACTGGTACGTGCTTAGCGCTTCGGAGGCGGGCACACCGACCGCCTGGGCGTACAGCCTGACGAAGTTGCGGCTGTACACGTCCTCCGGGAGTTCTTCGTAGCGGCCCTCCTCGAGGGCGCGCAGGTAGTCCTGCCTTATGTGGGTCAGCTCGGCTACGTCGGCCAGCTCGAGGCCGCGCTCGGCGCGCCCTTCTTTCAGCATGCGCCCTAGCTCCGTGCCGCCGCCCTGCACGCCGCTTCCGGTGAGGCGACCCTCGCTCATGGCCGGCGCCGGGCACCGCCGCCTGTGGCGGTGATGGCCGCAGCCACGGCCGTAGCGAGGCGGGTGTTCTCTTCTATCAGTCTGAGGTTCACTTCGACCGTGCGGCCTTCCGAGAGCTCGGCCAGCGAGGCGAGCATGAAGGGTGTGGCTTCGCGGCCGCGGACGCCGGCTGCGTGAGCTTTCTCGTTGGCGCGGGCCAGGAGCTGGTCGAAATCGGAGCGACTCAGCCCTTGGCTGACGGGGTTGCTCAGCAGCACGCCCTGCTCGAGGCCCAGATCGCGGTTAGCGGCCAGGATGGCGGCGGCTTCCTTGGCGGTGTCGACGCGTGTGGGCAGGCTCAGGTCGGTGTTCTCGACCAGGAAGCCGGCCAGGGTGTCACTGCGGTAACCGACGACGGGCACCCCGAGAGTCTCGAGGCGCTCGAGCGTGGCGCTGGCGTCGAGGATGCTCTTGGGGCCGGCGCACACCGTGAGGACCGAGTAGCGCGCCAGGGCTGGCAGGTCGGCGGACTCGTCGAAGGGGGCGTCGTGAACGCCGCCTATGCCGCCGGTGGCGAAGACGGAGATGCCGGCCAGTTGCGCGCCGAGCAGGGTGGTAGCGACGGTCGTGCCGGCGTCGGCGCCGCGGGCCAGCAGCGCGCCGAGGTTCCATAACGACGCTTTGTCGGCTGCACCGGACGCCAGCCGTTCGAGCTCGGAGTCGGAGAGCCCCACGACCAGGTCGCCGCCTACGACGCCCAGGGTGGCGGGCACTCCGCCTTCTTCGCGCACGACGCTTTCGAGCCTGCGCGCGAGTTCGAGGTTACGCGGCCGGGGGAGGCCGTGCGTGACGATGGTCGACTCAAGCGCGACCACGGGCGCGCCTCTGTTTAGGGCGTCGCGGACTTCGTTGGAAAGGCGTACCCTGCGAGCTTCGGCCACGCCTCTAATCTTACCCCAGCCCACAAGTCGGTCATGAGAGTTGCTGCGTGATACGCTCCTTCCGGTGAACTGGCCCGAACTCCGTTCAGTGTTCCCGTGGGTCGAACAGATCGCGTTCGGCGCTGTGGCCGGTTTCGTGGCTGGTTACGCGTTGAAGAAGGTCGGCAAGTTCGTGGCCCTGGCCCTGGGGCTTATCTTCATCGTCATCCAGCTGCTGGCGTGGTCGGGGTTCGTGAACGTGAACTGGGAGCTGATCCAGGACCGCGTGGACCCGCTGCTGACTTCCGAGTCGCTGGAGCGCAGCTGGAAGGGTTTGCTTGGGTTGCTGACCTTCAACATCCCGTTCGCAGCGGCTTTCGTGCCGGGTTTCATCCTGGGCGTGCGGCGCGGCTGAGGCGCGCTCTGGGGGCCCCGCAACGCTCCTTCGAGCACCCCTTCACTATCAGAACAGTTGAGTGCCACACACTAAACCTCCTTGCTTTACTTACGCTTGACATGCTCCCGGGACGCTGGCTAACATTGGGGGTGTGTTAGCACTCGCACGGCGAGACTGCTAAGCAAGCCCAAGTACAGACAACGGAGGAACCCATGGCAGAAAGCAAGAAGAGCCTCAGGCCCATCGGCGACAAGGTCGTGGTCGAAGTCATCGACGAGCCGCAGACCACCGCCAGCGGCCTCGTGCTGCCCGACACCGCTAAAGAGAAGAGCCAGCGCGGCAAGGTCATCGCCGTCGGCAGCGGCAAGCTTCTCGAGAACGGTAACCGCGAACCCATCGAAGTCAAGGTCGGCGACACCGTGCTGTTCGCCAAGTACGGCGGCACCGAGATCGAGCTGGGCGGTCAGGAACTCATGATCCTGAGCCAGCGCGACATCCACGCCGTCCTAGAGTAAGCAACCCGCAGCACAGACCCAGACTCAGATAGAACCGGAGAGAACATGGCAAAAGACCTGATCTTCAAGGAAGAAGCGCGTCGCGCACTCGAGCGCGGCGTTAACTCCGTCGCCAACGCCGTCAAGGTAACCCTCGGCCCCAAGGGCCGCAACGTGGTCCTCGAGAAGAAGTTCGGCGGCCCCACCATCACCAAGGACGGCGTCACCGTCGCCAAGGACATCGAGCTCAAGGATCCGATGGAGAACATCGGCGCCAAGCTCCTCATCGAGATCGCCAGCAAGACCAACGAGATCACCGGTGACGGCACCACCACCGCCACCGTGCTCGGCCAGGCCATCGTGCGCGAAGGCCTCCGCAACGTGGCCGCTGGCGCCAGCCCGCTGGCCCTCAAGCGCGGCATCGAGAAGGCCGTCGAAGCTGCCATCGCCAGCGTCGCCACCATGGCCAAGCCCATCGAGGACAGCAAGGCCGTAGCCGAAGTCGCCGCCATCTCCGCCAACGACGCCGAGGTCGGCACGCTCATCTCGGAAGCCATGGACAAGGTCGGCCGCGACGGCGTGATCACGGTAGAGGAGTCCAAGACCCTCGAGACCGAACTCGACGTCGTCGAAGGCATGCAGTTCGACAAGGGCTACCTCAGCGCCTACTTCATCACCGACTCCGACGCCATGGAAGCGGTCCTCGAAGACGCCTACATCCTCATCCACGAGAAGAAGATAAGCGCCCTCAAGGACCTCATCCCCGTCCTCGAGCAGGTCATGCAGACCGGCAAGCCGCTCCTGATCATCGCTGAGGACATCGAAGGCGAAGCGCTGGCCACCCTCATCGTCAACCGCCTGCGCGGCACCCTCAACGTGTCCGCCGTCAAGGCGCCCGGCTTCGGCGACCGCCGTAAGGAGATGCTGCGCGACATCGCTGCCGTCACCGGCGGTGAGGTCATCAGCGAGGACCTTGGCCACAAGCTCGAGAACGTGCGCATCGACCAGCTCGGCCGCGCCAAGCGCGTCCGCAGCAACAAGGACGAGACCACCATCATCGAAGGCGCCGGCTCCAGCGAAGTCATCGAAGCGCGCATCAAGGGCATCCGCGGCGAGCTCGAGCACACCGACTCCGACTACGCCCGCGAGAAGCTCCAGGAGCGCCTCGCCAAGCTGGCCGGCGGCGTCGCCGTCATCCGTGTCGGCGCGGCTACCGAGACCGAGCTCAAGGAGAAGAAGCACCGCTTCGAGGACGCCCTCTCCACCGCCCGCTCGGCGGTCGAGGAAGGCATCGTGGCCGGTGGCGGCGTGACCCTCATCCACGCCATCGCCGCCGTGAAGAAGGTCGCCGAGGGCCTCAAGGACGACGAGCGCACCGGCGCCAACATCCTCATCCGCGCCCTCGAGGAGCCCGCCCGCCAGATCGCCGCTAACGCCGGCGCTGAAGGCAGCGTGGTCGTGAACACCATCCTCGGCAAGGCCGACGGCAAGTACGGCTACGACGCCGCCACCGACAGCTACGTCGACGACATGTTCAAGGCCGGCATCGTGGACCCCGCCAAGGTAACGCGCACCGCCCTGCAGAACGCCGCCTCCATCGGCGCGCTCATGCTCACCACCGAAGTGGTCATCTACGACCACCCCGAGAAGGAAGCGCCCGCACCCGCCATGCCTGGCGGCGACATGGGCGGCATGGACTTCTGAGTCCAGCCTGAACCTAGAAGGTAGGGGCGGGAGTACCCAGAAGATCGGGTACTCCCGCCCTTTCTCGTGGCGCACCGTTCTCGGGTCACGCCGACCGTTGCCCAGTGACTAGCCCCGCGCCTGTAGTAGCGTTTGCTTCAGCTAGGCCGAACCGCGCGAGTCGCGGCGGCGGTAAGAAGTTGGGGAGGACGAGCACCGTTGAGCACACCCAAGGCGCTGGCAGCGAAGTTCCCGGAACGGTGGGTGTGGCCCGACTACGGGGGCGGCTCGCTAGCTAACCTCCCGGCCACCGTTGGTCGACTGCTGGGAGTGAACGGCCCCTGGCGCTCGCCGCCACTAACGCTCACCGCCGAGCGCAGCGAGCTGCAGGGTGGCGCCCGCCACGTGGTGCTACTGCTGATAGACGGCCTCGGCTACCTGAAGCTCCAGGAGCTTCTCGCAGCCGCGGACCCGGGCCTGCACCGGTTGCTGCAGCGCTACACAGCCGGAGTACCGGGCCAGTTGCCGAGCCCGCTAACCTCCGTCAGTCCCTCAACCACCACGGCCGCCACCACCGTAATCCAGGCAGACGGCAGCCCGCCGGGCGGCCTCGGCATCGTTGGCTTCACGCAGCGCCTGCCGCGCCTCGGGGTGGTGGCCAACATGCTCTTCTTCCAACCCGCCAACGACACTGGCGCCCACCTGGGCGACCTGGAGCGATGGGGCGTAACACCCGAGCAGATGCGGGGGGCGCCGTCGATATACCAGCTGCTGGCCACCGGCGGCGTGCGCGGCTATGGGTTGGCCCCCGCCAGCATCTACCGCAACCCGCTCTCGAGACTGCAGTTCGAGGGCGCCGAGGTGAGGGGCTACGTCGACTGGGTCGACATGCTCACCCTGCTGGGATCGCACCTCGAGGCCAGCGCCGGCGCCCCCGGCTTCACGTACGCCTACATGCCCGACTTCGACTCGCTAATGCACCGCGACGGCGCTAACAGTCCGAGCGTGCGGCGCCTGTTCGACGCTTTCGTGCCGCAGTTAGGGCGCCTGCTCGACGAACTCTCGCCCGCCGCGCGTGAGGGCACCCTGTTCCTGCTCACGGCTGACCACGGGCACATGAGCACACCGCTCGCGGGGCAACGCTACCTGACCGACCTGCCCGCCCTGCAGCCGCTGCTGGCCGCCAGTGCGGCGGGCGAGCCGCGTCACGTGTTCCTCTACGCCGCCACCGGAGCGCTGGAAGACCTGCATGCGGCCGCCGCTGAGCTACTGGGCGACGCGTTCGTGGTCCTGCGCGGGGCGGAGGCGCTGGCGGCCGGACTTTACGGCGAGCCCGGCACCCTGCACCCGGAGGCGCACCAGCGGGTGGGCGACGTGGTGCTGCTGGCTCGCGGTCCGGCCACGCTGTGGCCCGACCGTGAGGTCGCTCGACTGCGCGGCATGCACGGCTCGCTCGAACCCGAAGAGATGCTGGTGCCCCTGCTGGCGTTACGGGCTGACCGCTGACGAGGCCAAGGCGGCGAGGTTGGCGGCCAGGGCTGGCGTCAGGTTTCGAGTAGGCTGCGGCCTGTCATGGCCGCTGGCTGCGGCACACCCAGCAGCTCGAGCACGGTGGGCGCCACGTCAGCCAGCGCGCCGCCCTCACGCAGACTGGCTCCCGCCAGCTCGGGGACGTCGGTCACCAGCACGCACGGCACCGGGTTGGTGGTGTGCGCCGTGTGCGGCCCGCCGTCCGGCTCCAGCATCTGTTCGGCGTTGCCGTGATCCGCCAGCACGAGTAGCGCGCCGCCCCGCGCCAGGGTGGCCTCCACCAGACGACCCAGGCCGGCGTCAACGGCCTCGCAGGCCGCCACGGCGGCGGACAGCACGCCCGTGTGCCCGACCATGTCGGGGTTGGCGTAGTTGATGATCACGAACGCGTCGTCGTGCTCACGTATTCGCTTTGCCACGATGTCGGTGAGCTCGGCGGCGCTCATCTCGGGTTGCAGGTCGTAGGTTGCCACTTTGGGGCTCGGCACCAGCACGCGCTCCTCGCCCTCGTAGGCCACCTCACGCTGGGCGTTGAAGAAGTAGGTCACGTGGGCGTACTTCTCGGTCTCTGCCGCGTGGAACTGCGACAGGCCCGCGCGCGCGAGTACCTGCGGCAACGTCTCGTCCACGACGGGTAGCTCGAACGCGAACGGCGCGGCCAGCTCCTTGTCGTACTCCATGAGCGAAGCGAAGGACACCCTGGGGGTGGCGCAGCGCACGAACTCGTTCCAGCCCGGCCCGCCGAGCAGCGCGTAGGTGAGCTGCCGCGCCCGGTCGGCCCTGAAGTTGAAGAAGAACACCGCGTCGCCGTCCTGTACGGGCCCAGTGGGCTGCCCAGTGTCACGATCGACCATCACCGTGGGCGCCACGAACTCATCCGTTTCGCCGCGCGCGTACGCCTGGCTTATGGCCTCCGCCGCGCTGGTGGCGCGCTGCGCGGCGGCGCCGCACACCACCGCGTCGTACGCCAGCTTGGTACGCGCCCAGCGCCGGTCGCGGTCCATGGCGTAGTAGCGCCCGCACACGCTGGCCACCTGCGCGTCGAGTCCCGCCGCGCGCAGCTCGGCGAGTTTCGTCTCGAGCTGTTGCAGGTAGCCGGCGCCGCTGTCGGGCGGCGCGTCGCGCCCGTCGGTGAACGCGTGCACCCGCACCCGCGCTACGCGCCTGCGGGCGGCCAGCTCCAGCAGTGCCAGCAGGTGGCCCAGGTCGGAGTGCACCCCGCCGCCGCTCACGAGCCCCAGCAGGTGCAAGGTGGCGCCCTCCTTGGCGGAGGCGTAAAGCCTAAGCAGCTCTGGCGCCTCAAAGAACGAACCGTCGTCGATGCTCGCCTGGATGTGCGTGAGGCTCTGCCGCACCACGCGGCCAGCCCCTAGGTTCATGTGACCGACCTCGCTGTTGCCCATCTG
>Ga0172382_10003154_pt1 | contig 26448 bp, 26 predicted proteins | sample Leawel138RmetaG_FD_122245 | JGI IMG/M metagenome (GOLD analysis project Ga0172382, IMG submission 122245) | Leachate microbial communities from a municipal landfill in Southern Ontario, Canada - Leachate well 138R metaG | ecosystem: Engineered > Solid waste > Landfill > Unclassified | place...
CTATGGTGAAGCCTGTCTGTTTCACTCGTGAGCATACGACGTAGAATTAGCTTCATCATAATAGATAGGTTTTACCTTTGCATAGGAGAAAACACAATAGTATTTATCTATTATAGTTAATAAGTAAACTATATCCATGCAATTGCTCTTGAGTGATTTTTTTCTTCTATTATTATTTATATGATAAATTGTAACAAGTTGGACATTACTTCTAATAAAAATTGTTAATTATTGTTTATAATGATATAATGATATCATGTTAAGAAGTTGCTTACCATGTTGTATTCATCTGTTTTCTATCACACCTATGGCTGTGTGTTATTGACATTTTTATAAGGTTATAACAATATCGGCTGATAAGGAGGGCCAGATTCATGGCTGATGTAACATACCGCAAGGTATATAACGTACTGAGAGAAAAAATTATTGATAAAACCTTACCAGCCGGTGAAAAAGTCCCGCCCGAACGGGTGCTCTGCGATACATTCGGTGTTTCACGCATTACTGTTCGCCATGCCCTGCAAATGCTGCAGGACCAAGGCCTCGTCGAACGCTTCCCTGGCAAGGGAACGTTCGTTCGACCGATGCGGGAAAAGAAAATGCCCATTCTCGACATGGACTATGAAAAGTACGTGAAGAACGAAGCTCCCGATATAGAACGGAAACTGTTGACCAATGAAGTCATTGCTCCGCCAGAGCACATCATGCGACTGTTGGGACTACTCAAATCCGAAGAATGCCTATTGATTGAGCGCCTTGATGTGATCAACTCCGACCCGCTCAGTTATGATATGGGCTATATCCCGCTCAACTTTACCGCAAGTATCGATGAAGACATGCTTTGCAAAGTCGAATTCTTACGCCTGTGGGAAAAAAGTGAAGGACTGACCATCTCATACGTACAGTCGGCTACAGAGGCGATAGGGGCCGATGCGGTGGCAGCGAAGCGATTGCAAATCCCAATGAACACACCGATATTGTTGACCACGGATCTGGTGTATTCTCCGGAAGGCAAACCCCTGGCGGTATTCATCACCGCTTACCGCGGAGACCGATACACCCTCGTTTCGACAAACTACAGTAACCACCAACGGTATACCAACGGATATACCCTTTAATACCTGATGCTCCTGGCTTTTTGCCAGATGAGTTGAAACACCATATATGAGCTTTACACAAAGAAGCGCGACTGCAAGTGAATTAGCTCCCGACCGGATACAAAAACGACTGATACCGCTTCTGTTGATTATCTCGTTGATCTTCATGAATTTCATAGCACGATCAATCTTTTCGCCACTTCTTATCCAAATCGAACAAGACTTTTCGATTAACCACAGCCAATCCTCACAACTCTTCCTTTACATAACGATCGGTTATGTCGTAGCGGTACTCATCTCAGGCTTTATATCAGCCAAAATCATGAATCGCAGAACACTCATGCTTTCAGCTAGTATCATAGTTCTTGCCATGCTGTTCATCGGAATATCAAGAACATACTTACAATTGGGAATCGGCTTTCTCATGGTGGGTTTCGGTGCGGGGTTGTACCCTGCATCGGGCATCATGGTGATCACCGATATGATTTCAGCCGAAGACTGGCAAAAGGCCCTGGTCCTGCATGATTTAGGACCTCATATCTCCATGATGGCAGTTCCCTTTCTCGTTGCCATGCTATCTTCCTATGTCCATTGGAGGGTACTGGTAATGGCTTCAGCAGCTCTGATGCTTCTTGCGGGAGTGATGTTTACCATCTTCGTAAAAAATGGCAACACACCGGGAACACCGCCTACCTATTCCAACATCTCTGCATTGTTCCGCATCCCATCATTTTGGATCATGGTGATTCTCTACTCACTTGCTTCTGCAGGAATACAGGGTGTGTACCTCATGACTCCTACGTTTCTTGTCGCAGAAGCTGGCTACACTGTGGCATTTGCCAACGCATTGGTAGGCGTCACTCGGACAGTGACCATCCTCACCCTGGCAACAGCGGGATTCGTTGTTGCCAAAGCACCGTTGAAAACCATGCTGGTTTTGATTATGGCGGTTTCCGGATTATCATTATTGCTTACCGGTATCCTTCATGGCCTACCATTGATCATCATGATGTGTGTCCAGCCTGCTTTCAGTGCATTATTTTCATCAATAGGCTATAGGTTACTTTCACTGGTAGGTCCGATACAATTACGTAGCCTTTCGTTTTCCCTAGTCACACCGATCGGTGCGCTGATAGGCACCGGATTGGTTCCTGCATTCCTGGGGTACATGGGAAGCAACTATTCATTCTCTACCGGATTCATGGTGCTAGGAATATTGATGCTCTTATCGGTGCCTTTGGTACCCACTATCCGTTACTTCCACCAACAGCCTTCGTAATCGCCGTTTTTTTACTTGGAAAAGGAGTATGCGCGGTAAAAATTGTGTTTATTTATTGCTTTACTTTGGTCTTCCATATGATATAATGTTATATCTAATGAGTTATGGAGAGATTTCAATGGCAAGACTCATACCCCAAATCGATACCAGATAACTGGGTTGGATTTGGGGTCTTTTTGCATAACGAGGTATAAGATATGTTTGATTTTACAGGAAAAACTGCAATAGTAACCGGGGGTGCCGGTTACTTATTATTACCGGCTTGCCGAGGCTTTCTCGAGCATGGAGGCAACGTGGTCATCGGCGATATCAGCCAAGAACGCCTGGATGAAGCGTGTAGCCAATTGGCCAAGGAGTTTTCTTCTGATGTGGTCTATGGCCATCGATTCGATGCCTCAGATCCAGCATCATCCGAAGAGTTGCTCAAAGCAACCGTGAAACGCTTCGAACGTGTAGATATCTTGGTGATTGGCACCACAGGAGCTTCAGGAAAAGCTATCGATGAATTGACTGCCGAGGATTTCAACAAAGCCAACTACATGAACATCACCTCACCGTTCTTGCTCGCCCGAAGTGCAGCACATTATATGAAGAACGGGGGAAGTATCGTGATGATAGCTTCGATGTATGGCTTGATAGCACCGAATCCATCGAATTACCATCCCCTTGGATTGACTCCCAACCCAATCGAATACGGAGCGGGTAAAGCTGCGATGTGCCAGATGGTACGGTATTTGGCAGCTGCCTGGGGGCCCAAGAACATAAGGGTCAATGCAGTGGCCCCGGGAGCGTTTCCCTGGGTGGGTATCCACAGCCAGAATCCAGCATTTATGAAAGTATTATCAGATAAAAGCATGCTCGGGCGTATCGGGAAACGAGAAGAAGTCGGAGGGGCCGTGGTATTCTTATCAAGTGACGAAGCATCGTTCATCACCGGACAAATACTGAGTGTGGACGGCGGCGTGACTGCCTGGTAACAGCAGAAAAGGAGTGGTTATTATGAGCAAACCATTGATTGATAAAAAAGACATTAGTTTGGCAATATTTGGCATTACTCCGGGGAATGGGCATCCCTATTCGTGGAGTGCGATGTTCAATGGCTATGATAAGGCCTTGATGGAAAAAGAGTGCCCATATCCTGCGATTCCTGATTATTTAAGTAAACAGCCACCTGAGACGTTGACAATTCCCAATGTTAAGGTGACCCATATCTGCTGTACCGGCGAAGGTGAGTTCACTGCCGAACACGTTGCCCGCTGTTCGTTGATTCCCAATGTCGTCGAGACACCTGAGGATGTCATAGGGAAAGTTGATGCGGTGATCGTGGCAACCGATATCGGTTCGGAACATGTCGAACGCTGCAGACCGTTTGTCGAAGCAGGGATTCCCCTGTTTGTCGACAAACCGATGGTAGATAACGCTAAGGATTTGGCAGTGTTCAATGCATGGATCAAAGAAGGCAAGCCGATTCTCAGCTCATCATCGATGCGCTATGTGAAAGAATTCTTGCCTTACCGTATCTCCACCCATAACCTTGGCGAACTACGGTATGTTTCCACCACGATGTGTAAATCATGGGAAACGTATGGAATCCATGCCCTCGAGGGCATCTATCCCATACTGGGCCCCGGATTCATCTCTTGCAAGAATATCGGAACAAAAGACCGTAACCTTGTGCTCTACACCCATAAGTGCCAAGCAGATGTCATGGTGGTGGTGCGTAAGGACATGTATGGCGGAGCAGGGCTGCTCACCATAGCCGGAACCAAAGGTGCCGATCAACTAAGAAGCATGGATTCCTTCTATTCATTCAAGGCCCAGCTTGAATCGTTTGTTTCTTATCTGCGTACCGGTGTGAGACCGTTCCCGTATGCCGAGACCGAAGAGTTGATGCGAATGATCATTGCCGGAATCCAAAGCAGGGATGCCGGTGGAAAAGAAATCTTCTTGAAAGATGTTCTGTAAAAGAAAAGGACGGTTACTATGAAGTTTTCCATGAGAGAAAGCCGTGTGTTGAGAAAATTACGCCAAGGACAGCTGGTGCTGATGACAAAAATCAACTCATCCGACTGCAGGGTGTCTGAAATAGCAGCCCGTTATGGTTTTGATTGTATCTGGGTCGGGATGGAACATATCGGTAATGACCTGTCGGTCATTGAACGCAATGTGCTTGTTGGCAAGTCCTATGATGTCGATGTGCTCTGCCGCGTTGCCAGGGGAAGTTACAGTGACTACATCAGGCCCCTTGAATTGGATTGCACCGGCATCATGGTGCCGCATGTGATGAGTGCGGAAGATGCTATGAACGTGGTTCGCATGACACGTTTCCCACCCATGGGAAGAAGGGCTGTCGACGGAGGAAACGCCGATGCAGGATACTGTAATGTTCCGTTCGAGGAATATTTGGAAACGGCGAACAAAGAACGCTTTATCGTATTGCAAATAGAAGATCCCGAGGCTGTTGACGAATTGGATGCGATAGCTGCCGTTCCCGGTTATGATGTGTTGCTCTTCGGAGCCGGGGATTATAGTGTCGCTATCGGCCATCCAGGGCAAATGGACCACCCCGAGGTGGTCAGAGTGCGCAAGCTGATTGCCCAGACAGCTAAAAAGCATGGCAAGTTCGCCGGCGCGGTCGGAAGCCCCGCGAACTTGCAGAGCCTTGTCGACATGGGATATTCATTCATCAGCATCGGTGCTGACGTAGTGGGCTTGAGTCTTTACTGGCAAGATTTGGCCTCGGCCTGTGGCATTTCCAATTCGAACGAACCGGTATCCCAATACGGGATGAAAGCCTGAACGGAGGAACTGTATGCACGTGATGAAAATGCTTTCCCTTGAGGGTAAGACTGCCCTTGTCACCGGAGGAGCAGGTAAATACGGTCGTCAAATCGTAGCATCCCTGGCAGAAGCCGGAGCGAATGTCTTCATTGCCTCAAGGAATGTGGAAGCCCTTGAAAAAGTCGCTGAGTACCACCGGCAGCGCAATGAAAAGGTCCATGCCCTGAAACTCGATCTCGGTTCGGAAGAGTCGATCGCACAGGTGAGAGATTCAATTTTGGAAAAAACCGGTCGAATCGATGTGTTGGTAAACAATGCGGTGGCGCGGATTGTCGGCACGTGGGACGATGATCTTTCTGCCTATGAAGAGAGCTGGCGTATCAACGCCACCGGGTTGCATGCGGTCACACGGGCGATCGGCAAGATCATGGAAGGGCAAAAAAGCGGATCGATCATCAATATCGGCTCGATGATGGGGATGGTTGGTATCGAGCACCACAATTATGACGGGACGGAGATGGGCAAAGGCTGGCCTGCCGATTACTTCTTCCATAAGGGCGGCATGATCAATTACACACGCTTTTGCGCCTCCTATTTCGGACGATTCAATGTCAGGTGCAACTGTGTGAGCCCCGGAGGACTTTTTGAGCCGAGCCAACCTGCGCAGTTCGTAAAGAACTACAGTGACAGGACCCAACTGGGCAGGATGGCCAATGATACTGATTTGAAAGGAATCATCGTATTTCTGGCATCCGAGGCTTCCGCGTATGTAACCGGAGCAAATATTCCCGTCGACGGTGGTTATACGGCCAAATAGTTGGAGAACGAAGATGAAACGATTAGTAATCACCAATGCATCGGTGGTCACCGACAACACGATCTTAGCCGGGTATTCGGTATACTGTGCAGATGGTGTCATCGAAGCGGTAGTCCCTCCTGGAAGCGATAAGCATGGTGTTGCCGATGTTGTCCTTGATGCCGGCGGAAAGTTCTTGCTGCCAGGATTTATCGACTTGCATATCCACGGCTCTTACAACAAGATGATCGATTCGGGTACGGCGGATCTTGAAGCATTGTGTAGGATTCTTCCCCGTTACGGAGTCACCGGATTTCTTCCCACTGTTACTCCGATGAAAGAACCCGCTGAAGATTACCGTCTGCTCAAAGAACTCGCTTCAGCTAGCTCGGAAGGAACTGAAATCCTCGGATTCTTTTTGGAAGGGCATTACTTGCAACTCACCGGTGCCATCGCCAATATTCCACGAATCTACGATGTTCAACGAGTTGAAGATCTTCTCTCTTCTGCTGCTCCGTATTCCTGTGTGTTTGGCGTATCCCCGGAAGTTCCGGGTATTGAGAAGCTATTACCGTTGATGGCCAAAGCGTATCCGGCATTCATCACCCACACGAAGGCCACTGTTGAACAAACAAAGAAGGCCATACAGGCAGGAGCACGCCACGCCACCCACTTTTACAACGTATTTCCCTATCCGGGAGATAAGGAGGGCGGGGTGCGCGGATGCGGGACGGTTGAAGCGATCATGGCCGATCCGTCGGTCTCGGTCGATTTCATCCTCGATGGCGAACATGTCGACCCGGTTGCCATTGAAATGGCACTGGCATGCAAAGGCCATGATAATGTATCGCTGATTACCGATGCCAATATCAATGCCGGACTTCCTCCCGGCAGGTATACCGGCATAGGGGGGCGACCTATCACTGTCGCTTACGAAGGAGCTCCCGCACGCATGGTGGACAGTTACAGTGATGATGCGCCCCCGGGAGGTTTGGTCGGTAGCGGTCTTACGATGGATCGTGCCTTGAGAAACGCCATCAAGTTACTTGGTATCAATTTACCCCTTGCATCGAAGATGGTCTCTGCGAACCCTGCGAGAGTGTTGGGGTTGGAACATGTGAAGGGACGGATAGCTGAAGGTTATGCTGCCGACTTTGTATTGATGAATGACGCATTGCAAGTTGTCTCGTGCCATATAGCGGGAACGCAACGCTTTTCTTCATAAAGGAGGACGATATCGTGAGGTATAAGGATACGGGGGAAATCCATAAAGATTTCCATCTGGCAGTCGATAGGACGATCACCTACATCATGGAGCATTACGGGGAGCAATTCCTTATTGATTTGTGTAAGCGGACGTCGCAGCAGGTGTACCAGGATATCTACCGGCATCTGAAAGAAGGAGATCTGTGTGCGTTAGCCGAACATTGGCAATACTACTACACAAGGGAAGGCGGAGAGTTCACCTTGACCCAAGATAATGATCAATTGGTACTGACGGTAACAAAGTGTCCTGCCGCAGAGCATATCATCAAGATCAAAGGCAGTCTGTCGCCTTACTATCACCGATTCGATGAACTGCTTGTTGGCTCCTGGTGTGAGCATACTCCGTTTGTTTCTACCTTCACCGTCCATAATCCCGTATCGTATACGATCACGGTAAGGAGGAACCATGCTAGCCAGTGATCATTTTGTCAGAATGTATAACGAACTGTTCAAGTTGCTCGAGCAGCTCGGTCGCGGTCATCTTGTGCGCTACTGGCTGGAAATATCGAATTTGCAAGAATCGTTGATGCAACGCTATTTTGAAATGGATGGATACGAAGGCTTGTATGCCTACTGGGACCATATCAGAAAAGAAGAGAACTGCGATATGGACATGCAGGTGTTTGACGATTACTTCGAGTTGAGAATGAACAAATGTCCATCGCTGTCCAAAAATCTTGATAATGATGCGGGCCTATCGTTGAACTATTGCGAACACTGTGCGGGATGGATCAATCCCGTACTGACCAAACACGGATTCTATCCGGTATACGATATCATTTCCCGCAAACAACCCCGGTGCATCATGAGGATTTTCAGGGACAAGAAGAAAGCAATCGAATGTTCGAAGACAGTGCATGAACTGTGGGATCCGTACGGAGACCTGACGGTAAGAGAGGAATAAGATGTTTGACCTTTCCGGAAAGATTGCCTTGGTCGTGGGGGGTGCCGGATATCTGGGCTCAGCGATATGCCGGGCATACGCCGAATGCCATGCCCGGCTTGTCATCGCGGATTGGAATGAAGAACGATTGGATGCGTTGGTCAAGGAACTGGAACGTACCGGTGCCCAGGCACGTGCCGTCTGTCTTGATTGCACTGACAGCGGCAGGACCGCTCATCTGATGCAGTCGATCAAAGCACGGGAAGGTTCGTTGGATATCCTGGTCAACGCGACCTACAACCGGACAAACAAATCGGTTGAAGACTTGACCGAAGAAGAATTCAATAGGGCAAACGAAGTGAACATCACATCGATGTTCACCCTCGCACGGCAGGCAACTGAGTTGATGCAATCAGGTTCGTCAATTATTCTCTTTTCTTCGATGTACGGAACAATTTCACCCAATCCGAGTGATTACCAACTTCCGGTGGTTCCCAATCCTATCGAATACGGGGCAGGGAAAGCCGCGATCAACCAAATGACCCGTTACATGGCGTCCTGGCTTGGTCCGAGGGCGATCAGGGTGAACGCAATCGCTCCGGGATCGTTTCCCTGGAATGTGAAGGATAATGAAGCTTTTATGGAAAAGCTGCGGGCAAAGAGCGTGCTGCATCGAGTCGGGATTCAGCATGAAATTGCCGGTGCTGCGGTGTTTTTAGCTTCGGATGAAGCTTCGTTCGTCACCGGACACATACTGGCGGTCGATGGCGGTTCCACCATCTGGTAAGAGAGGATACATATGAAAGATATCGCGTCGTTGTTCTCATTAAAAGGTAAAGTAGCGCTGCTCACCGGCGGATGGGGAGGCTTCGGCCTACAATGCCTCAGGGCTCTGGCAGAGTCGGGTGCCAAAACTTATATCGCTTCACGCACTATCGATAAGCTTGAAGAGGTCGCGATAGAGTATCGCAAACGCGGATTTGATGTTACCGCGATGCAATTTGACCAAGGTGATGAACAATCGATTCTAAAATTACGCGATACTATTGTAAACGAAGCAAACACCATCGATATCTTGGTCAACAATGCTGTTTCAAGAACAATGAAGAAAGGGTGGGATGATACTGCCGAAGCCTTTGACTTGAGCATGCATATCAATGCCACAGGACTGTTTGTCCTTACCCGAGCGGTAGGCGAGGTGATGATACGACACAATTCAGGATCGATCATCAACATCGGTTCGATGATGGGCATGGTCGGCACCGAGTACCATAACTACGAAGGAACCGACATGACCGGTTGGTATCCCGACTATTTCTTCCATAAAGGCGGAATGATTAACTTCACACGATTCTGTGCCTCGTACTTCGGGCGTTACGACATCCGTGTGAACTGCATCTCTCCCGGGGGATTGAAAGCACATCAGCCACAGGCATTCTTGGATAACTATGCCCAACGGACCATGCTGGGAAGGATTGCAGGGGATGAGGACCTCATCGGCAGCATCGTCTTCTTTGCTTCGGATGCCTCGGCTTATGTTACCGGAACGAACCTACCTGTAGACGGTGGGTATACCGCGAAATAAGAAAGGATCTGTTATGACAAGCCAGCAACGGGTGATCGCAGCAGCGGAACGTAGGAAGACTGACAAAGTGCCGACATCATTGCGATGTACGCCCGAAGTAGAAAAAGCTCTGATCAACCATCTGGGTGTCAGGACAAAACAGGAAGCCTATGATGCGCTCGATATCGATCTCAGATGGGTCTATGTGCCGTTCATCGGACCGAAGGAACGCTCGGCTCCCGTGATGGGAGGCGAGGGCTTCGATTTCTGGGGGTGCGGCAACACCAAGATGGCCAACGAGTACAATACGTATTATGAGATAACGTATCATCCATTGGCAAAGGCCCAATCTGTTGAAGATGTTGAGAATTACGACTGGCCCAGTTTGGACTGGTGGGATTATGATGCGATGCCCCGGATCATCGAGAAGGAGTTTCAAAAAGATCGCCGTGCAATCATATTTTTTGCCGGCGGAGCGTTTGAAACTCCCTGGTACATTCGCGGATTGGAACAATTCTTGGTAGACCTCTATCTGAACCCGGATATCGTGACAGCAATCTGTACGAAAGTAGAGAACTATTATCGAGAACGGGCACTGCGTGTTATCGAAGCATCCAACGGGATGATCGATGTCATCGGATCGGGGGGAGATCTCGGAGGAGAGCAGTCCATGATGGTCAATCCGGAGGTATGGAGAGAATTGATCAAACCCCATTCGACCAAACTTATCAGAACATTCAAGGATATGCATTTGAAAACCTTCTATCATTCGGATGGTGCGATTACTCCGGTAATCAATGATTTTATTGAAATGGGACTCGATATTCTCGATCCGATCCAAGTCGGAGCCAAAGGAATGACACCTGAAGAGCTTTTTCCCCGATTTGGGGATCGGCTCTCATTTCATGGCGCGATTGATGAAGTGGATCTGCTTACATCCTCGACTTCTGAAGAAGTCTATAACGAGACCCGACGCGTCATTTCAATCCTAGGACAAAACGGGGGCTATATCGTATCACCGACTCACAATGTCCAAGGTGATAAGACGATGGAGAATGTCCTGGCCATCTTCAAGGCCGTTGATGATTTGAAACTATCTTGATACGTGACTATAATCCACACATCTCAATGAAAAGATGAAATCTATAGGGGCATATACACTTATTAGCTGTAGATAGATATACCTATCTACCAAGTCTATAGTATTACGTGGTCCTTAAGGTGGGTTTGTGAATCTACGGCAGCTTTTCAAGTTCTATGCTATTGATGCTCCTCTGATATAAATTGCTGTCATTTCTAGCTTTTCATTATGGGCATCAATATTTGAGAAAAACTATTACTCGGGTTCTGAGTTTATTATTACACATTGAGTTCGTTGAAAAAATTCAGGACAAAGTATGCACAACAACTTCACACCCCCTATGTGTTGCATACTAACGATGTGAAGGTAGATGATGGCATCACGTATCTCCCACTCTATATGGCCCCGTTATTGTAGCTAAAAAGGCAGTGTATCAATTGGGAGCCTCAGAGCAGGGTAGTGCTGTTCAATCAAAGAACTTCGTGTACATTCGCTTGTATTTCAGATCTATTACGTACAGAAAGATATGAATAATTTGTACGAGAATATCCATTATCAGAAAATAATCGAACTGTACTTATCTTTTTATATGCAGTATAATGCAACTATTGTTATATTAGTGTGCATTATACTGCATGTTATGGATAGAATATGGTGAATGGACCCTTACCCCTTCCCGCGCTTCGAGCGATGCGTAAGTTGGGACAAGACATCAAGGATGCTCGGCTTCGTAGGCGCATTACCGCCGCACTGCTTGCAGAGCGTGCGAACATCTCTTTACGAACTCTTTCCAAGATAGAAAGAGGAGATGCCACTGTTGCCATCGGTTCCTATGCTGCCGTCCTTTTTTCATTGCGTATGATTGATCGCTTCGCGAATATCGCTGATGCGCAATACGACAGAACCGGTATCGAATTAATGCAGGAGCAACTACCCAAGCGTGTGAGGATTCCAAAGAAAAAAGATGAAAAGACAGAATAACATGGATAGTTCACGAGTGTTTGTCTCCATCCAGCTTGGGTCGGAAGTACTACCGGTAGGGATTCTTTGGCACCATCGCAAATCTGGTTGAGAGAGCGCATCCTTCGCATATGATGCTTCTTGGCTCAGGCATCCTGATTCATTTGCCATCGATCCAGCTTTGAACCTCACCGAAGGAACGTTCCATACCTTTGAACAACACAAGATATTCGGTGCGATCGGAGACTCTGCACCAGATAGGTGGGGACGCGTACTCATGAAACGTGCTGAGAGTACACGTGCGAAATCTTGTGGAGAATCTCCACGTTTACTTGGTGAAATCGATTATCTTCTGGGAGTGGATGATGTGGCGCGACAGGGTGCATTGAGATTTTCTTTGCATGAACACGGTCCATACCTCGCCTCAAAAGAGGTACATCCGATTCCACCTCTGATACAGCTTCCTCTGCTACTCGATGCAACGACACGATATCTTGAAGAAACCGAAACTATGGAGGATTTGAAGTTACTGTTGGCACCAGGGGCATCTCTTGGCGGAGCTCGACCCAAAGCTTCTGTATTAGATGTGGATGGACATCTCGCATTGGCAAAATTTGGGAAAAAGGATGATGAATACTCTGCTGTGCTGTGGGAAGCTGTCGCACTGACACTTGCTGAGAAAGCAGGCATACACACTACAGCATGGCGTCTTGTCACTATTACCGATACACCGGTATTGCTTGTGCGTCGTTTCGATAGAGAGAAGCACCAACGAATCCCGTTCTTGTCTGCCATGAGCATGCTCGGAGCTTCAGATAACGAAGAACATTGCTATCTGGAGATCGCATATGCACTTGAACAGTATGGTGCGAAACCCGAAAGAGATTTGGAACAATTGTGGCGAAGAATCGTATTCACCGTACTGATTTCCAATACTGATGACCATCTCAAAAATCATGGGTTTCTCTATGATACGACAGCTCACGGTTGGTATCTTAGTCCCGCCTATGATATGCATCCCGTTCCAGGATCGGCTACATCCCGGATCCTATCCACTGCAATCACCTTCGATGATCCAGTAGCTTCATTGGATGCTGCACTGCGTGTGGCCAAAGAATTTCGACTAAATCATGAAAAGGCTACACACATCATTGGCGAAGTCTCCACGATGATATCGCATTGGGATACAGTTGCCAGACAGTTGGGAATCGCGAAATCAGAGATTGAAAGCATGGCTTCCGCCTTTAACATTTGGTAAGTTGTGCAATTTAATGTAATAAAACGCTTCGTTAGTTATCAACAAGCATCAACCAAGGTCTAAACGAGATTTCCGCGATATTCATTCTCATGTACTATTTTCTTCACTAGTATCAGAGGCACTATCAGAACCATCGTTTTTGCGCATGCCTCTCAATTCTTTCCCCATGCGGACCATGCAATGCCAGTAGTTGCGCTCAGCTTGATGTATTGCTCTCTGTAGTTTCTGCAACTGGAGTTCTTCATCCAATAACCAATCCGGACGGACCTGGCCTACATTCAACATGCTTTCAAGTAGTTGGATATGTTTTAATTTCGGGTGAAGCAGTTGTACTGAAGAAAGGATTTTTTGGGAAATATTGTCATAAAACGGAATCAAGAATGTATCACTGCTGTGAACATATGTTGCTTCGAGCTCTTCTACATTATCGATAGATTGTGGAAGAAATGAACTTTCTTCCACAGTATTCTCAATATATAGATAGTAAAGTGCTGATACATCCTTATCATCCGAACGTCTTAGGATCCTACCTAGCCGTTGAATTCGTTGCCGTTCTGTTTGCGTGCTGGATAGCACTATTCCCACATCGGCCGCGGGAATGTCAAATCCTTCATCAAGAGCTTTGCAACATACCAGTATTCGGGCTTCTCCTTCCCGATATCGCTGGATAGCCCTCGCTTTTGCACCATCCTCCATCCCGGAATGATAACGAACCACCCGGTGGCGATATTCGGATGAAAGCTCGTGATACAAGCGATCGCTTTGTTCAATCAACTCACCGAATACAATGATTTTTGTTTCCCTGCTCAAACGTTTTATTAATGCCTGAGCGCATTTCAACCGGATATCTGCTGAATATAATACATTGGTTCTATTATGCACCAGAACAAGCAGCTGTTTAGCCCATGCGGCAATTTTTTTATCCTTGACCGTACTCAGAGCACTCAAGACCCTGAAGAAATCAAAATCGGTTATTTCTCGTTCAATCCAGAGGTTCTTGATACCCTTTTTGATAAGCGTCGATATCTTATTAGAATATCCATCATAGATCTCGCGTTCTGTTTCATCGAACTGCAGCGCTATACGGTATAGTACACAGGTAGTAATTACTTCCTGTTCGATGGCTTCGGAAAATCCATACGTATATAACACAGGTCCTAGAGCTGGAACCAAAACATCTGAGAAACCATACGTTTGCAATGTCGCCGAAAGTCCCAATGAGTAATAGCGTTGGACGGTTTCTTTGGGCACATAAGAGATACACTCAAATATTTTTTTATTCTCAACGCTTGCATAATGATGGCATTCGTCGGCAATGAGGAACACTGAAGCTTGTTGTTCCCAATCTTCAATGATATGTCTGGAAAGTGTATAGCGGGCTGAGTTGACAACATATACCATGAACGGACGATCAGGGGCATCCTTATGATTGCCATGCCAACAGCCGACTGATGATCTTGGTACCCCTTGAGCTTCCAATGCAGAAATCCATTGGTTTACCAAAAAAGTTTTGGGAACAACGATTTTTACCCTAAGATTACCCCCAAGCATTTTTTTTAAGGTAATAGCTATTGAGACTGCCAAGCGAGTCTTCCCGGCTCCCGTGACAACTTGCACCATACCTCGGCCACCATGATCAAACCATTTTTCCATGCATGCTCGTTGCCAGGCGTATAACTGAGAATCCATCAATAATTATCCTTCTTGAATCTAAGAAAAACGATTGTAAAACGCTAGAGTTTATACTACCATCAAATACATTCTGGATAAAGCCTAAGTGATAATGGAAAGGAATCAATGATGGACTATGAAACGATGTATCAAGCATACCAAGCGCTGGAGAAATCTTTAAAAGATAAGCTAAAAGGTTTGACAAAGCTGCAAAAAGCTCTCGGAAAAGAATTGGAATCAGGCGAGTTAAAATCATTTCCCAAAGATATCGCAGCGACACAGAGCACAACAAGTGAAGTTTCGGAGGTCTTGAAAGAAATCGAACACCTTGTAAGTGGTTTTGACGCTCGTGCATACATGGAACAAGGGTACTATGCAACACAAATGCTTGATATTTGTGATGAACAAGGCATCGATGTTATCGGAGAATTCCCGATGTATGAGATGTTTCCGTTTACGGTACGCTTTGATGTGGAGAATCAAGAAATCTCCATCGACCGAAAAAAGATTATGTGTGCCCGTCCCGCCAGTTTGGTCAGCAGGATACAAAACAGCCGCGACAAATTGATGAAGGCGTCATTCAACGCAAGTCAATTTGCCAACGAATTGGCTAATGCCTATGATTTGGTAATCCTTGCATCGAACAAGCAACCGGAATCGGATGTCTATCTACAGACAATCTATAAATATCTCGTACCGATGAGTCGTTTTAAGAAGGATTATGACCAACAAAGTTTCGCATTCGATCTAGCACGTTTGTTCTCATCCGACATGACGGAAGTGAAAGACGGACGTTCATACCAATTTGGTCCGAGTAGGAACAATAAAAAAGCGATCCGTATTTTGGATCATGAAGGCCACGAACATTTTTTGGCCACCATCAGATTTTTTTCGTAACAAGAGGTGAATCATGATGTCGGAATCGGAAGAAGATTTCAAAGCCAGAGCTCATATCGCTGATGCCAGGCATTCGACCATCATCCAACTTGCCCATGGAATTGCTCCTGCAGATGACTCTGTACTCGAACAAATGTCCGTAGGAATAGATTTTATCACTGATTTTTGGCGAGACAAGTATTTACGGGAATATATTTCTGCCGGTGGAAGTAAAATAAAGTTTATCACCGGTCAAAGCGGAAGCGGAAAGACACACCTTTTACACCTGCTTTCCAATCTTGCCCGAAAGGAACATTTCGTTACTGTTTCGTTTTCTGCGAAAGAAGTGTGGTTGCATGATTTTAAAGAAATATATTTGGAAATCCTCAGGCAAAGCGATGTGCTAAAGATTTTGGAAGACTGCAGTCGTAAGGTCATCAACGAAATGGGCTTTGATTGGCAAGACATCCCCCAAGGGAAGGTGTTTATTGACTATCTGGGTGAACTCGGTCTCGCCGATGGTATCACAAGACGCGAAATTCGGTTACAGCTAAAGACGCTCTTTTTAGACAACCCCTTGTTGGACAATAATTTTGCGTTAGCTTGCAGTTTAATTTGCGGGGGAATCCTAGGGCACCCGTTCCTCGAACAACAAAGCAGGCAATTGCTCCTTTCATTTTTACATGGAGACTCAAATGTCAAGCTTTCATCACTCAGACCGTTAGGTCTCTCTGCCTCCCGAATCACAAAATTCAACGCAAGACACATGCTCCGTTCCCTTTCCGAGATCATACGACTGAGCGGACATGCAGGATTATTCATCACGATCGATGATGTTGACATCTTACTCGATGGTTCAGCTCTGAATCCGATGCATTACACCAAGATGAAACGTGATGATACCTATGAAAGTCTTAGGCAGTTGATTGATGATATAGACAGTCTTCATAACATCATGTTTATCTTTGCATTCGAACGGGCTCTCATCGATAATGAAAACAGCGGAATGAAGTCCTACCAGGCCCTCTGGATGAGAGTGCAAAACGAGATAGTATCGGGAAAACTAAATCGTTTTGGCGATTTGTTAGATTTGGATTCAGCTGCTTCCCAGATGTATGATGCCGAGGCAATAGTACAGATGTCGCGTAAGCTTGCCCGCATCGTAAATAGCATTGACATCGATGCCCAGACAATCAATCCTGAACAAGTTGACGAGATATTGCAACTTGCTAAAACCGGAGGCATTTCGATACCCCGGTTAGTAAACCGATCAACGTTGGGTAACATTGAAGGAGAGAAGGCACATGTTTGATTATGAAGCAAGGCATATCATCGAGGCACTGCGATCAGGAATACCTTCCCGAGCAATCGGTCATTATTTTTCAGAAGCCAGACCGTTGATAATGCAAGAGATCCGGCATGATTTGGATGATGTCAGGACTATAGGAACCTCACGAGGAAAGATCATCAGCGGAAAATATGGAGAGGGGAAAACACATCTTCTCAACACAATTTTCAATCTTGCCCATGAGAATAACATGGTGGTGTCCATCATTTCGTTGAGTAAGGAAACTCCGCTTGATAAACTGTATCTGATTTATCAGAAGGTCATGAACAATACGTTCCTTCCGAAAAAGGAACAGCCGGGAATCATGCAAGAATTTGAGCACATGCATCCTGAGAGCACCATCGCTAATGAGATGCTGTTGTTCACAGCCAAACAACTTGAAACCGATAAACTGTACTATGTGCTGCGTTCATATCTTAATACCGATGATCAAGATGAAAAATATATGTTGCAAACCGATTTGGAAGGAGATTACATATCTAATACCCAAGTAAAGCAACTGTATCGTAGGATTTTCAGTGAAAAAGTAACATTCCAGAACAATTTCAATAAATATAAGCATTGCCAAGATTACTTTGCGCTGTTAAGCCATTTGTTCAGATTATTAGGATATGCCGGATGGGTATTATTATTCGATGAAACTGAATTGATCGGGCGAACAGGAAAGAAGACTCGCATGAAAGCATATACAAATATGTCCCATTTTCTCTTTCCTCAAAAACGATTTGAAGCGATGTACAATGTTTTTGCCATCAGCTCATCATTTATTGAAGATGTGATCGAAGGAAAACACGAGTATGAGAATCTACAAGCTCTTGAGAAAGAAATGGATACTGCTTCTGTAAAACGAGTACTCGATACGATCCGTCAAAGTTCACAACTGGTTCCTCTCACAAAATCTGAAATTACAGGAATAATTCAAAAACTTATCTTTTTCCATGGACGGGCATACGATTGGAATCCTCAAATCGATATGAATCTATTGAAGAAACAAATTGATGGGAGCGGATATCTGTTGCGGACCAAAATTAGAAGCGCGATAGAATACCTCGACCAAATGCTTCAATATGGGAAAGTTGGGGAAACAACGATACGACATATCAGCACTGATACATATGGTGAAGAACCACCTGACTTACAGTCCTTACTCGAATAAGGTGGTAAGAAAGCTATTATATTTACCTAGCATGTGTTCAATCGGTGAACATCTAGATTGATGAGAAAACTAAGGGTAATTGTTGATTAGCTGGTTCATAAGCTGGCGGAAACACACCGATAATTGAGAAATAATTAGGATATCGTTTCAAATGATGTTTTAATCTCGTCCCAACAAAAAAATATACCTCTTTTTGTAAAGCAAAATCATCATAATATTTCTTTCTTATTTGCTCTACAGCTCTTGTCTGATCATGTGCATACTTTAAGAATAAAGCAGCAATTTCCCAATCTTCCAATAAAGAATCATATTCTTTTCTGTTCGAGTCTAAGAATCGGTATCCAAATCGGAATGGTATGGATCGAGCGAATTTCCAATAAAGAGGGATATCAGTTTCAAACATATCATGTTGATCCCTCAAATTTTTTTCAATTGCTATTTTCTTACTATCAAGTTCTTTCGTATCAATCTCACGAACAGTAAAATCCAATATTCGCGAAGGTTTAAAAGTAGCTAACGACTTACATGGCCCCACAGGGTCTGAATCAATTAAAAGTTTATCCATACTGGTGTAGACGTTTTTCAGACATACTGTTCTGCGTAAAGGCCAATGCCCTCCGCCGGTGTCTAGATGACCAATAATGCGAATACTATCACTATTACAGAAATATGATTCTGGCCTTCGATCCTTATTGATAGATCGTTTCTCAACCTCCACTTCAATCCAGTCAAACTTCTTGAATTGTTTTTCTTCATCAAGCATTCTGAATCTGATAGGATAAAGTCTTATCCACTCGCCACTTTCAGTTAATCCGGCGGTACAGACAGTTTCAATATATTTATTCGCAGGAGTGGGATATGTCTTCACTGTGATGAGAATTTTTTTCTTTTCCATCCTTTACACCCGAATTTTTAAGTGATGTGTTTTACAGATATCCTCGAAATATTGCTACTGCAATAATCTGCCAAGTGGGAACGATGACATTCTTTCGGTGATTTTTCATAGCACATAAGAGCAACATTCCTATCCGATGCAATGTTGCCAATATGCTTTATTGTCTTAGGATTTGATGGCAAAATATTCTCTTCATACCATTTAAAAAGTTCTTCCCGCTTGTTATCAGGTAAGAACTTATTCCTTATATCTGAAGCTATACCAACATCTGGAACATGCATATAGCTAATATTAACTTCGTTTAAGTATTTCATAAGGCGTGATTTTGAAAAATCACGTTTCATGCTGATGGGATTGTATCTAACATCAATAAGCACTTTAATGTTTCTTCTGATTAACTGAAGAATGAAAGTTTCAATATTCAATCCTTCATACCCTATCGTGTAAAGGGCATGAGCAGCAGTATCAATAATCTTTATAGCCTTTTCCCGTTCATTGAGAAAATCTTCATCAAATCGCATAGAATTTACCCATTCACTATAAATTGTATAAAATGGGCGTTTGTTATAAGTAATATTGATCAATTCCATAGTTGATTGATTACCATAATGGGCAATTGTTGATGAGACTTTCTGAACATCATCTTCGCGCAAGCCAATATCCAAATTTTTGAGAACAGGCTTGTTGATTGCTATCTTGGAATAAATTGAGTTGTCTTTGTCAGGAACCAATGAAATGATACCTTGGTGCTCTAAAATTTTTTGGTCGTTGTGTAGAGTGAATGAATAGCAACCATATCTGTTAGGAATAAAATCATATGTTCTGGGGTTGCTTTGATCCAACGTTAAGAGAAACATTAATTTTTGGATATCAATCTGGCTAACCGGCCTATCAAGTTTTTCCAACAAAGATAAGAATAATTTTCTTCGGTAATACATGTATTCTCCAAATGCACTATGTACAAAATCCTATAGCGTTGATATTGACTGACAGCTAAACTGGTTCTTTACTAAACAATAACATGGTTACTATCAAATTGCATTCATTAAGGGTATCGGATAAACAAATGCGTATCCTGCATTTCATTTATCATCAATAGGTACAACCAATCCCAAGTGAGCGAGAAAGAAACAACTCGTCGGTGACAATCCATACTGCCCGCTTTTGACATTACCCTCTAGAAAATTGAAAATATACTACCACTACCTTGTACTTACATCAACTTCTGGTAATTGGCATAAGGTCTAACCACTTTAAATGTCAGCGACTGAGGTGGATTAATAGTAGAAAAGCCTTAAGACTCGCAATCGTGCCTTGAAAAACTACAATGTAAGAATTTCTACAGAGTAAGGTTGCAACGACAGGTACTGGCTTGCAAACGGTATCGGTAAATTCACCTGATGGCGGACAACCGAATGAGGTACAGAAAGATTACCCCCTCAATTTTGGCTGGGACCACTGCTACTATTTCAGAATAGAAAGGATACTGAGAAAACCACCATCTACCCATTCATAATTGATGGACTATTAGGTGAGAATGTGAGATAATGCATTCAAGAGTGATGAAGATGCCATATATTTGGAACCATGCTGACTGGCCTGATTATTCTTATGATGCCCAAAAGATAGACGAGTGCCATAACTCTTATCTCGTGCAGAAGAAGGCCAGTGATCTTGTGTTCACACTCATTGATCCGGATATGGGACAAAGAATGCATGCCCGTTCACTTACTGATGAGATGCTCTCGAGTTTCGAGATGGAGGGAGAGAAGATCTCGTATGAGTCGGTGTATGCTTCTATCTGTAGACGTCTTGATATTCACCTGGAGATCAAGGCCAAGACTGATCGTTATGCTGAGGATATTGCGAAGATTGTTCTTGATGCGACGGAGAATCTCCAACGGCTATCCACAACGAGGATCAAGCAATGGCATTCACTGCTCTTCTCTTCCATGGCTGGTCTCAAACCCGATCATTTCGGCGAATATCGGCAAGGTCCGGTATACATCACCAAAGGTAGTGGCCGCAATTCAGAAATTATCTATGAAGGACTTCCTCCTCGAGCTATTGAAGGAGCGATGGAAGATCTGGTGGATTATATCAATGGGGCACGAGAAGAGAAACCTTTGGTAAAAAGTGCTATCGCCTCATGTTGGTTTCTCTGCATCCATCCTTTCGAAGATGGCAATGGAAGAATCAGTCGGGCGATTGCCGATCATGTATTGTCGGTTGGCTATGAGGATACGAATCGTGTTTACAGCATGTCTTCCTTGATTTTGAAACACAGATCTGAATATTACGATCTGTTACAGGAGATCAGTTCACAAGCTCGGTCGTTGGATTTGACTCGTTGGATCATCTGGAATATCGATATGGCCATTCAGGCTAAGCAGGAAGCGATCAATGTCTACAAGAAGAGTGTCCGGCTTACTCAATTCATGAAGTCCTTGGATCCTTCAATATTTAATTCTCGGCAGTTGTCCATGCTCTACAAACTTGCTGATGGATCGTTCGAGGGTAAGCTATCCACGGATAAATGGGCTAAGATGAACAAATGTTCTCCCGCAGCGGCTATGCGGGATATCCAGAACTTACTTAGTAAGGGGCTCTTGGTACCTTCCGGTGATACCGGCCCAATGACAGGATATTATCTAGCTCCAAATTTACCATGGTGAGCATACTGGGGGAATCTGCAGTATGAGATGCTTTATCAACACCATTTTGAATCTTCAACCATAATAGCCCCACTTGAGCGAGGTCTCTCCTGCAATAATTCATCAACAATGCGTTTGCGATATGTTAGTCGTTCTATTGGCAGGACTCCTTCAGATTACAGACTCAAAGTATCCATTACTTCCGATAATATAGAGGTTCTACTTCCGATAATAGTACTGTTTTACTTCTTGCTTCTTTAGAAAAGACCTTTTTCATCTTAAGTAAGTGATGTCGAATTCTAGACAGTTGTAAATGTTATCTTGTATTTAATATTCATCTTCTGCTTACATCACAATAATTCATTGCCGCTTTAATCGTATACAAAATAATTCTAGAAAAGTATACAAAAATCGTAGTATACTATCCCATAGTTCTTTTCAATAGTATTACTACCCTCGGAGGATGTGATGAAACCTGAGTTGACTGATATCGATATGAGCATCTGGGAACGTGAACTGGAAGACTTTGTTCCCGAATATGTCTTTGATGCCCATACCCACATCTGGAGCGAAGCACATAAAGGATCGAACACCGAAGATTCGTCTGCTTTGAGATTACCGGTTTCGCTCGAAGTTCTTCATGCGCTGAGCTCCATGTTGTTTCCAAACCGTAAGCTCGGCTACCTGATGTTGGCCACACCCCTGAAGGATATCGACTACGAAGGCCATAACACTTGGATCGCCGAAGAAGCGAAATTTTCAAACAATGTTCCTCTTCCGGTTATTCCTTCGATGCTGATCGTTCCTTCGATGACATATGAATATGTAAAAACGCACGCACTTTCAACTAAAGTGAGGGTGCTCAAACCTTATAGGGTCTTTGCCAGGGATCCGAAAGAATGTGATATCACCGAATACTTACCTGAACAGATACTGGAAGTCGCGGACGAATTGCATATGATCGTCACGCTTCATCTCTCTAAAGCACTCGGTCCCGCAGATGAAAAGAATCTCAAGGATTTGGAATACCTTACAAAAAAATATCCGAACGTGACATGGATTCTTGCCCATTGTGCCAGGGCCTTCAATTCAGCTCATCTGGAACGCTCGGTACAACGGCTGGCAGCGATGGAGACGGTGTTTGTCGATACTTCGGCTGTTTGTGATCCGTTTTCCCACTACCTGATACTCAAATATCTCGACAGGCAGAAGATTCTCTTTGGTACGGATAATATTTCTGCAGGTGCCCTTCGAGGAACATACATCACATTCGGCTACGGATGGGAAGGTTATTGGCAGAAAGAGCATCTCGAGCATTGCGATCACCGATGCACATTCATAAGTTATGAACAACTAAGAAGCCAAAGGCAAGCTGCGATCATGGCACGCTTGAGCAATGATGAGATCGAGCACGTCTTTTATAAAAACAGTCTGAAATTATTCAGCGATCAAGGATGACAAATACGTATGAACAATCAATCAGAATTGGCTTATATGCAGATCAAAGAGAAAATCCTTGCTGGAGGATTATTGCCGGGAGCACGACTTGTCGAGCAAGCGTTGAGCGAAGAGCTGGGTGTGAATCGGGGAGATGTCCGTCAGTCATTGGCCAGACTCTGTGCCGAAGGTCTTGCCGACAGAGGCGAAAAGGGCGGCTACTTTGTCAAGACTCTCACCGAGAAAGATGTCAGGGAAATCTATGAGATACGCCATATCCTAGAGACTTCGGCCGTGCCTTTGATCATGGAACGGGCAACCGAAGCAGACTATGCCGAACTGGAAGCCATAGCCGGCCATATGCAATTGATGGCGGAGCACGGTTACACACTCGGAGTGTGCGAGGCTGATCTGAAGTTCCATAAGGCTTTGATGAAAGCCACTCACAACGACAAGCTGCTGGACCTATACAAACATGCCAACATTCCCATATCAGGTGTCTATGGGATGAAATATGAAATAAATCGGGTGATTGCGGGAACCATGGACGATGTGAACGAACATAAAATGATTATCGAGCATCTAAAACATAAAAACATCAGCGATGTGATCGTATTACTCGGGAAAGGCTATCCGCACCCGTGAATTCTCTGCCGACATGTTCACGATTTATTATTTCCCCTACTGGCTCCATCAACCCCCATACAATTTATGTTGACAGAAAAAACTAACATATCGTATACTAAAATTATGTAAAATCGTATACGATATGTATGGGAGGGTGAACATGAATACGCATCGGGGCCAGGCACTCTATAAAAGAGCGAAACAAATCATACCCGGAGGCACCCAGCTTCTCAGCAAACGACCGGAAATGTTTGCCCCTGAGCAGTGGCCTCCCTATTACCAACAGGCAAAAGGATGTACCGTCACCGACATTGATAACAACCGGTATATCGACATGTCATCGATGGGAATCGGTTCCTGTCTGCTAGGATATGCCCATCCAGCGGTGAATGAAGCGGTGATCAAGGCAATCCAAGCCGGATCGATGAGTACCCTCAACTGTCCGGTTGAAGTCGAACTCGCCGAATTGCTTCTTTCATTGCATCCATGGGCAGATATGGTGCGTTATGCCCGTAGCGGCGGTGAAATCATGTCGATCGCAGTACGGATCGCAAGGGCGGCTACCGGAAAGGAAATCGTAGCGTTCTGCGGATACCACGGTTGGCATGATTGGTATGTTTCTGCGAATCTGGCCAACGGTGGAAACCTTGACGGACAACTACTGCCCGGAATAGAACCCAACGGAGTGCCCAAGACCCTGACCGGAACAGTGTTGCCATTCCACTACAATGCGATAGGCGAACTTGAGCAGATTTTCGATCGCTACGGCAGCAAAGTCGGCGTCATCGTCATGGAACCGTACCGTTACCAAGGTCCGAAGGAGGGTTTTCTTGAAAAAGTCCGTGCCCTTGCCACAAAGCATCACTGTGTTCTGATATTTGATGAGATCACATCCGGTTGGCGCAATACTATCGGGGGAATCCACATGAAGCTCGGCATCGAGCCCGATATGGCAGTCTTTGCCAAGGCAATCAGCAATGGGTTCCCCATGGCCGCGGTGATCGGCAAACGCGAAGTGATGGATGCTGCCCAAGGCAGTTTCATCAGCAGCACCTATTGGACCGAACGTATCGGGCCGACCGCCGCGATCGCCACGATTCAAGCATTCCAAAACGAATCGATACCTTCCGTTCTTTCAGCAAGAGGAACTGAAGTGATGCGAATCTGGAAAACGATGGCAAAAGCTTCCAAAATAGAGATTGAAATCGAAGGAACTCCGGCATTAAGCCACTTCAGTTTTTTACATCAGGAGGCCACGGTCCTTACCACATTGCTCACGCAAGAGTTACTCAAAAGGGGAGTGCTGGGCAATACGGCATACTATGCCAGCGCGGGACATGATGAACAAGCGTGCAGATCATATGAAGAGGCATTCGGAGAAGTGTGCCACATCCTACGGAAAGCAATCGACAGCGGCAACCCGAAGAAGAGTTTGGAAGGTCCGGTGAAACACCAAGGATTTGCCCGACTCACATAATGCAAGAATAACGCAAGAATCTTTCAAATGTGTTTGACTATGCCTTAAGATATGATATAATGTCATAACAATACTTTTATAAGCTAAGGGGCCATATATGAGCGATTTTCAATGGAACATTCCTAACTGGATACCGATACGGGATAAAGAAGCCTTGGATCGGGTCCGCAAGATATCCGGGGAAGCTCTGACAGTTCACCCGAACAAAGATTTCAAGATCAGCATTTCAAAGAATCCCGGTCTGTTTACCTTTGCCCATCTTTTTTCAAAGATTCAAGAATCAGACAGACAAGACAAACCGTTTGTCGCCATCATGGGCAATCCCGCTCCTACTATTTACGAGCCCCTTGCCGAGTTGATCAACTACATGAAAGTGGATTGTCGCAATTTCTACCCGTTTACGATGGATGAATGGGCCGATGATGCAGGCAATATCGCTCCTGTAACCTATCGCTCAGGATTTTCCTATTCTTTCATGAAGTACTTCATCAACAAGATCGACCCCAAATTCAGACCGCCAGCAAAAAATGTGTTCACGCCGACTAATGAAAATATTGCCGACTACTCGAAGCTGATTGCTGAAAAAGGTAACGGCGGAGCCGATACGATCTACTCCGGACCGGGCTGGGCGGGCCACATCGCATTCATCGATCCGTGCCCCGAATTGATACCCGATTATAAAGAGGGCGGCGAATATATCATCAAGGACCTGAGCGACCCCTATTTCAGTCAGCCGGCCCAAGTGTTGACCATCCATCCCCTTACGATCATCCAGAATTCACTTCACGGCGTATTCGGTCAAAGCGGGGATTTGGCGAATGTACCGCCCAAAGCCGCGACCATCGGACCACTGGATGTGCTCAACGCCAAAGAACGCATAGAGACCCACGACATTACCACCGCAGGCAGTTTCTCGACTTGGCAACGCATGACTTCCCGACTCATCACCCACGGACCGGTAACCCCGTACATGCCAGGTTCCATACTCCAGCTGATGAAGACAACCGTCATGCTCAGCGAATCGCTCGCTGCTCCGATAGAGTGTATGGAAACAATAGGATATTAGTCATTATGTTGGCAATGACAAATCGAATGCCAGTGATTCACGATGAGCCATTATACTTCGATGTACTACTTCAGCGGAGTACTGATTCGATTCTCAATTGTCTCTCTTATCTACATGATTTTAATGCAAGTAGCGAACATAACACATTAATCATAATAGAAAAGCACAGCAAAAATTTCTAGCTGTGTTTTTCTATATACACCAAACAGATAGGTTTTCATCGGAAGAACAATTCAAGAAGAGTTGTGAGGAGAACGCCTGATGGAACAGATAAGA
>Ga0172382_10003155_pt1 | contig 26445 bp, 17 predicted proteins | sample Leawel138RmetaG_FD_122245 | JGI IMG/M metagenome (GOLD analysis project Ga0172382, IMG submission 122245) | Leachate microbial communities from a municipal landfill in Southern Ontario, Canada - Leachate well 138R metaG | ecosystem: Engineered > Solid waste > Landfill > Unclassified | place...
AAAGCGTATATACCGTTCGACTTGCATGCCTAAACCACGCCGCCAGCGTTCGTCCTGAGCCAGGATCAAACTCTCCATCATAATTATTCAATTATGTAGAACTGACAAGAGCTTCGTATTCACATTCCCACTCTATATACTGTTTAAAAGATCAATTTGCCCGCGAATTTGCATCAGCTCGTCCGCAGGTTTTGCAAGATTTATCTATGCCGTTTTTTTGTCAATATAAATCTTTTGACTTTTCTCGACTAAGCTGATTGATACAGGCTCTAACTATATGATAATCAAGTTCTCTACAAAAGCAAAAATTATTTCTTTTATTTGTTTATTTTGGCTTTTTTTGTCGTTGGGAACGCGTTGTTTTGCCCGATAAATTGCTAAAACACTATGGTTTTTGCCTAAAATGCGCTTCCAAATCCCCGTTTTTGTCCATGCTTTTTCACCCCTTTCTTATTGGTTTCTGGTGATGATATGGTCATGATGTGGTCATGGGCATGAGCAGATCATGAGCAAAACATAGGCTGAACCCAATAAGGAAGACATAGGGGAAGGACAAAAAAAAAGAGGTGACGAACCTGCTTGTATTTTGCCTGATTTCCGGCGCAAGAATCGGAGTAATATTCCTATATATGGGAGCTGATTTATCCTCTTTTTGCGCGCTCGTGCACAAACTGCTTGACTTTCATGAAAGCTTTATTTTAATGGCATAAACATTAGTGGTGGAACATACATAAATGATATCTATCTTTATCGATCATAAATTAGAACGTTTTACGAAGGAAATACGCTATACTTTTGACTTCATCTTTCAGACCCTTGGGTTTGAACACAAGTTTGTTGGCGATCCGGAAGAGCTCTCGCCTACGGATATTGTGATTTTGTATAGCCTAACCGAGCCGGATGAGGAACACATTCGCAGTTTGGCGCGTCATTACATCACTTTCTCGATTGTTTTTGACGCCGGACTCTGGGAGGCTAATGGACTGAATTCAGAGTCTCTGCGCCGCCATATCAAAGAGGGAAAACTCCTCTATCCCACGCATATCATCAGCACGCGCGGCTTCAATCTCGTGGCAGAAAACTATATAGATGAAGAAGTTGCAGGAGGCAAGATCAATTTTGATCTCGTGGGTAACATCTTTTATCACTTGGCTGGATTTGAGTTTTCATATTATGGTAAGCCGGGTGGTGATCTGAGATGGCAGGAAGAATCCTCGGCATTTTATGCTTATCGCGACTCTCCGGCGATCGATAGTCTGATCTGGCTGATGAAATCGCTCTTAAACGAGCACGTTCAATATAAAAAGCAGGTCTTGGCACAGAAGTCTCTTTGGCCGAGGGGCGAGAAGAGTGCAGTGCTGCTTTCACACACGGTGAACAGCCTGCAAAAGTGGAACTTAAATACATTTGTCCTCTCCATCGCCGATGATCTTAGCATGCTCTTTTCCCTGAATTTCAAACAGCTTTTCCACCTCTTTTGGGGCAAACTGCAATATCTCTTTACAAATATTGAGCTGTATTGGAACTTCGAGGACTTTCAGGCATTGGAAGCCGAGCAGGGACTTCGTTCCACCTTCTTTTTGGGCGCCGATAAGTGTGAGGATTTGGACTACGGCTTGGAGGATGCCGACTTGCAGGATGAATTGCAAAAAGTGCTCGCACGCGGGAACGATATCGGACTGCTCTTGCCAAATGACAAGCTCAATCGCAATGATATGCTGAGCCGCAAACACGTTATGCAACACCAAACGGGGCAAGAACAGGTGGGAATCAGGCAGTTGGACTATACGATGAATAATGAAATTTTGGCTTTGCACGACAAGATTGGTCCTCTGTTTTCTCAAAGCACGGCATTCCGGGATGTTCCGGGCTATTATCAGAATACGAGCTATCCATTTTACCCCTGGGTAGGCGCAAAAGCGAGCTTCCTGAGCCTGCCTACCACATACACAGATAGATATTTACGAGTAAATAAGCATAAGGTCATGGGGCTGGATCATGCCAAGGCGGAAATCAAGGCGCAGCTCTCACGCACCCAGCTCAGCGGCGGTATCATGTCATTGGATTTCTCTCTGGCTTCCTACCACGACATACACTATAGCAACAAGCTCTATACCTATGTGATGGAACTAATTAAGAACTCTGAAGCATATTGTAGCACGGCTCGCGAACTGAGCACATGGTGGGAGAAACGCAATCGCGTCACGATCTCCGAAGAAGAAAATGAGGTCAATATATATTTTGCCGATGATATAGAATATTTCACGCTTAACATCTTGGGCGGATGCAAGATACGCGAGATTGAGGGCATCCAAGGCAAGATTGAGGGGAACACAATCAGGTATGCCGACATCAAAGCCAAATCGTTCAGCATGTTAAGGTTTGCAAAACCATGAAAAAGAAACTCTTACACCTACAGTTGCTGCCGATCTTAAGCGGAGTTCAGAGGTTTTCTTTGCACCTCTTAGACGGACTGAATTCCGATGAATATGATGTCTTCGTAGCAGGCAAGCCCGGTGGCGAGCTCGTGGACGAAGTTAGAAAGCGCGGCTGGAAGTTTTTGCCCATATACAGCTTTCGTCATCCCATCTCTCCCATGGACATCTTTGCCTTCTTTGAGATCATCTATCTCCTTAAAAAGCATAAGTTTGACATCGTCCATACCAATAGCTCCAAGCCCGGACTCTTGGGCAGGATCGCCGCGCACATGCTGAAAATCCCACTGATAGTGCACACCATTCACGGCACATCCTATCAAGATCACCAGCATGGCCTTGTGCAAAAAGGTTTTATGGAACTGGAAAAGCTGGGCAATCGTTATAGTGACTACACGATTTTTGTGAACAATTCGGATAGACTGGGCATGTTAGAAAGAGGGCTAATCACTGAAGATAAGGCAATTACGATATTCAATGCCATGCCGGATGACGGCAGTTTTGACGGGATCGGAGAGCGGAAATTGAACGAGGATAAGATAGTCTTTGGCAGCACTTTACGCTTTTCCATGCAAAAGAATGTGATCGCACTCACCACCGCCGCTTGCAAGGCCTGTATCGTGAACAAGAATCTTCACTTCATCTTCTTGGGCGATGGCGAGCATCTCTCGCTTTGCAGGCAAATAGTAGGTTCATATAGACTTAGCGAGCGCATCTTGATGCCCGGCTGGGATTCTCAAGTCTTGCCTTGGCTCAAGCTTTTTGACGCTTTCATCCTCTATTCACGCTGGGAAGCCATGCCTTTCAGCATCATCGAGGCGATGAAAGCGGGACTGCCGGTATTAGGCTCGAGCATCCCGTCCATAAGTGAATTAGTGGACGATAAAAGCGGATGGTTAGTGGCTCTCGACGATGAAAGTGCATTGGTGCAAACCCTCGGCGAGATATGCAAAAACCCCACTCAGATTCTCAAAAAAGGGAAGTATGCGCGCAGGCATATCAATGAGCTTTGCAACTATGAAAACATGGTTCAGAGCTATGATGAGGTCTATCAAAGGCTAAACCGAAAAGAGGGTTAGAACGCTATGAATCTGAATATCTACATCCCCCTTGCCTCGCTTGTGATCTTCATTCTAAGCTATGCGCTCGTTCCATGGAACAGACGCTTTTCCATTCTTCATGGCATCATCGACGCGCCCAATGAACGCAGAATTCACAAGACGAATATGCCGGTTGCAGGCGGGCTTTCTTTCGGTTTGCCCATTGTTTTTGTGCAACTGATCACCTCGATACTCCTGCGCAACACTGAATTAGGTCGCTTTTTCTTCGAACTCTCCGCAGTAGGAATTCTCGCGATGACTTTCGGCGTAATAGACGATAGATTTGAAAGCCCTGCAAGGCATAAGATCATCTGGCAGATCACCTTAGGGATAGTGATGTATATCATCGGCTATAGGGTGGTCTTTATCACGAACCCCTTGGGAACACATTTTACTTTGGGCTGGATGAGCTTTCCCGTGACCGTTTTATGGTATGTGATCGTGATCAATGCGATCAACCTGATAGATGGCATGGATGGGCTCGCAACAGGGATTGCGGCAATTGTTTCTGTGGTTTTGATGGTCGTAGGAATCTTGGAAGGCAACTATTTAGTGATTGCGCTTTCGGCCTTTCTCTTTGCCGGAACTCTGGCGTTTTTGCGCTATAACTTCCATCCTGCCAGCATCTTTCTGGGAGAGACGGGAAGTCAATTCATTGCGCTGAATATCGCTGCGATTTCCACGGCGGGAAGCGCGCAATTCAAAGGAATCACCTCGATGACGATGATGATCCCCTTGGCGGCACTTGGAGTTCCACTCTTGGATGCGATCATAGCGGTGTTTCGTCGCATCCGTGCGGGCAGAACCGTCTATCATGCGGACAAGGGACACATCCATCACATCATGTTAGAATATGGTTTTTCACAAAAAAGAATCGCCCTAATCGTCTATTTCATCACCATTCTCTTCGGGTTGATCGCGATCGGCTTTTCTTTTACTGATAAAAAGGTTTTGTTTTCACTTTTAATGGCGCTGCTGGCGCTGATCATCATTATTGCATATATCTTTATGCGCTTGGAGAAAGATAAATGAGAAAGATATTTATCATCTTGATGCTTTGTGTGGTGGGATTCTCCCACGCCCAGAAATGGGGTGTGGTAAACAACATTAATCACGTCTTTGACATAGACGAATTTGCGGATAAGTTCTACTTTTCCACTTGGGGAGGGGTTGCCGTTGCCGAAGGTTCGAGCGGTGAAGACATCTCTGAGATGAACGTCGTGGAGCACTATACCACGAGCATGGGGCTGATCTCAAACGATATTCGCAGCATCACGCTGGCAGATATGGGCGGCGATCTCTGGATGGGATCAAGCAGCGATGGGATCACTGTGGAACGAAAGGGGAACTTGATCACTTTGGGCTCCAATCTCAACATGCCTTTTCAGGAAGTGAAAAAGATCGTCGATAACGGACAATATGTGTATGTTGCAACGGATCGCGGGCTGGCTCAATTCTATACTTTGGAAGAAGTAAGCTTCCCTCTGATGCTTCATAACTACACCCAAAACAGCACGGGAGGCGGCATCGCTGACAACGATCTGGACGATCTGCTCATCACACCCCCCGGAATGGTCTATGTCTCCCACCGTCTTGGCATTAGCTATGCACATATAGATTCACTCAGCCATTCAACTGCATGGAAAAGTCATAACATTCTCTTAGGACATAAAAACATCATCTTTGCCGCAAACGATGAATACGTCGCGCTCTGCTATTCACAACAAGGCAAGGTCTATCAGAAGAAACACAGCGACCCGGACTCGCAATGGTCTCTTGTGCCCATCACCACAGAGGCAGGAAACATTCAAATCTCGGCATTTTATCTTGATGATAACAATGACATCTGGTTAGGCTTTGGCGATTGGAACGAAGACAGCATGCGCTATGATAAAAAAGGCGAGCATCTGATGAGCAGATACAATCTCAGCAGCGGCGAACAAATAGACTTCAAAGCTGGTGATTTCGGCCTTGGTGCAAAGGTAATCAGCAAGATCAAAAGACTGCCTTCAGGCCTCTATTTTGCAAGCTGGGGAGACGGCATCGCACGCTATGATGAATCTGAGTTTAAGTATTACAAACACAACAGCCTCGCTTTTCAAAAGATCAGCCAGATAATCCCTGATCTCCAAGGCAAGTATTGGTTCAATAGCGGCGTGATCGGCGACACAAATGTCCGCAAAGGCACCATGGGCGTGTGTTCACACAAAGACGGATTCTGGGAAGCTTTTGACACAGACAACAGCAGGCTACACTCAAACAACATCCTCGCATTGGGGGTGGACAGCAAAAACCGCAAGTGGTTCGGAGCATGGGACACAACCTATTCAGCCTCTGGGAACCACAACGGTCTAACGATATATGACGACAGCGACGGCAGTTGGGAATATCTCACCAAGCGAGGTAAATCTCTCTGGAATGATGAACTCGGCACTTGGGGCATTACAGACGCTGACTGGATTCCGGGGTCTCCAAGAATCCTAAACAACACCATTGCCGCCATATACAAAGACAGACATGACTATGTGCACGTTCTCTGCTATGACGGCGGAGTCTCTGTTTTAGACCCCGATGACAATGTCATAGCTTCTTTCACAATGCCGGGCTCCACAAGAAACCGCGTAACTGTGGCATATCACAATGGACGCCAATACTTTTATGGCACAGAGTATGATGTCGGCCTCAAGATATGGAACAATGACAGCATTCCCACAACGCCTGGAAGCCATTGGGTATCGCAGATGCCAACTGACTTAAAAAGCGGAAAGATATATGCCATAGAGAGCGTTGTATCCCCTTACGGCGGGATGCAACACTTCATCGCCAGCGGCAACGGACTCTATATGTGGGATGAAACCAATTGGTATAAATATGGCGCATACATCAAAAGGCAACGCTATAACTTCACGACCAACTCTTGGGAAAACAACATGCTCTATTACGAAGATGAAGAAAGGATTTTCGGCAGCATCAGTACCTATCCAATCAGCATCACAAGTGACCCGTTCAATAGGATTTGGATAGGCAGCGACGATCATGGCATGAGCATGTTTGATCTGAGGCGAGAGCGTTTTGTGAATTATTATCAGGACAACTCACCTTTGATCTCAAACACGATAAGTGCGCTTGCTTATGACCCTGAAACAGGCAATCTTTTGATCGGAACGCCCGACGGAATGAACACCTTCAAAATTGGCATTGTCAACAAACCGGATGTGCCCTTGGGTGCGCTCAAGATCTTCCCCAACCCTTTCTCTCCCGATGGAAACAACTTTCTGATGATTAAAAACAGCTCGGATGAGAACATGCCCAAAGGCACCAACAATTGCCGCATCTTCGACTCCAACGGCACTCTCATCGCCGATTTGAAAGAGACAATCTTAGCCGAATTTGAATGGGACGGCAAGAACAAGGCCGGCACAATCGTATCCAGCGGCATCTATTTCGTGGTGGTGACAGACGAAAAAGGCAACACCCAAAGAGGAAAGTTCGCCATAATCCGATGAATCAAGAATACCTGAACCCCGAAAACATTGAAGTTATCGAAGAAATAGAGCTGTCCAAAGACGCCTATGTGATCGCCGACGAAAGGGTTTTTGCCCTCTATAAGAGTCACTTTGAGGCCTGCGACCTTCTTTTGCTGAGAGCAGGCGAGACAGACAAAAACCTTGCGGGCGTGGAAAGAATCTGGCAATATCTTTCCGAGCGAGGCGCAGGACGAGATGCGAGCATCCACGTCTTCGGCGGAGGCAGCATTAGCGACATCGCCGCATTTGCCATCTCCACCTTCAAACGCGGATGCAGGCTGACCCTTTATCCCACCACACTCATGAGCATGATTGACGCCTCAATCGGCGGCAAGACAGGCTTCAACTACAGCGGACTGAAGAACCACATCGGCAGTTTTTACCCCGCAGAAAAGATATTCTTATATCACGACTTTTTAGAGAGCCTGCCCGCGGACGAGATCAGACAAGGCCTCGCTGAGATGCTCAAATGCAAGCTTTTGGACAGCGAACTGCCCACCTTCATCATGAGCGCCAGTGAGACGCCCGATATCGATTGCACCCTCGAATATGCACGTTACAAGATGCATATCTGCATGATCGACCCCTGGGATAGGGCAATTCGGCGGCTTTTGAACTTCGGCCACAGCTTCGGGCATGCACTCGAAAGCCTCAGCAACTTTGAGCTAAAGCACGGTGATGCCATATATTTAGGGATGAAGCTCGCAGCCAGATATAGCCACGACCAGGGCTTACTCTCAAAAAAGGGATTGGATGAATATGAGATGATGCTGAGCGGATATCCCCTGCCGGCAAAGCACTTTGCCTATCTCGACCGATATAGCTCGGATGAGCTTTTGCCTCTGCTTTTGCAGGATAAGAAAAGCGGAAGCCGTTTGTGCTTGATCTTGCCCACCGACGATGGAATAAGGGCTTTTGAGAGCGTTGTCTTTTGAGACGCTAAGCACATCTTATTGACGCAATCCTTACCTGATATGCCATCCGAGGCTGATAGATGGAGCCATCAAAACCATGGTTTCGGATGCTTACAGCTTCGCCTCGTGGCTTCTACATTCACTTTTAGCCTTAATTTTTCACACTTTTAACACAACTATACACTTATAAAAGAACTATAGGTTTTCAATCTTGAGATCAAAACCTCCTATTATATATAGATGCCCAAAATCGAAAAAAGGTGACAAAATGAGCAACTAATTTTTCGGACAGTCGTGTAAGTGACTCAAAAATAAAGCCTGAAATAATTTTGAAAAAGATATTAAGCATAACCATGTTATGTAAACCTGTTTAGATTTGAGTTACTTAGCTCTTGGGTGATTGGTTAAGATATACGAATTAACGATTTAACGATTTAGCGAGAACTTCGCGCTATTCGGGGTTGACATACATGGTGCGTAACATATTTGTAACGCTGATTTTAGTCGACCGTTGTTCGGACTTTAGTCCGCGTTGAAAGACTGTGCGCAGAGCGCACTCCTTCAAGAGAATAGAACACGAATTTGACGGATTTACACGGTTGGGGAGGGTTTGGGGCGCTAACATCTTGTTGCCGCATGGGCGTTAGCTCATTTGGGTGAGTGAATATGTATTGAGTGAGGGGATTGAATAGAAAACTGCGTTTTCTCTGGCAACAGGATGTTGCCAGCCCAAAAAATGGTATGTGCTTTGCAAATAGGGAGTTAGAGCCCCTCAAGTTAGCGATACGGGGCGTTGGATTCGACAGGTCCTCGTGTCGATAATTTTGGTGCAAACGGGGACGTTTGCAATCCATCGAGTGGACAAAAGTCCACTTGGGCGGCAGACTAAAGCCAGCGTAACGAAATGCTTGATATATATGCTCTTGCAAGCCCTCAAGTCAGCTGTTTAGCAAGTCCCAAAAGACATTTATACCCACGGCGATACTCGCATCCGAAGGCAGATATTTCTCCGAATGCAGAGGATGATCGCAGCCGCTGCCCAGCCAAAAGAGCAAGGAAGGATAGAGTCCACTAAAAAAACCAAAATCCTCGCCGGTCATCACGGTCTCTGCCTCCACAAAAGTATAGCCGAGCCGATAACAGCTTTGTTTGAGCCTTTCATACAGCACAATATCGTTTATCACAGGATCATAGGAGCCCAAAAGCTTGAGTTCAAATTCCGCCCCATATTTCTGAGCAACTTCCGTCGCGACTCTTTCCATCAAGCCCGAAAGCTCTTCTTTCATCGCTTTACTCAGGGTGCGATGAGTCCCCTCCAAAAGGCAATTATCGGCGATAGAATTGCGCACAGAGCCGCCCGTGATCTTGCCCACATGGAAGATCAAGCGTTCTTTAAAGGCGAGCTGAGCACTCTCATCCTTCATCCTGATCAAGAACTCCGCAGCGCAAGCCAAGGCATTGACCCCATGCTCAGGAAATGCCACATGCGAGCTTTTCCCGATGAAGCGCAGATCAAATTCTTGCGGGATACCAAAAAATATCCCCGGCTTAGAGCTGACCACAGAGACATCCATCCCGCTCCCGCTATGCAAGGCAAAGGTAGCCGAGATAGGATATTTCTGCAAGATTCCCTTAGCGATGATGCGCTCTGCCCCGCCCGCCCCTTCTTCAGCGGGCTGAAAGAGGAATATAATGTTTTTCGCAGGCAATTCATCTGCCACCCGCGCGACAAGCCCCATCAGCACGCTCATATGGATATCATGTCCACAAGCATGCATAACTCCCTCATTTTCCGAGGTATAGTCCACCGAAGTATTCTCGCGAATGGGCAAAGCATCCATATCCGCACGGAAAAGCTGATATGGCTGATTCTCCTCTGCGCCATGATAGAAAAGCACAATCCCGGTCATATCCTCAAAAACGACAGACTCAAAAGCGGATTCACCCGAAGTCAATTCCTCGATCTTAGCCAACAGCAAAGCCTGAGTTTGATGCTCATTGTAAGCCAGCTCGGGAATCCTGTGCAAGGCATGACGAAAAGCGACAGGGTCAAAGCTCATATCAATCTCCCTGAAGTTCAAGATGGGTTTTGAGAATACTCACAGCATTTGCCGCCGCACCGATGCGAACATTGTGCCCAACATTCCAGAAGCAGAGCGATAAATCGTCCACAGCCTGACGCAAACGACTCACATGCGCCAAATTCGAGAAGCCCAGCGCCAGCGGAGTCATATAGCTATTCTCTTTGAAGTCAATCGCTTCGGCATCTTTGAGCAGTTCAGCCGCAAGAGCCAAATCCACCTTCTTCTCAAACTGGCAATAGACCGAATTGCAATGTCCATAATAGACGGGAACGCGCACCGTCGTGGCACACACGGCAATCTCATCATTACGTAGGATGCGCCGCGTTTCATTTCTCATCTTATGCTCTTCAGCGCTATAGCCATCGTCATAAAAGACACCGATATGCGGAATGATATTCAGATCGATAATTTCGGGATAGATGCCTTTATCCTTTGAACCCGCCCGCTGATCTTCGAGCGTTTTCACCCCCGTATGCCCGCTGCCGGACACGGATTGATAGGTGGAAACAACCACCTGTCTGAGCGTGAAAGCCTTATCTAAGACAGCCAGAGGCAAGAGCATCTGTATGGTTGAACAATTTGGATTTGCGACGATGCCTGTGTAATTTTTGAGCAGGTCGCCATTGACTTGCGGAATCACGAGCAAGGCATCTTTATCTTCTCTATAAGCAGAGGAATTATCGATCACGAGGGTAGAGTTTTTGCGTGCAAGAGGCGCATAGGCAAGAGCGATCCCTCCTCCGGCAGCAAAAAACACATAGTCATAAAACTTATCAAAAGCTTGTTCACTGAGTTCTTGCACCACCACCGGTCTATCGGCAAAATAGAGAGTGGTTCCCGCAGATTTATGCGAAGCAAAAAGGGCTATTTCTTCCGGAATGATATCGAAGTCTTGCAAGCAATCAAGCATCATGCGTCCGACTTCACCGGTTGCGCCAACTATGGCAATTTTCATCGTTTTTTCCTTTGAATCATTAATATTTCTTCAAGGCTCATTATGCGATATTATGTTATTTTGTCAATGTAAACTTGACGAATAGCGGCAATGTAAAAACCTTGTTCACAATATCTGCGCCCCTGTAGCTCAGGGGATAGAGCAGCGGTTTCCTAAACCGTTGGTCGGAAGTTCGATTCTTCCCAGGGGTGCCAGACTATTTAGCAAAGCAAAAAGGCAGTAATAATGGATCAGCAAAACCCTGCGGGAATCGCATTTGAAGGAAAAATCGTTTTGATTTATGAGCAAGGGGAGCTCCTCTTTGGACAAATCGCTAAATATGACGATACCAGCGTTTTAGTGAGGCTCGAAAGAGAGGAAATATTGCGCTTGAAGCAATCCCGCATCATGCTCATCAGCAAGGATAGCTATGAGCAGGAGACAGACCTAAACGCCTTCAAACACAAGTTGAGCGCCATCCCCCTGCCCGAACTGACCCACGAAATCTTCCCCGCATCTTTTGGCGAAATCACAACAAAGCTGAACATCGATTCCGACCTCCCCCGCTTTGCCCTCTTTTTGCATCTCAAAGAAAATGACCAATTGTTTTATAGCAAAAAAGGACGCTATCATGCAAGAGATGAAGAAGAACAAAACCGCTATTTAGGGCAAAAAATAGAGCAAGAAAAGAGGAGCGAACAGCTCGCCCGTATTAGTGAATACTTCGAGAGCGGGCAAGAACTCTCCCCCGCCGCCGAGGAAACCCTTGTCCACGATATCCGAAGCCTGCAAAGAGGCGAAAGAATCGACGATCTCGAAAAGCTTTTACGCAAACACTTCGGCAAATATGATCTTAGTGCCCTGCGCCGCAACTTGGGCGACTCTTTAGAAATTCCCGATCCCGCCTTAGACGAATCGGGTCTGCCCATCAAGTTCTTCGCCTCGGGCACAGAGCTCGACTTCTCTTTAGACGCCTTGCCCGAAGCCTCTCATCAAGCTTTTGGCATCGATGAAGACGATAGCAAAGACTTTGACGACGCCATCAGCATCGAAGAGACCGACGGTGGCTATCTTTTGGGCATACATATCAGCAACCCCGCCTTCTTTTTTGACAAAGACAGCCCCCTCCTCGCAGAAGCAATACAGAGAGCATCCTCGCTGTATCTGCCTTCGGGAGTGGTTCCCATGCTCCCCTCCCATCTTTCGGATCAACTCTTCTCGCTAAACACCTCCGGCTTGAAAGCAGTTCTCAGCCTCTATGTGCGCTTTGATGAAAAGTTCAGGATCATCACCTGGGAGATCAAAGCACAAAAGATCAAGATTTGCCAAAATCTCAGCTTCAGCAAGGTGGAAAAAGAGTATTCTGACCACAGACTCAAGACACTGCAAAAGATTTGCCAAAGCCTGAAAGATGAGCGTGAAGGGGCAGAGAAAAACGAGGATAGACGCTTCTTTTACAGCCTGCAGCTCAAGGACGACAAGCTCCTGGCGATCAAAAAAGACATGCACTCGCCGCTGCGCCTAATGATCGAAGAATTGATGGTTCTATATAACCGCTATCTGGCAATCTATGCTCAAAACAACGAGGTTCCCGTTTTATATCGCAATATCAGCCAATATATCGATCCTCAGAGCAAGAAGCACAGCAATACCGCATATTTGGACACCGAGCCAAGTTTCCACCCGGGCATCGGCACCAGCGCATATTTGCACGCCACGAGCCCGCTAAGACGCGCTGTGGATATCATCAATCAAAATCAGATATACAATAAGCTTATGGGAAAAGGGCCGCTATTTAGCTCTGAAGAGCTCAAAGAGCTGATCCCGATAATCGAAAAAAGACTCTTATATATTCGTGAGACCATGCAAAAATCCGAGCGATATTGGTTCTTGAAGTTTTTGGAAAAAAACCACATGCATACGCCGCTACAGGGTGAGGTCAAAGCTTTCATCAAAGGCAAGATCAGGGTGGAAGTAGCGCCTTGGGGCAAACAAATCATGGTGGCATCCGACAGCGTGATTGAAGGCGAACAGCTCTATTTTATCATCTATCAAATCGACTTCGACAAAATGTTAGTCAACATAGACCTCATCGGCTGATTTTTCTCCATCTTTTCCCCCTCGCTTTTACCCCTTCCTTAGAGGGTTCTGGTCATGATATGGTCATGATATGGTCATGGGCATGACCACATCATAAGCGAAACATAGGCTGAATGCAGTAAGGAAGGAGTAGGGCAGGTTCGCAAGATTTGTAAATTTCACAGCAAAGAAAATGTGGTTCAATTACCTTGGTCTTACCACCGATAAGATTGATTAATCCGATACTTACAGCTGATTTGTGAAGCATTCCCATGAAAACAAGCAGTTCAAGCTCCACATCCAATATGTGAGCAAACAAGAAAGAGCCTCCTTGCGGAAGCTCTTTCTTGCTAATTTAGCTAATGATTTATTTCATCAACATCATTTTGCGGGTCTGTGTGCCATGTTCTGTGTTCAGACGATAGAAATAGACGCCGCTGCTGACTTGGTTGCCGTTATTGTCATCACCGCTCCAAACAACGTTGGTTTTGCCGTAGGGGGCAATGTCGTTGAAGAGGGTCTTAACAAGCTGGCCTTTGACGTTGAATACTTCAACTTTTGCGTTGCCGGCGGCAGGCATGTCGAAGCTGATATTTGTTTCAGGGTTGAAGGGGTTGGGATAGTTCTGGTTGAGCAGGTTCGCAACTGAAGGTGCAGTTCCATCTTCCACAGAAGGATTACTTTCAGGAACGGGGAAGGTGATCTGCAGTTCCATGAACATCATGTTTCCACCATCGTTCTGGCTGTGAGCAGGTGGTGTGTGGACGGTTGAGCCCCAAGTAAAGTCATCAAGGAACATGATTCCGATCTTACCGACTACTTCGCCGCTCGGAAGGGTGCTCACAGTGATAACCTTGTTTGCGGGATATACCCACATGGGTTTGATGTTGCTGAACTGAGGTAGAGTATCCACGTTGTTAATGGTGATAGGGTCTGACCAATCATAGCCATTAACTGAAACGCTGACCCAGATTTCAGGGGTGTTCTGGTATGCTGCATATTCATCATAACCGTTATCGTTATACAACTTTGCGCGATAGCTGTCTTGCCACACTGCAACCATAAGTCCGTCTTCGTTTGGTTCGCTGACTTTCATGCCATTGTAGTGGAAAAACATTGAGCTTTCATGCAAATCGGAGTTGTAATGCGGGAAGGGATAGACCAATTCCGGGCTGAGATAACTCTCGCCATCGCTGGCAACATAGTATTCGGGCACGCCAAAAGGAGCTTCCACGTCCCAAGGGGTGAACAATGTGTTAAAGTTATCATCTTCGTGTTTGCGAGGATAGATATCATTCACATCGACATGACCGGTAACAGGGTCAATCACAACAGTTTTGGGATATTGGAAAGAAGGATAGTAGGATCCATCATGTGTGCTCATTGCCATAATTGTAGGGAAGAGGAATTTCCCGTTATTGAGGCGAACAACGTTGAAGTGACTGGCATTTGAGATATTCCATAAAAGGTCTTCATCTGCGAAAGCACCATCATCACCTTGGAAATATCCTTCTCCGCCGGGTGTTCCACCGGGGTTCCAAGTTGCTCTATCCGGATCGCCGCTAACATAAACCCATTCGCCTTCACCATAGTTCGGGCAGATGAAAATGTCGGCGGTATTCTCTGGGATAGCATTAGAATCTGCATCGTATCCGAAGTGATGTCCAACATAATACACGTTGCCGATATCGTCAACAAATAGGGAGTTGCTGGGACGACGCCAGGTTCCATCACCGGCAAGGTGCCAGCCATCCATGGTTGGGATGTTTGTGTGGTGCCAAACGAGGTTTTCGCCAAATTCGATCATATCTGTATCGAAATCAGCATAAGCGAAAAGAGGGTTTTCGCTGGGAGCAACGTCGCCATCCCAAGGGGTGTGGTTAGAAGCGTTTCTGCCGGATACATACACTCTGCGCATTCCGGGGACCGGAGAGGGTCCGATTGCCATTTGCGGCCAGATATATTCGTTGTCGTGAGTATCACCAATTCCATTCGGATTAGGGTCTATGGTAGTCCAAGGGTTGTCGATTGCAACGGAAATCTCGTTGAAGTTTCCGATATAGCCTTCATAGTAGCTATCACTGGCGACTTCCACTTCGAGTTCGTCGTCACCGTCTGCATTGCCGTGCCAAGCATAGAAGGGTTTGCCGGCGACGGGATCGATAGCCATTGCGGGATAACCTTCGTTCTTTGCAGTACGAGTGATTTCGCCATGGTCTGTGATGATTCCGGTTGCATCGATTGCTGCATAATATACACGACGGTATTGAGCATCACTTGTGGCTCTGCCATGATAGATGAGGAAATAGCCATCGCCATTTTGCTTGACCTGTATAGGTAAGCCATTATAACTTCCAACCATGTAGTCATAGTAGTTTGCTCCTATGATGGTCGGGGCCACGGAAAACGAGAATTCGGGCGTGTTACGCGTGCTTTGTGGCAGGCGTGTCATGCCTTCAACTTTGAGAGCCTCTCTCTGGGGGCCGGCTTGCATAGGCTTTGCAAATGCAACGCCGACGAGCAGGGTGAGACTAAGAGCTATTAAAAGAACTTTTTTCAATGTTCCTCCATTTATTTACGTTTAGTATTTTATCTTCAGAGACACTCTATGTGCACTCTTTAAGAAGCTTTCGGTTAATTTGCCCATATCTGTATAGGCATAGTCAATATTGAACACTCCCATTCTGGTAACCAGTTGCCAACCTGCGCCGGCACTGAAGCCTGCTGCGTCGTAGTTCAACTGATATCCAGCTCTGAGAAATAGGTTACCGTATTTATATTCGGTTCCGATGTTCCAGGTCTCCATGCGGTCGATAACGTTATCCATCTGTGCAGAAACGATCCAATGTTGCATATCGTTGCGCAGGATGTCTCCGGATACTCCGAGAGAGAAATGCATGGGGATCTTAACTTCGAATTCGGGGCCGTCTTCGTCGATGAGACCGTCTCCATCGTTGTCAAAGAGATCGAAGGGGTCTTCGTCATAGAGGCCATCTCCGTCGTCGTCAACACGATGTCGAATATCAGGGCCAAAGTTTTTCAGAGCCATACCAATGGTGATGTTGTGCCATCCCGTGTTATATTTGGAGCCGAGGTCTATCGCATAGGTATTCACGGGCTTGATGTTGGGAGCACCAACATAAAGGTCTTCGCGAATATATTTAGCGCCTATGCCGGCAGAGAACTTATCCGTAAACTGCTGACCATAAACTGCGCCAAAAGCCATGCTCGCTGCGGTGAACTTTTCGCCGGTGGGGCCAAATTCTTCTTCAGCGGTGATATCCATATCATCCATGTGGAGGACATTTCCATATAGGGCAAGGGTTGACACACCATTTGTATAGGTGGCGGCTGCATATTCATGCATGATCCCTGCCACCCAATTTGTATGGGAGAAAAACACTTGGTTATTGAAGGAAGGAGCTAATCCGGCGGGGTTCCAAAAAGCTGATGAGATGTCATCAGTAACAGCAGTATAGGCTTCACCCATACCGATTGCACGAGCATCAACGCCGAGCTTAAGGAATTGGGCACCAGCCGTTCCCACCTTGCCAAAAGGCTTTGCAAACATTGCGGATGGGACGAGGACAATCGCCAGAGCGAGGATTAAGATATATGTTCTTTTCACCTTTCCTCCCTTATTTAATTATTACAAACTTGCCGACTTTGAGCTTCTTATCGGCTTTGTTTTCCACACTAAACAGATACACACCGGGAGCTGTGATCTGGTTGTTGCGGGTCAAGAGATCCCAAGAGTGAATACCGCTTGCGGCTACGCCTTGAGTGGCTGCTTTTGAGACCGTTAATATATCTGTGTTGGTGGCACCCTCATGATCCAAGGTTTGGATGAGGTCGCCAGCCAATGTGTATATGCGTATGGTGCATCTTTCGGGAAGATTGATGAACCACAAGCGGCGGCTCTTGTCGCCTTTCTCGTCGTTTTCTCTTCTTCCGTCAAATGAGCTGTGTCCCATGTAAGGATTCGGAACCACCATGATCTTATCCATATTCTCTCTTGCAAGAGAGCCGGGGAAGACCACTTTCATGTTTGCAGAAGCGTCTCTACCGGTTTCGAGATAGTCGAGTTTGTGAGAGGGCATTCCGCGGTCATAAGCGGTGGCTGCGATATAATATTCCACACCTTTTCTGGGATACATGATGCTGGCTTTATAGTATCTACGGGCAAGGCGTTCTTTCTTGAGAGTTGCCTGAACATCGGCATCCGGAACCGTATTGATTGCAAAAGCGAACTTCTGCAAAGGAATGAGACGACGCTCAAAGAGCTCATCAAAGATTTCCGGTCTGCTTTCGAGTTCGGGGTGTATAAACAATCTTGCCTGCAGAGTCTGAATTTCATCATCGGAAAGCATGTGGTTGTTTATCTCAATATTATCAGCCATTTGCTGGACCTCAGGTGTCCAATCCATTTCAGGATTGTATAATGGCCAGCCGTGGAAAGTGTCTGTTTCTCCAACGGGGATATAGTCGTAACAATCGTTGAGTTTATAGAATTTTGAATATTCCTCGGATTTTTGCCATCCGCGATATTCGGGATTGGGATGATCGGAAGGATTAGGCAATCCGGTATCTTCACCACGATAGCCGCCATAATCGACGAATATGGATTCAACACCTTCGTTTACCTTATAGTCGTCTAAGTCTTGTTGTGTGTCAACCTTGTCCCAACGTTGGATGAGTTCCCAGTCTTCTTGGCTACCGCTGCCGGAACGTCCCCAGATCGTATAGCCTTGGAAGTCATGGCGCAATCTGTGTCCTGTCCAAGGATTGACCACGGCGTTTGCGTTCCACACTGTATTACCATTGTCCCATCTGAATTGCTCGGGCATTTCCATAGCATCCATTAATGAGGGCGGATAGAGGGTGGTGCAACTATCTACGAGGCCGAGAAGAGGATCAGGACCAAGGCTATCGGGCGGATTTGGGTTTCTCCATCCGATAACAGCGGTTGATACGGTCTTTACGTCGTAGGTAAATTCAGAACGGTTGTCCCAATATGTGTCAATTCTGCTTCCATCATCCAACATATCCACATAGAGAGCGGGAATTGTGGGTGGTTCGGGTGGATTGTAGTGAGGATAGATGTCCGGCAAAACCACGGTTGTAAGCGTTTGAGCCTGTCCATAGACTTCTTTTGCCCAGCGAGCTGAGCTCTTGAGGTCTTCGAGGTTTTCACCGGGGAAAACAGCGATGACAATCTTCATCGTGTGGCCGGGTTTTAGATTCCATTTTTTATCTTCGTCTTCATAATCTGCAGTGCCGGGCTGGGCACCATAGAAAGCAAAGAGGAATCTTGTATCGTTTGCCGAGCTTTGTTCAAACTCAGTAATGTCACCGGTATGGCGCAGTTCATGGAACTTCACGTTGTTCGGGTTTCTTCCGGTAAGCAACCAATACTTTTCGTTGGCAGTTTTCTTGCCGGAGCTTCCTGTGATAATCTGACGCGGAGCAAAGTCATCCGGTCCTTCTCCCACTTTCCAATACCAGCAATCAAATTTAAGCTGTTCGGGGTCTGGGGTACAAACGCGAGCGCCGACTATTCCCGTGGTGAGACCTCCGTCTCCGTCTTCGTCTCTGGTGTAAGCAAATTCATAGCCTTCACCTGAAACATAGCCGGATACGTCGTCACGAGCTTTTTCACTATCCCAAGTTTGAGGACCGACGTCGCAGTCCATATAAATACCCATGGCGCAATCCAAGAGTTCGTCTTCAGGGTTCATATTGGTGATATTGAACTCAATATAAACGAGGTTTTTAATGAAGTCATAGCTCCACTGATAGCTCAATTGGCGAACACGGATGTTTAGAGGATAGTGTTTATTCCTGCTCTTTGAACCGCCCCAGTGACGCATATCGCTGGTTCCGAAAGGACAATAGTCATAGTAATATGCGATTAGATCCTGTTCAGAAACAGGTGCACCGTCTTCGTCTATTCTTCCATCACCATCATCATCATAGGGTTCGGCAAAGTTGTATGCAGGGAGCAGGTTGTAGGATAGATCCATAAATCCTATGGGGAACCATATTTCTAACATCGCAGGATCATCCAAGATCGCAAATTCATGAGGTAATATCTCATGAAGGAAGCGACCTGAAAAACTATCAAACTCTTCGGGCATTTCACCGGGACGCCACCTGAAGGGGAATGTGAAGCCGGGGCCATCTTCGTCGATGAGACCGTCTCCATCATCGTCAATACCACGCTGTTGGGTTCTGGTGGACATCTTCATCATCTGGTCATATTGGTTGTGCACATCATAAAAATGTGCCAAATCAGATTTTGAACCTATGATGGGGTTGTATGCGGGCAAGAATTCATAGAGGGAAAGGTCTCCGTCGAAGCCAACAGTAACCAAGGTATCGATTACTGCAACCATGTTTTCATTCCAGTCAGGGTGAGCGGAATGGAGCACAGTTTGTTCCGTTGCTGTAGGCGGATAGACTTTCCAATATAGCTTTCTGCCAAAGTCGTCGCGTCTTTGTTTCTTCGCACCAAACCACAAAGCGCCTTGGAATAAATAGTCAATACCTTTGCCTCCAGGATATTCCAAAGAAGGCCATGGGGGTACTGCGTCACTACCGGAGCCAAAAAAGCCATAGTTACTGACTCTCAGCCAAATGTTTCCAACGTCGTGGTAATTTGTGAGGTCAAACTTTTTGTCTCCCATAGAAGGAACTGCCATTGCTGCATAGGCTGAGCCCGCTAAGAGCATCATCAGAACAGCAAGACAGATCGCGAATTTATTAAATCTCATTAAAACACTCCCGGGTTTAATTTAATTTAAATTCAACCGGAACTATAAGCAATACGTCAACGGGTTGACCGCTGCTTTTTCCTGGCTGAAACTTAACTTTTTTAACAGCATCAATGGCAGCTTGATCGAGACCTCCGGCAACCGAGCGTCTAACACGAATGTCTCGAACAGAGCCGTCTTTTAACACTTCCACTTCAAGTATAACTGTCCCTTGAATCTTGTTTCGGAGAGCAAATTCCGGATATACCGGTGAAATGCTCACCATTGGAACCGGTTCATCATCATAGGGTACGAAGTTAACCGGTGTTTCATCATGACCTAAACTTGAGCTGGTAGTGGTGGTATTGATGTTGCCGATTTCCTGAAGGGCGCGTTCATATACTTCAATATCGACGCTTTCTTCACCGAAGTCGTCGCCGATCACCAACGGAATATCAATTTCTAATTCTGTTTCCGGTGGTTCGATCTTCTCGCGCTCTTCCATGGGGATATCCACGAGTTCCATCTGCTGGGCTTTGAAGACCTGCTTGCGAACCTCGATCTTGGGTGTCACCATCATTACAAAAAGCAACATCGTCATCGCCAAAGCTGAAGCTTTACTAAACTGACTATCTGCATAGTCTTTCCAATCTGAATAATTATGCTTCATCTTCGTCTCCTACTTAAATGGCTGTTGCGATTCAAAGGCAACGACCAGGGTTTGAGCGATTTGGAGCTGACGCATAACGTCGCTCATTGCGCCATACTTGGTGTCTCTATCCGTTCTGAAACAGACCACCAATTCCGGGTCATCGGCTTTCTTTCTTATGAGAGTCGTGGAAACAAACACATCGTCATGACTCTCAATACGAGTTGGTATATCATCAATCAAAATAGTCTCATCCCTCATCACATATACTGTAGATGTGTGATTTCTCGGAATGCGTTCGATGCTCTCAGCAATAGGCCAGCGGTCACGCTCGACCCAAAACTTCTTTTCCTGAACAAACACGGTGGAAACCATGAAGAACAGGAGCAACAAAAACGCAATATCAGACATAGAGGAATCTGGAATTTTAACTTCGCGGTCTTTCTTAACTGCAATATTTGCCATCTCTTCCTCTCCTTAATTTGTCGATAAAGATATCTTCTCGATCTTTGCTGCTTTGAGGCGATCGACCACGCGGATCATATTGCTGTAAGCAGCTTCACGGTCTGTGATAATCTTGAAGATCATATCTGGGTTGATTTTTTGTTTTTGCTGAATCAAGACGTCCAATTCTCCGCTTTCATAATTCCGCGGAGTTTCGTTGTTCACCGAAATCAGACCCTCACTTGTGATCTGTAAACGGGTCATCTCTTTCTCGGTGAGCGTCAACACTTGGGCTTGTTGAGAGCTTTCATCGGCTGCCTGAGGGAGGACTATCTTGATTCCTTCTTTCACGTCGAACTTGGTGGTTGACATGAAGAATACGATCAAGAGAAAAGCAATGTCAGACATCGAGGATGTTGGTATCTCGGCTGTGCTTTTCCTTTTGCGTCCTATTTTCATTTTCTTTCTCCCTTAGGCTAATTATAGCATTGCGTCAACGACTTTTTCTGTTGCTTTCTGCATGTCGATCACCAGGGCATCAACCATGGTGACGAAGAGGTTGTTGAAGAATTGAACAGGAATAGCCACAATCAATCCGGCTTCGGTGGTGATAAGAGCAATCTTAATACCGGAAGCAACAATTGTAGCGTCCACTGCACGTGCGGCTGCGATAGCGTCGAATGCGCTGATCATACCAGCAACTGTTCCAAGGAAGCCCAACATCGGGGCTAAGGTGATGGTGGTAGAGAGTTCGAGGAAGCCTTTTTCAAGATAGCTCATCTCGATCATTGCTGCGTTTTCAATAGCTTTTTCAACCGCTTCAATTCCACCATCAGCTTTGAGTATGCCGGCGTGGATGACAGCAGCTACGGGGCCGCGAGTGTTTTTCGCAATCTCCAAAACTTCAGTAAATTTCTTCTCTTTAACGAGAGGAACAATTTTACTTAAAAAATCGTTAAGATTTATTTTGGCATGGATGAGGGAAATGAATTTCCATATCAAGTATGACAATCCATACAGGGCAACCAAAAGAATAGGCCACATTGCCCATCCGCCATCTTGAAACCATTTTACTAAGCCGCTACCAAATACGAGCTCGGCAAACCTTTGCAATAAACCGGCATCATTTGTAGCCTCTACTGCAGTTGTTGCTTCTTCAGCAAATGCCATTCCCGGGATCACCAGGCTAAGCGTTACTAACAGAAGCATAATTTTAGAGAACTTTCTCATTTTATGATTCCTCCTTGGAATAATTTAGAAATTATAGGATACCCCGAAGGTCATGCCTCGGTACTTATCAACGAGTGAGGGGTTTCTGGTCTGTATGCTGTGAGTATATTCCACTTCCGGATATACAAAATCGACCAATGCATCGGCGAGATCAGCTCCGTCTTCATAAGGAGAGCCGGTCTTGGAATACACGCCCATAATGTTTGTTGTTTTAAACAGATTTTCTACGTCAAAGAAAAATCTGAGACTCTTTCTTCCACCCAGATACACACCTTTAGAAAGCCTGAGGTTTGCCTGATGAGTGGGTTTCATACGTTTGCTATTTGTATCCATCATAGATTCGCTAATGATGTTCTGCGGGGTATAAGGCCTGCCGGAAGCTATGCTCCAGTTGATGTTTGCAGAGAAGTCATCAAGCGGCAAAATATAGTTTGTAAAAGGAACAATGAATTCCTCGCCGCGACCGATTCTAAAGGTATAATTGATAGAAGCGTTGTGACGAATATCCCAATCCAAGGGGAATTCACGCAAAGAAGTGTTTTCATCTTGGATCACGGTAGAAGAGTTGTTGCCGTTTGCCCAGGCAAGAGAATATGCTAAACTCCATGTGTTGAAGTTTGACAGCATCTTTTCAAGCTGGACATCTATGCCACGGGTTGAACCATAGTCTTCGGAAATAAAGCGATACCAAGAGACGCTTTCTTCGCCGAGTTTACGTTCTTTCATCGTGCTTACATAGTTATAAAGGTTTTTGAAATATGCCGTCATGTCGATAACATAGTCATCACTGAGCTGGTGAGAAAGACCGACCTCATAGGTAACAGTGATCTGAGGCTCAAGTGAAGGATTGCCGACTGTGACAGAGGTGTCAGAAAGAGTGGCATCATCCGGAGTCTTGGATGTGAAGATATATTGCATCTGAGGCAATTGGTTCTGATAGTTATAGGCAAAACGCAAGACATCACGTTCGGTGATGGGGTGGGATACACCCAAGCGCGGAGATACCATCATCTGGAACCTATCTTTCTTATCAAATTCTCTGGTTCTGAAAGTGCCATCGTCTTGAAGAATCTGATAGTGGCTACCCAAATACCAGAAGTCGAGACGCAGACCTGCGTTCACGATCATGCCTTCCCATTCCATCTTGTCTTGGAGATAGTAAGCAGCTTGCCACGGAGTTGCGGCATATCCATCTCTTTGACCGGAGGCAGCTTTGGCTGCATTATAATAGTCGATGGGTTTATAAACTGGCACCATCTGACTGGTTGTGGAAGGCAAAACTGCATCACTGCCGGTGATGGAAACCAATGCATAAAGCTCATCAGGAACATCCACGGTTCCATCTAAATGGAAACGAAGAGTATCTTCATCAGTGACATTGTAAATTGACTTCAGATAATCCTGTCTTCTGTCTTCATAGATGCTGAGGAAGTTTTGAAGCTGGTTCTTTGAAATGTCATGACGGATGAGTTCCAGACCGGTCTTAGCAAGGTGAGTTTCGTTGATTTGCCATTCAAAATCACCTCTAAAGTTGAGGGTCGTTGTCTCGTCGTCGATGAAATTGGTATAGATCGTGCCAGGTGCATAGAAGCCGGGAATAGAGCGTGGGTCTTCTACGTTCTTAATGCGATACGACCAGTTTTCGGCAGGACGGAATCCGCCATAGTCATGTACGCCGTCATAGTTGTCATCGATTGTTGCATAACCATAATTGCCGACACCAACTTGATCAATATAGTCGTCGCCGGGATTGTTGGGGTCTATAACCATAAACATATAGTTGTTACGATCAATCCCACGAGGGGCAAGCTCAGTAGTCTTGTTATAATAGCTTGCTTTGAGTGTGAGGTGCATATTGGTGTTGAACATATGGTCATATGTGCCGATATACTGCCTCTGGATCACTTCATTATATTGATAGTGTTGCAAAGCATAACGCCAAGCATAGGAGCCACCCGGGCTGAAGGGGGTGTTAAAACTTCTATCTCCACGAACTGCAAAAGTAAGCTTTTGAGCATCAGTGATGTCATACTTTGTTTTGAGGTTCACATTGTAGCTGTTATAGTTGCGATTGCCCAGATCGATGCCCAAGATGCTTGAGCGGCCTTTATAAGGGTTATACACTGGATATTCATAATCCATGAGAGTTCTGCCTTCAAAGGAGTAATCACTATTGGGATCAGTAATATAATAGTCCTTATAGCGACCGTCCAGCCATTCGCCGCCACCATTGAGGTAGAAGGTAAACTTCTCTTTCAACTGCTGCGAGCCAAAGGGGACAACGGGGCCGCCAATGGCAAGCTTAATGACGTCTGAATTACGTCCGCCCGTGAGAATATGGTCAGTATTATATTCGATCTTTCCTGAATAGAAAGGATCGCCGTCCTTGGTGACGATGTTGATAACTCCGGATTGAGCGTTTCCAAATTCGGCAGGGAAACCACCGGTCATCACCTTCATGTCTTTAATAGCATCTGTATCGACTGAAAGAGCACTTCCGCCATCAACGGGGTCTGATACGCTCATGCCGTCAACAGTGAAGTTCACTTCATTGGACCTTCCTCCGCGAATATGCAATTCACCACCGATATTGGTTACACCTGCTTGCATGGAAACAATATCGGTAACGTTTGTAACAGAGGAATCAAGATAGCTATCCATGTCGATCTGATGAGCAGATCCGATACGAGTTTTCTCCACGGCGTCTTGAGTTCCTTGAACCACCACTGCCGCAGTTTCGATTCCACGACGGGACATTTGGGGATCAACCTGAGCAGCTTGTCCCACATTGACACGGATATTTTCATAGGTGACAGTATCGTATCCAACCAAGGAAAATCTAACTGAATAGACTCCCGGTGGAACGTTAATAATAATGAGTTGGCCACGCGCATTTGTTTGACCGCCGGTAACACGTTGATTACCGGACATCACAACAACGTTAACAAATTCAAGAGGACGCCCTTGGGCATCACGAACTCTTGTGGTCACTCTACCTGTAGTCTGCGCATCGAGAAACACGACGCCGACGAGTAACACTATAAGCAGTATCAATGCATTCTTTCGCATCGATAAACCTCCCTTAATCCTGGCTTATTAATTAACATATAAAATTTCACCAAGGTAAAAAATCTCCTCGAAAGAAAACCTTTCACCTCAATAGTCTCGCATATATATCATGCAAGAATACGTCAAGCAGTTTTTTTGCAATACGCTTTTTAGTCAAGACTAATTCTTTGTCTGAACCAATGTTTAGCAAGATATTTATTCTCATTTAAACACAACTCTATCTTTTTCACAAGATAAGATAATCTCACCTAAATATCGGGCTGATACATCATGTTGCAATTTATCTGCCAAATCTTTTGACAATACTAAGATCATCCCCACTCCAAGGTTGAAAGTTTGTTTCATCACTTCGTCGGAAACGTTACCACCTTTTTGGATGACTTTATAAATCTGCGGGATTTGATTGTGATCCAGCGTGATTTGAGCTTGCAGATGATCGGGGATAACGCGGGAAAGATTCCCTGCGATTCCTCCGCCGGTGATGTGGGCAAGAGCGCGCAAGCCGGGGTCTTTGAGATAGGGCATGAGCTCATGCAGATAGCTTTTGTGAACAGCCAACAGCGTTTCGCCGACTGTCTTGTCTCCGCCGGGGAGCATGCTATCCACATCGAGTTTCATGATATCAAAGAGCACCTTTCGGGCAAGCGAAAAACCATTGGTATGAAGCCCGCTTGAAGGCAATGCATAAAGAACATCTCCTTCTTGCATGCTGGCTCTGGGCAAGAGATAATCCTCTTCCACGAGACCGATGATGGTCCCTGCCAGATCAAAATCTCCTTCCTTATATAGTCCAGGCATCTCTGCCATCTCTCCGCCAATGAGAACGCAGTTGTTTTCCTTGCAGGCTTTCACAAAGCCGTCGATGATGGAAGTGATGATATCTACAGACAACTTGCCCACTCCGATATAATCCAAAAAGAACTGAGGGATTGCGCCTTGCACGAGGATATCATTCACGCAATGATTTACGAGATCTTGACCGACGCTGTCAAACTTCCCTGCCATGATTGCAACCATGAGCTTTGTGCCCACTCCGTCTGTGCTTGAGACCAGGATAGGCTTATCCCAAGCCTCTTTGTCCATGCGATAGAGTCCGCCAAAGCTGCCCAATTCGCTGAGCACATTTTTGTTGTAGGTAGTACGAACCCTGTCTTTGATATTCTTCACGGCTTGTTCGCCGGCTGCGATATCAACTCCGGCTTGCTTATAATCCACGGAAGCGGTCTTC
>Ga0172382_10003157_pt1 | contig 26422 bp, 26 predicted proteins | sample Leawel138RmetaG_FD_122245 | JGI IMG/M metagenome (GOLD analysis project Ga0172382, IMG submission 122245) | Leachate microbial communities from a municipal landfill in Southern Ontario, Canada - Leachate well 138R metaG | ecosystem: Engineered > Solid waste > Landfill > Unclassified | place...
CTCCTGCAGACGCGCACGCGCCTCGTCCTCGATCTGACGATCGAGCTCGGCCAGCGCCTCGGCATACTGCGGGTCCTCCGCGATGCGCAGCGTACGCTCATCGAGATAGCGCATGATGGCCTGAGCCAACGCCTCGGTACCGTCGCTTTCCAGCGCCGAGATCACAAACACCGGCCCCTTCCAGCCCAGCCTCTCAACCACCTGACGCATGCGCTCTTCGCGCTCCTCGTCGAGCAACTGATCAGCCTTGTTCAGCACCAGCCAACGATCACGCTGCATCAGCGCCGGACTGAACTTCTCCAGCTCATGCAGGATGATCTCAGCGGCATCGGCCGGATCACTGCCATCCGGCGGCACCATATCGACCAGATGCAGCAGCAGACGGGTGCGCGCGAGGTGCTTGAGGAAGCGAATGCCAAGCCCGGCGCCCTCTGCCGCCCCCTCGATCAATCCGGGAATATCGGCGATCACGAAGCTCTTGTAGCGCCCCACGCTGACCACACCAAGATTCGGCACCAGAGTGGTGAACGGGTAGTCGGCAACCTTCGGCTTGGCCGCGGAAACCGAGCGAATAAAGGTGCTCTTGCCAGCGTTCGGCAGCCCCAGCAGGCCGACATCGGCCAGCACTTTCAGCTCCAGCTTGAGATCACGCGCATCGCCCGGCTTGCCCGGCGTGGTCTGCCGCGGCGCACGATTGGTACTGGATTTGAAACGCGTATTGCCCAGCCCGTGCCAGCCGCCCTGCGCCACCAGCAGACGCTGGCCCGCCTTGGTCAGATCACCCATGATTTCCTGGGTCGCTGCATCGATGACCGTGGTGCCCACCGGCACCGGCAGGATCAGATCCTCGCCCTTCGCACCGGTACAGTCGGTGCTGCCACCCTTCTGCCCGTTCTGCGCATGGAAGCGACGGGTGTAGCGGTAGTCCACCAGCGTATTGAGGTTCTCGTCGGCCTCCAGGTAGATTGAGCCACCATCACCGCCATCGCCGCCGTTGGGGCCACCCTTCTCGATGAACTTCTCACGCCGGAAGCTCATCATGCCGTTGCCGCCGTCGCCGGCCTTTACAAAAATCGATACTTCATCGACGAATTTCATGGGAACGCCTCCCGTCACAGGACGGGCTTAGGAAACAGAAACGTAAGGATCTTGCAAAAACGCCTGAGCCACACAGCCCTTTGCAAGAGCCTCACAGGATACAGAAACAAAAAAGCCCCGTCGCATGACAGGGCTTTTCCAGCAACGCCGCAGTTAGGCTGCGACGACGCTCACGTAGCGACGGCCAAAAGCGCCCTTCACTTCGAATTTGACCACACCTTCGACCTTGGCGAAGAGCGTGTGATCCTTGCCCATGCCAACGCCATAACCGGCGTGGAACTGGGTGCCGCGCTGGCGAACGATGATGTTGCCGGCCTTGATGACCTGGCCACCAAACATCTTCACGCCAAGGCGTTTGCTTTCGGAATCGCGACCGTTGCGGGTACTACCGCCAGCTTTTTTGTGTGCCATGAGTTCAATACTCCTGTAGGGGGATTCAGGCCCGATTAGCCCTGAATACCGGTGATTTTGACCTCAGTAAACCACTGACGGTGGCCCTGACGCTTCATGTGGTGCTTACGACGACGGAACTTGATGATGGTGACCTTGTCATGGCGACCCTGGGCAACCACCTCAGCGGTAACCTTGGCACCATCGACCACCGGAGCGCCGATCTTCACGTCGTCGCCGTTGCCAACCAGCAGAACGCGGTCAAAAGTGACAGCTTCGCCAGTCGGAACTTCGAGTTTTTCAATCTTGAGGTATTCGCCTTCGGCAACTTTGTATTGCTTGCCGCCGGTCACGATAACTGCGTACATCTGTGTATCTCCGTTAATCCTGCTCACCCAGCGCTTTATAGAAGGTATTGGTGGCTGGCATGGCTGCATGGGGCCGGATGAGACGCCCGTGCAATTGCGTAAGGCAGGGAAATGCCCGTGGGGAAAGTTCAGGGTCCGCGATTGTACGCACGCGACAGGGGGGACGCAAGGCCCGGTAGCGCTCGCCTTGACAGTGCCAGAGCCGGCTCATAGCATGCCGCGCAATCTGCGAGGAGTCCCTGATGCAACCCCAGTCTTTCTACCAGGTAGTGGCCGACGATTTTGCCGCTGTCGACGGCATCATTCGCAAGCAACTGACCTCGCGCGTTCCGCTGGTGGAAAAGATCGGGGACTATATCACCTCGGCGGGCGGCAAGCGTCTGCGCCCCCTGCTGGTGCTGCTCAGCGGCAGCGCGCTGGGGCATCAGGGCGATCAGCTGCGTCTGCTGGCGGCGATCATCGAATTCCTGCACACCTCCACGCTGTTGCATGACGACGTGGTCGACATGTCCGGCATGCGTCGCGGCCGCTCGACGGCCAATGCCCTCTGGGGCAATGCGCCGAGCGTACTGGTGGGCGACTTCCTCTATGCCCGCTCGTTCGAAATGATGGTCGAACTCGGCTCGATGCCGGTGATGCGCATCATTTCCCAGGCGACCCGCGTGATCGCCGAAGGCGAAGTGCTGCAACTGTCGAAGGTTCGCGACGCTAGCACCACCGAAGCCATCTACATGGAAGTGATTCGCGGCAAGACGGCGATGCTCTTCGAGGCCTCCACCCATAGTGCCGCTACTCTGGCGGGCGCGACTGCAGAGCAATGCGAAGCGTTGCGCACCTTCGGCGACCTGCTCGGCATCGCCTTCCAGCTGGTCGACGATCTGCTGGACTACCAGGGCGACGCAGAAACCCTGGGCAAGAACGTCGGCGACGACCTGGCTGAAGGCAAACCCACCCTGCCGCTCATCTACACCATGCGCGAAGGCACCGCCGAACAGGCCGAACTGGTTCGTCGGGCAATTCAGAAGGGCGGCGTCGAAGATCTGGAAAGCATCCGCAGCGCGGTCGAAGCCTCGGGTGCACTGGCCTACACCGCACAGCTGGCACGCGATCATGTCGAGCGCGCCATCGGCTGCCTGGAACTCATCCCCGCCAACCACTACCGCGACGCGCTGGTGGAGCTGAGCCGTTTCGCCATCGCCCGCACTCACTAAGCGAGCCACCCTTCGCGCCAATCGGCGCTAGCGAAATCCAATCCCCCTTTTCCAGACCACCGCTTCGCGCGGTGGTCTTTCTGCGCTTGCACTTCCGCAAATAATAATTATTCTCATTAAGAAATTTAACTGGAGGTGCCGTATGACTTACTTGATTGATGCTTGGCTGGATCGGCCACAACCGTACCTGCGCATACTCGACCGGCAAACGGGAACAATCTGCGTGTCGCTGGAAGGCGAAGCTCTGGAGGAACTGCGCGAACAGGGTGATCTGGACCTGCACGAGCTGAGCACCAGCGAGCCCTGCGTGCTCAAGGAACAGGTACGCAACCTGTTCCTGTACAGCTATGCCCGGGCGTTGCGCCCGTAGCGAAGCGAGGCGGCACGGACTGCCGCCTGCGATTCAGAGCACGTCGAGCAGCTCGACGTCGAACACCAGCACGCTGTGCGGCGGGATGCTGCCGACGCCCTGGGCACCGTAGGCCAGCTCGCTGGGTACGTAGAGGCGCCATTTGCTGCCGGCGTTCATCAGTTGCAGGGCCTCGGTCCAACCGGCGATCACGCCACCGACCGGGAATTCGGCCGGCTGGCCACGCTCGTAGGAACTGTCGAACACGCTGCCATCGATCAGGGTGCCATGGTAATGCGTACGCACGTTGTCTTCGCGAGTCGGACGAGCGCCCTCGCCGGTCACAAGCACTTCGTACTGCAGGCCGGACGCCAGCACCGTGACGCCCTCACGCTGGCCATTTTCAGCCAGGAACGCGCGCCCCTCGGCAGCAGCCGCCTCGGCCTTCTGCTGCGCTTCGGCCTGCATGCGCTCGCGAATGACGGCGAAGCTGGCGTTGAGTTCCTGCGGACTGACCTGGCTGGCAGCCCCGGCGAACGCATCGCGAATACCGGCGATCACCGCATCCAGGCTGACCCCCGGCGGCGGGTTGTCGCGCAGCTGATCGCCCAGCTGGCGGCCGATGCCGTAGCTCACGCGGGTTTCGTCGGTAGAGAGGTTGAGTTCGGTCATGCCGAGGCTCCGAAAGGCGAAAAAGGGCCGCTAGCCTAGCACAGCTCGCCATCCTCTCTGCGCCTGCGGCGCGGACGGAGTCAGTGCTTGGTGAGCTTGTCCAGATAGCCCATGACGAAGGCCGAAAGCACGAAGGTCAGATGAATGATCACGTACCACATAAGCTTCTCGCTCTCCAGCTGCTGAGCGTCCATGAACATGCGCAGCAGGTGAATCGACGAAATCGCGACGATGGACGCCGCGACCTTCATCTTCAGCGAGCCGGAATCCATCTTGCCGAGCCAGTCGAGCTTCTCCTTGCCCTCGGCGATATCCAGCTGCGATACAAAGTTCTCGTAGCCGGAGATCATCACCATCACCAGCAGGCCGCCAACCAGCGCCATGTCGATCAGCGAAAGCAGCTTGAGGATCAGTTCGGCTTCGCTGAGCGCGAGGATCGCCGGCAGGATGTGAAATATTTCCTGGAAGAACTTGATGGCCAGCGCCAACAGCGCAAACGCCAGACCGAAATAGATGGGCGCCAGCAGCCAGCGCGCGGCATACATGGTGTTTTCAAGAAAGCGTTCCATGAGGCTCTCACAACCAGGGAGGAAATTCGGCTGGCGAGTATACGCAGCACGAAATGACGGACAAGCCGAGGATGTGCCGCGATATTACGCTGTGGATAACGCCCCGAATGAATCGGCAACGCTCAGGCGCTCACCGCTGCGCAAGCATGACTACCGGCAGGTCACCCCTCCGGCCGCGACTCCCAACCGCCGAGGAAGCGCGCCTGATTGGCATTGACCCGGCGCAGTTCGGCCTGCATGTGCAACTGCCAGATGGCCGGATCCTCGGAGGGGCAATAGCCCTGCCCCTGCAGGTTGCTGGCGATCATCTCCAGCACCGATTCGGCCATGCGCGGCCCGCGGAACGGGCCCTGCACCTTTATCGCCGTAGGCTGCGAATCGGCCAGCCCGGCCGCGCAGAGCAGCGTCCACAATCCATTACCGCCCGCCAGCGGGCGGATCATGCATTCGATACGGGTCACCAGACCCAGGCATTGACGATTCAGGCATAGCGCGTGCGACATGGCGGCGGTCCTCGCGACCTGGCTGCCGCAACGCCGGAGGCCAGCGCTGCCAGGCAACCTGCTTATCCCCACAGACTGTGGATAAGTCTGTGGATGGACGGTGAATGGAGCCTGCCCGGTAGACCCGCCGCCCGCGCTATCGTTCCGCTTGTTAGGCGAAAAGTGCCATCTATTTGCCTTCTTCGTTCGCCACCTTGGCGCCGGCCGAGCGACCCTCTTCAGCCTTGTCGTCATCTTCGAGGCCGATGGCAGCGATATCGCGCAGCCGTTCCACCACGCGCGCATTCACGCTGCCGGACGGAAAGCGCCCCTGCTCGTCCGCCGCACCCACCTGCTCGCCGACCAGCAACGACAGCGCCTCATCGACCTGACGCACCGCGTAGACGTGAAAGCGCTCGCAGCGAACCGCCTCGAGTACCCGCTCGTCGAGCATCAGCGTGGCGACGTTGGCGAAGGGAATGATCACCCCCTGCTCGCCGGTCAGCCCGCGCGCCTCGCACAGGCGGAAGAAGCCCTCGATCTTCTCGTTGACCCCGCCGACCGCCTGCACCTCGCCGAACTGGTTGATCGAGCCGGTGATGGCGAAACACTGTTTGAGCGGCGTGCGCGACAGCGCGGAAATCAGCGCGCAGCACTCGCCCAGCGAGGCGCTGTCGCCGTCGACATAACCATAGGACTGCTCCAGCGCGATGCTCGCCGAGATCTCCAGCGGAAACTCCTGCGCATAGCGGCTGCCCAGATAGCCGGTGAGGATCATCACGCCCTTGGAGTGGATCGGCTGGCCGAGGTTGACCTCGCGCTCGATGTCGACGATGCCCGAGCCGCCCGGATAGACGGTGGCGGAAATCCGCGCCGGCATGCCGAACGCCGAATCACCCACCTCCAGTACCGTCAGCCCGTTGCACTTACCGATGGCCGCGCCTTCGCTGTCGATCAGGATCACGCCGGCGAGAATGTCGTCGAGGATGCGCGCCGATACCCGACCGGTGCGCGTGGCCTTGGCCTTCAGCGCACGTTCGATGTGGCCGACGTCGGTCACTTCGTCCTTGGCCAGCTGACGAATGAAATCAGCCTCGCTGACCAGCTGGAACAGATCGCCGATACGCGCCGACAACCGCCCCTGATGCTCGGCCAGTCGTGCGCTGTAGGTCGCCAGGCGCGCCACCGCGGCAGCGCTCAGCGGCGCCATGCCCTCCTCCGAGGTACGGGTCTTGAGCAGCTGGGCAAATTGCTCGAGGCTGTCCTCGGCCAGCGGAATGTCCTCGTCGAAGTCCACCAGCACCCGGAACATCTCCTGGAAGTCCGGATCCAGGTCCTGCAGCGTGTAGTAGAGCTGGCGCGAGCCGATGATGATGACCTTGACGTTGAGCGGAATCACTTCCGGCGTCAGCGTCACCGTGGCCAGGCGGCCCAGCTCGGCCAGCGGCGACTCCATCTTCAACTTGCGCGATTGCAGTGCGCGCTTGAGCGCCTCCCAGACGAAAGGCTCGCCGAGCAGTTTCTCCGCCTCGAGCATCAGGAAACCGCCGTTGGCGCGGTGCAGCGCCCCCGGGCGCAGCTGCCGGTAGCTGGTGTAGAGCGCGCCCTGATCGGTGTTGTATTCGATGCGACCGAACAGGTTGTCGTAGGTCGGATGCGGCTCGAAGACCACCGGCGCACCGGCATCGAGGCTGTGGCCGACCATCAGGCTCGGGCAGTACTGCTCTTCCAGCAGCACGCGGCTCTGCGCTTCCGGGCGGTTCTCGTCCACCAGCTGCTCGACCACCGTCTTCAGCAGGTTGACCTGCACCGCCTGCAGATAGGCCTCGACCCCGGCATTTTCCGCATACTTCTGCGACAACGGCGCCAGCAGCGGCTGCAACGCCTGGCTGATGGTTTCGTCATTGAGTAGGCGCAGCTGATTGGTCGACTCGCGCTTCCACTGTGGAAGGCTGGCCAGCTCCTCGTTCAGGCGCACTTCCAGCGCGGAGATATCGCTGTGATAGCGCTCGCGTTCGGCCTCCGGCAGCAGCGCGAAATCGGCTTCATCCAGCGCCTTGCCGTCCTTCATCGGGGTGAAGGCGATGTTGCTGGCATCGCGGTACAGCGCGATCTCCTTCTCCAGCGCGAGCTTTTCGATGATGTCCAGCGCCTTGTCGTAGCGCTGGTTGAAGGCGCGATCGATGGCGCTCTTCTTCTGCTGGAAGCTCGGGTGCTCGAACACCGCCGGAAAGGTCGCCAGCAGGTTGTCGATCAGTTGGTTGATGTCGGCGATGAAGGCCGCCGCACTGCCCGGCTCCAGCTTGAGCACGCGCGGTTCGCGCGGTTCGTCGAAATTGTTGATGTACAGCCAGTCGACCGGCGTGTGCAGGCGCTTGCCCTCGGCGCGCAGATAGCGGCGCACGAAGGAGAACCGACCGGTGCCCGGCTCGCCCATGACATAGACGTTGTAGCCGGGGCGCGGCATCGCCACGCCGAATTGCAGCGCCTCGACGGCGCGCTCCTGGCCAAGCACGCCGAGGAACGGCTCCAGCTCGTCGGTGTTGTTGAAGTTGAACTGGCTGGGGTCGAACGGACGGGTCAGCGCATCGGGTGCCAGGCGCAACCCGGCCGCGATAGTTTCAGACATCGGGAATCCTTGAGGATGGCACGCGGGCCACGATTGATGCCGCCATTCTGGCGTCGCCACCGGCACGCCGCAAGGCTGCCGGCTGCGGGGTCAGCGCTCGAGGCCGGGCGGCGTCCGCGACCGCACGAACAGACGAGCCCGAGCGGCGTTGTCACACGCCGACACACTTGGTCGCAGCCGTATGTCCCTGCCGGTTTGATTCAGGTCAACCGCCCGCATCGCTGAAAGGGGCTTGCTAGAGCCTTCCCAAACAAGGAGACCTATCGCGATGCGTCCCTCTCACGCCCTGTTGCTTAGCAGCCTACTTTTTTCCGCCTCGGCGCATGCCGACGAGCTGCGCGAACGCGCCAGCGCCGTCTTCAAGCCGATTCCGGCCAAGGTCACCGAAGTTCGTGGCAAGACCGTCAGCGAGGACCAGGCATTGCTCGGCCACAAGCTGTGGTTCGATCCGCGTCTGTCCAGCAGCCACATCATCAGCTGCAACAGTTGCCACAACCTCAGCATCGGCGGCAGCGACAACGTGCCGACCTCCATCGGCCACGGCTGGCAGAAAGGCCCGCGCAACTCGCCGACCGTGCTCAACGCGGTGTTCAACGCCGCGCAGTTCTGGGACGGACGCGCCAAGGACCTGCAGGAACAGGCCAAGGGCCCGGTGCAAGCCAGCGTCGAGATGAACAGCACGCCCGAGCGCGTGGTCGCCACGCTCAAGAGCATCCCGGAGTATGTCGCCGAGTTCGGCAAGGCCTTCCCCAACGACAAGGAGCCGGTCAGTTTCGACAACATGGCCTACGCGCTGGAGGCCTTCGAGGTCAGCCTGACCACGCCGAACTCGCCGTTCGACCGCTTCCTCAAGGGCGAGGACAAGGCGCTGGACGACCAGCAGAAGAAAGGCCTCGCGCTGTTCATGGACGTCGGCTGCAGCGCCTGCCACAGCGGCGTCAACCTGGGCGGCCAGAGCTACTTCCCGTTCGGCGTGATCAAGAAGCCGGGCGCCGACATCCTGCCGACCGACGACAAAGGCCGCTTCGCCGTCACCAACACCGCCAACGACGAGTACGTGTTCCGCGCCGCGCCACTGCGCAACATCGCCCTGACGCCGCCGTACTTCCACAGCGGCGAGGTCTGGGAACTGGAACAGGCGGTGGCGATCATGGGTGACAGCCAGCTCGGCCGTCAGCTCTCCGAGGATGAGGTCGGTGCGATCACCGCCTTCCTCCACAGCCTCACCGGCGAGCAGCCGCAAGTCGCCTATCCGCTGCTGCCGGCAAGCACTGCCAGCACGCCGAAGCCCGAGTAAGTAGCCTGGCGATCCCGGCGCAGACGCATCGGGATCGCCCTGGGCGCAACGGCACCCCTCGTCCGGCTGGTTGGACAACCCCGGACACCTCTACTAGCCTCGAGCAAGACATGACCAAAGTGAATGTCGCTCATGGCTCTGAAGCATGCCCGATCCGGTGAAGTGATCCATCTGCTGCGCGCAGACCAGCTTCCCGAACTCAAGTCACAAGCCCTCGTCAGTACGCCCGAGCTGGAGGTCATGCGTCTGGTGCTCAACGCCGGGCACGTCGTTCCCAGCCACGCCGTGGCGGGCTCAATCACCATCCATTGCCTGCAAGGCAGCATCGAGGTCCAGGCCGACGGGCGCTGGCAGACGCTGCACGCCAACGACATGGTGTATCTGGCCGGCCAGGCCGAGCATGCCTTACAGGCCATCACCGATACGGTCACGCTGGTGACCATCCTGCGCCTGCCGGCACCGCCCTGATCGCGTCGGCCGCAAACACCGGACTTCCCCCGCCACGTCACTCCACAGAGGAATGCGGCCTTGGAAAGAGCTTTACGGATACTCAGCTTCGTGGTCCTCGCGCTGATGCTGGTTGCCATTCTGTACGCCGGCGGCATCGGTATAACCCACTGGACAGGCATCGGCGTGTGACGGCCGTTGAGGCATCTCCATGAACAAACGACAAACCCGCTCCTTCGCCGTCATCTCCACCGCCATCGCCACGGTGGTCTTCCTCGGCCTTACGGTGGACAGCCACCGGCAGTTTCCCAAGCTGACCAACGCCGAGACGATCACCCCCGAGGTGACGCGCGGCAAGGACGTCTGGCACGCCAAGAACTGCATCAACTGCCACACCCTGTTCGGCGAAGGCGCCTATTACGCGCCGGACCTGACCAAGATTTCCCAGCTGCGCGGCGCGCCCTACCTCACCGCCTTTCTCAAGGATCCGGGCAGGTTCTACGACGAGCAGCGCCACCGCCGGCTGATGCCCAACCAGAACCTCAGCGACGAGGAAATCGCCGCGCTGATCGCCTTCTTCGACTGGGTCGCCAACGTCGATAACCAGGGCTGGCCGCCGCGCCCGATTCTGGTCACCGGCTCATCGATCCCCGGTACCGACCTGACGCTGGCACAGCAGGACGCTTCCGGGCCGGGCAAGACCGATGCCGCGCTGCCACCGGGCGCGCGTCCGATCAGCGGCGCCGAGGATCCGATCGCCAAGGGCGAGGCGCTGTTCCGCACCGCCAGCCCGGCCTGCAATGCCTGCCATTCCATCGCGCCGGGGGTGAACCTGGCCGGGCCGACGCTAGCGGGGCTCGCTTCGCGGGCCGAACAGACGATGGCCTCGGCGGACTACAAAGGCAGCGCCGACAGCGTCGAGGCGTACATCCGCGAGTCCATCGTCTCCCCCAGCACCTATCTGCATCCTGGCGACATGTATTCGGCGGGCGGCACCTCGTTCATGCCGAACACCTACGCCCAGTCGCTCACCGACGAACAGCTCGACCAACTGGTCGCGTACCTCGCGACATTCAAATAACAGCGGCTGCCGCCGCGGGACGACACTTGTAGAGGTCAGGCCATGCGCTACAAATCACAGTCCGTCGCTTATTGGTATTTCGCCGTCGCAATGGTGCTGTTCGGCCTGCAACTGGTGTTCGGCCTGCTCTCGGCGGCGAAATACCTGGGCCCCGATCCGCTGCTGAACCTGCTGCCCTTCGACGTCACCAAGGTGATCCACACCAACCTGCTGATCGTCTGGGTACTCACCGGCTTCATGGGCGCCACCTACTGGATGGTCCCGGATGAGTCGCGCAGCGAGCTGCACAGCACCAAGCTGGCGTACATCCAGCTCGGCCTGTGGGTGGTGATGGGCGTCAGCGCCATCATCGGCTACCTGTTCCGCTTCGGTACCGGCAACAAGCTGCTGGAGCAGCCACTGCCGCACAAGATCGTCATCGTCATCTGCATGCTGATCTTCCTCTACAACATCGGCATGACGATCAAGAAGTCCGGGCGCTTCACCACCACCGAGGGCGTGCTGTTGCTCGGTCTGGCCAGCGCCGCGGTGCTCTACCTGCCGGCCCTGCTGCATTACGAGAACTACACGGTGTCGATCTACTACCGCTGGTGGACCATCCACCTGTGGGTCGAGGGCGTGTGGGAGATGATCCAGGGCGGCTTCCTCGCCTACCTGCTGATCCGCCTGTCCGGCGCCGACCGCGAGGTGATGGAGAAATGGCTGTACGTGATCGTCGGCCTGGTGTTCATCGCCGGCATCCTCGGCACCGCGCACCACTACTACTGGGTCGGCGTACCCGGTTACTGGCTGCCGATTGGCGGCTTCTTCAGCGCGTTGGAGCCGGTGGCGCTGGTCGGCATGGCGATGTACGCCTACTACGCCATGCGCCGCTCGGGCCTGGCGCATCCGAACAAGCTGGCGCTGCACTGGACGCTCGGCAGCGCGGTGTTCACCCTGTTCGGCGCGGGCCTGCTGGGCTTCGCCCACACCTTCCCCAGCGTCAACAAGTGGACCCACGGCACGCTGATCACCGCCATGCACGGCCACGCCGCGTTCTACGGTGCCTACGCGATGATCGTCATGGCGATGATCGTCTACGCCCTGCCGTCGCTGACCCGCGGCCGCGAAGAGGAAGGCGGCACCATCGGCTACTGGGCGTTCTGGCTGCAGCTGGCCGGCATGTTCGGCATGACCCTGTCGTTCGCCACCGCCGGCATCGGTCAGGTCTACCTGGAGCGCATCCTCGGCATGGGCTATCTGGATACGCAGCTGAAGATCCAGATCCACTTCCTCATGCTGGTGGCCACCGCCTCGATCTTCGCCACCGGTGTCGGCCTGTTCATCTATGACTTCTTCCGCCACCCGCGACGGATCGAGGTCGAGACGGACGAGGTGCGGCCAACCAGCGCTCCGGCCCGGCACGTACTGTGACCGACATGAATGTCTCGCCCATGCCGCGCGGCGAACGCCTTCCGTTTGCGGCTGCCGAGCCCTGGTACCAGCCGCATGCCGACGAGGTGCAGGTCTTCGAGCAGTGCCACGCGCGCCAGCTGGCGGTGATGCTCAAAGGGCCGACCGGCTGTGGCAAGACACGCTTCGTCGAGCACATGGCCTGGCGCCTGGGCCGGCCGCTGGTCACCGTGTCCTGTCACGACGACATGACTGCCAGCGACCTGCTCGGGCGCTTCCTGATCGGTGCCGACGGTACGCGCTGGATCGACGGTCCGCTGACCCGCGCGGTGCGCGAGGGCGCCATCTGTTACCTCGACGAAGTGGTCGAAGCCCGCCAGGACACCATCGTCGTGCTGCATCCGCTGACCGATTACCGGCGCATCCTGCCGCTGGACAAGACCGGCGAAACCCTCGAGGCGGCGCCGGGCTTCCAGCTGGTGGTGTCCTACAACCCGGGCTACCAGCGCATGCTCAAGGACTTGAAGCCAAGTACCCGGCAGCGCTTCGTCGCGCTGGAGTTCGACTTCCCCGAAGCCGAGCGCGAAGCCGCCATCGTCGAGCGCGAAGGTGCCATCGACGCGCCCACCGCGCGCGCCCTGGTCAGCCTCGCCGGGCGCCTGCGCGCGCTGCAGGATCGCGGCTTGGCGGAGCTGCCCAGCACCCGCCTGCTGATCGCCACGGCGCGCCTGATCGGCAGCGGCGTCGCGTTGCGCAGCGCCTGCAACGTCGCGCTGATCGCCCCGCTGTCGGACGACCCCGCGCTGGTCGGCGCCATGCGCGAGCTGGTCGACCTGACCTTCGTCTGATGGCCGAAGCCGAAGACGTCGTCACCGACGTTGCCCGCCATGCCACTGTTTACGTTCAGGCGCTCTGGCGCCGGCGGCGCGAATCGGCGGCACCGACACTGCCGCCCCTGACGGACGTCGCCGACCACCTCGACCTGCTGCTGCATGCCAGCCTCGGGCAACGCTTCACGCTGCGCGCGGCGCAGCCGCCGGCGGCACCGACGCTGCTGGAGAAACTGTTCCGCCGCGTCGAGGCGCCCTATCCGCAGCACGCCGTGCCGGCCACCGATGGCCGCACGATCTGGCTGCCGGCGCGCCTGGATGCGGCCGATCCGGCCGGCGCCCGCACGCTGTATCGCACCCTCGCCCTGCAACAGGCCATGCGCGCGCGGCGGGGTGCGGCGGCGCTTGTGCAATGCATCGACTCACCGTTGCAGCGCAGCCTGTTCCTGCTGCTCGAAGCCTGGGCGGCGGATTCGCAACTGATTGCGCAGCTGCCGGGCCTGCACGCCGCCATACAGCAGCAGCGCAGCCAGATGCTGGCCGCGCGTCCACCGCTGGCCCGTTTCAGTGCCGCACGTCAGCCGCTGGAGGCGTTCCTCCGTCGATTGCTGCAGTCGCACAGCGACGCGGCGCCCGACGAACTACCGGCGAATTTCGACAGCCACCAGGCGTTGCAGCTGGCGGCCCGGCTGGCGGCCCGGCTCTATCCGCATGGCGAACCGGCCGCCGCCGCACTGCTGCCGGACCTGTGGACCGGCGAGCTGCGCGCAGCGTCCCGCCTGGATGCGCTCGATGCCACGGCGGCCGCACCGGACCCCGCCGCCGCCCCACCGCGCAGCGCTCGCCTGCCGCGCCGGCCGCAGGTACGCGAGGCCGCCGATGACGAGGACGATGACACGCAGCCGGGCGTCTGGATGGTGCAGCCCTCGCCTCCGCTGGAACACGCCGAGGACCCGCTCGGCATGCAGCGTCCCAGTGATCGCGACGAGACGACCGCGGCCGAGGACTTCGCCGACTCGCTCAGCGAGCTCAACGAGGCGCGACTGGTGGTCAGCCCTGGCAGCCCGAAGGAAGTCCTGCTGTCCGACGACCCACCGGAGCCGCGCGCGCGCTTCAGCGACACGCCGAACGCCACCGCCGCCCTGCGCTACCCGGAGTGGGATTATCGCAGCCGCAGCTACCGCCATCCGGGCGCGCAGGTGCTGCTGTTGCCGGCAGAGCACGGACCACAGCAGTGGATCGAACAGACGCTCGAACGCCATCGCAGCATGCTGGCGACCATCCGCCGCCAGTTCGAGCAGCTCAGCGCCCGGCGTCTGCGTCTGCGCCGCCAGCTGGATGGCGACGAGGTGGATCTGGACGCCTACCTCGACGGCCTCGCCGAGGCCCGCGCCGGCCTGAGCATGCCGCAGGCGCTGTACCAGACGCAGCGACTGCAGCAGCATGACCTGGCGATCATGCTGCTGGTCGATGCCAGCGGCTCCACCGACGGCTGGCTGAGCAATCACCGCCGGGTGATCGACGTCGAGCGCGAGGCGTTGCTGCTGGTGTGCCTGGCGCTCGACGGGCTGGGCGAGCCCTACAGCGTGCAGAGTTTCTCCGGTCAGGGACCGAACGCGGTAACGGTGCGCAGCCTCAAGGCCTTCGGCGAGCGCTACGGCGAAAGCGTCGGCCGGCGCATTGCCGGGCTGGAACCGGAGCACTACACCCGCGCCGGCACCGCCATCCGCCACGCCAGCAGCCTGCTGATGCAGCAGCCGGCGACGCACCGGCTGCTGTTGCTGCTCTCCGATGGCAAGCCCAACGACGTTGACGAATACGAAGGCCGCTATGGCGTCGAGGACCTGCGCCAGTCGATCACCGAGGCATGGTTGCAGGGCATCCGGCCGTTCTGCCTGACCATCGACCGTCAGGCCGCCAGCTACCTGCCGGCCGTGTTCGGCGTGCACCAGTACGCCCTGCTGCCCAAGCCAGAGCTGCTGCCACGCGTGCTGCTGGACTGGCTCAGGCGACTGATCGCCGCCTGAGCGGTGCTAAAACGAAAACGCCCTGCAGGTGCAGGGCGTTCGGTCAGCGCGAATGCGTTCAGGGCTGGTTGCGGTTCTGCTCACGCAGCAGGTCGCGGATCTCGGTGAGCAGCAGCTCCTCCTTGGTCGGCGCCGGCGGCGCTGCAGGCGCTTCGGCCTCCTTGCGACGCAGCGAGTTCATCGCCTTGATCGCGATGAAGATGGCGAAGGCGACAATCAGGAAATCCACCACCGTCTGGATGAACGCACCGTAGCGCAGCAGCACCGCCGGGGTTTCGCCGACCGCCTCCTTGAGCACGATCGCCAAATCGGAGAAATCCACGCCACCGATCAGCAGCCCCAGCGGCGGCATGATCACTCCGTCGACGAACGAAGAAACGATCTTGCCGAACGCGGCCCCGATGATGATACCGACGGCCATGTCGATCACATTGCCGCGCATGGCGAACGCCTTGAATTCGCTGATCAGGCTCATATGAGAAATCCTTAGCTGAGGAAGAAGTGCCAGCATGCGCGCCGCTCCGCGACGGCCGAGGCCCGTCGTAGAGCATAGGCGTTCGGTCGGGAGTCGACCACACCAACCGCGCGTTCGTCGCGCGTCGCCAGCGCCGCGGCAATCGCTTGATCGCCGTCAACCGAGTAACACGGAGGCGCGGCTAAGGTAGCGCTTCCCTGTACATCCCGGAGCAGTTCCATGCACGTTGAACACCACCCCCTGGTCAAGGATTTCCCCGAAAAGCGCGAGCAGCTGCAGAAACTGCGTCAGGAAGATCCGGTTTTCGCCCGCAAGGCCGATGAATACGAAGCGCTGGACAAGCGCATCTGCCGCGTCGAAGACGGCGTCGAAACCCTCGACGATGCCGCACTGAACGCCCTCAAGCAGGAGCGTGTGAACCTCAAAGACGACATCGCCCGCGACCTCAAGCGCGCCGGTGGCAGCTGCTGCGGCGGTTGCTGCGGCTGAAGCCCGGCAGATGGTCAAGAAGCCCGCATTCGCGGGCTTCTTTGTTTCAGCAGTCGGTCAGAACAGCCCGCCGAAGCGGAATCCCGCGCCAACCCAGACGAACGCCACCGCCGTCAGGGTGATCAGCACGATATGCGCCCCCAGCTGCGGCAAACGCTGCGCGTCGAGCTTGGGGATCAGCGCCAGCCGCGCATGCACGCCCAGCGCGGCGGTCAGTCCGAGCAGCACCAGCTTGGCCTGAATCAGCTGCGCCGCCGGCGACGCGCCGAACCACTGCGCATGCGGCAACCACAGGCTGGCCATCCACAAGCCGGTGACGATCTGGATCAGCAGCGCCGGAATGCCGATGCGCTCATAGATCTGCTCGAAGTTGCGTACCGGCTGCGGGTCGCGCTGGCGCAACGCCTTGGGCAACACGCCGAACAGCAGCACCAGATGCCCGCCGACCCAGACGCTGGCGCCCAGCAGGTGCAGAAACAACAGATGACGCATGGCGCTCACTCCCGTTCGATTTGTTTACAGTCTGGCGACTGACGCGCCGCTTGTGGCTGATGGCAATCAAGTCAGTCGTTATCATGCGACTCCATTTGCCCCACGCGGAGTTTCCTCATGGCCAAGGCCAAGCGCATGTATGGCTGCACTGAATGCGGCTCGACCTTCCCCAAGTGGGCTGGCCAGTGCGGCGACTGCGGCGCCTGGAACACGCTGGTGGAAACCATCGTCGAGGCCGCTCCCGCCGCGTCGGGGCGCGCCGGCTGGGCGGGCGAGCAGGCCAATATCAAGACCCTGGCCGAAGTCAGCGTCGAGGAAGTGCCGCGCTTCTCCACCGCTTCCGGCGAGCTGGACCGCGTGCTCGGCGGCGGCCTGGTGGACGGCTCGGTGGTGCTGATCGGCGGTGATCCGGGCATCGGCAAGTCGACCATCCTGTTGCAGACGCTCTGCGCCATCGCCCAGCGCTACCCGGCGCTGTATGTCACCGGCGAGGAATCGCAGCAGCAGGTCGCCATGCGCGCCCGCCGCCTGGACCTGCCGCAGGACAAGCTCAAGGTGATGACCGAGACCTGCATCGAATCGATCATCGCCACCGCGCGGCTGGAGAAGCCCAAGGTGATGGTGATCGACTCGATCCAGACCATCTTCACCGAGCAATTGCAGTCTGCGCCCGGCGGCGTGGCGCAGGTGCGCGAGAGCGCCGCGCTGCTGGTGCGCTACGCCAAGCAGAGCGGCACGGCGATCTTCCTGGTCGGCCACGTGACCAAGGAAGGCGCGCTGGCCGGACCGCGCGTGCTGGAGCACATGGTCGACACGGTGCTGTACTTCGAGGGCGAATCCGACGGCCGCCTGCGCCTGCTGCGCGCGGTGAAGAACCGTTTCGGCGCGGTCAACGAGCTTGGCGTGTTCGGCATGACCGACAAGGGCCTGAAGGAAGTCACCAACCCCTCGGCGATCTTCCTCACCCGGGCGCAGGAGGCGGTGCCGGGCAGCGTGGTCATGGCCACCTGGGAAGGTACCCGGCCGATGCTGGTGGAAGTGCAGGCGCTGGTCGACACCAGCCACCTGGCCAACCCGCGTCGCGTCACCCTAGGCCTCGACCAGAACCGCCTGGCCATGCTGCTGGCCGTGCTGCATCGGCACGGCAGCATCCCGACCTACGACCAGGACGTGTTCATCAATGTGGTCGGCGGGGTGAAGGTGCTGGAAACCGCGGCGGACCTGGCGCTGATGGCCGCGGTGATTTCCAGCCTGCGCAACCGCCCGCTGGATACCGATCTGCTGGTGTTCGGCGAGGTGGGTCTGTCCGGTGAGATCCGCCCGGTGCCGAGCGGTCAGGAACGCCTGAAGGAAGCCGCCAAGCACGGCTTCAAGCGCGCCATCGTGCCCAAGGGCAACGCGCCGAAGGAGGCGCCAGCCGGGCTGCAGATCATCGCGGTGACGCGTCTGGAACAGGCGCTCGACGCGCTGTTCGAGTAACCGCTAGAAACCGCCCAGTGCCGCCAGCTCGCGCTCCAGCAACGTCTCGTCGCCGAGGTTGAGTTCGACCAGTCGGCGCAGGTGGGCGATCGAGTCGAGGTCGATGTGCTGGCAGGCGAAGCCGATCAGCTCGCCCTCCTCGTGGGCCATCGTCACCTCCATGCGCACCTCCGCGTCGCCGGACAGCCGCACCCGCGCCTGAAAAGGTTGCGCGGCGTCGGCGTCCCACTGCTGCGGCCGGCGCACCAGCAGGCCCCGGAGCGACAGATCATGCAGCTCCACCGGCCAGCACCGCTCGCCCTGGCGTAGCTCGGTGGTGGCGTCGAACTCGATGCGCTGGAAGCGCCGACGATCGCTGGGGGAATCAGTCATCAGAAAATCACTCCGCAAAACCTGGAATCACTATAGACAGCCGCGCCGGCGCACGTCGTCACAACCAGCGGCGCACGCGCCGGCAATAGTCGCGGTAAGCATCGCCGAACAGCTCGTTCAGCAGGCGCTCCTCGTGGACGATCACCCCGCGCTGCATGGTGAGGATCAGCAGCGGCAACAGCAGCCACGGCCACAGCGTGCCCCACAGCAACGCGATGCCGGCGTAGATCAGGCTGTCGGCCAGGTAGATCGGATTGCGCGAGAAGCGGAACGGCCCCTCCTCCAGCAGCTTCGCCGGCGTGCCGTATGGATTGACCGTGGTGCGCCGCCAGAGCATCAGTAAACCGGCCCAGAGCATCAGCACCACACCGGCGTCGATCAGCCCCCAGCCGAGGTAGTGCGTCCACAGCGTCTGCGGCAGCCCGAGCGGCAGCAACCCGTCGAGCGCCCATGCGGCGGCGAGGAACAGCAGATAGATCAGCGGAGGTGGCAGCAGGACGCCGTTGGCACGTTTGAACATGGAAGGCTCCGAGGCGGGCGGTTCGCTGCAGTCTACGCGGTTCGCCGGGGCGCCGCTGCGCGGCGCCTGATGCCTAGCGCGGGGCGACGCTCAGCGCATACCGGATCAGCGCCGCCGTGCCGTCGATGTTCAGCTTGCGGCGGATGCTCAGCCGGTGGGTTTCCACGGTGCGCACGCTGATCGCCAGTTCACGCGCCATCGCCTTGCTGTCCAGGCCGCGGGCAAGCATCTGCAGGATCTGCTCCTCGCGCGGGGTGAGGTTGTGCGCGGCGGCGTCCTGCCGCTGTTCGGCCAGTCGACGGGTGATCTCCGCGCTGTAGAAGGTGCCGCCGGCGGCAACCGCTTCGATCGCGGCAATGATCTCGCGCGCGGAGGAATCCTTGAGAACGTAGCCGCGCGCACCGGCATGGATCGAACTGCGCACGTATTCGAGGTTGTCGTACATGCTCAGCATCAGCACCTGCAGCCGCGGGTACAGCTGGCACAGGCGTCGGGTCAGCTCCAGGCCGTTGGTGTCCTTCAGGCCGATGTCCAGCAGCAGCAGGTCCGGTTGTACCTGTTCGAGCAGTTCGAGCGCCGCGGCGCCGCTGTCCGCCTCGCCGACCACCTCGATCTGCGGCATCACGGCCAGCAGCGCGCGAATGCCGTCGCGCACCAGCGTGTGGTCATCGACGAGGGCTATGCGGATCGGGGTGCCGGAATTCATGGGCGACTCTTCTGGCAGGCGGTGGCTCGCGGCTCAGCTCGCCGAGACTGGCAATACTACATGCATCGCGCTGCCCTCAGAGCTGGACGAAAGACTGAGTTGTCCGCCGAGGTGCTCGATCCGCTCGCGGATGTTGCGCAGGCCGATGCCGCCGGGCATACGCTCGATGGTGCGCGGGTCGAAGCCGATGCCGTCGTCGCGCACCTGCAGCTGCACGCCATCGACGCTCGGCGCAAGGTCGATCTGAACCAGGCTGGCGCGGGCATGCCGTTCGATATTGGTCAGCGCTTCCTGGACAATGCGAAACAGCGCCACCGCCACCGCGTCGGGCAACGGCGCATCGCCCAGCTGCTGGCGGCAGACCACCGTCAATCCGCACCGCTGCTCGAATTCCGTGGCCAACTGGCCGATGGCCGCCGACAGCCCGAGGGTGTCGAGCAGCGACGGACGCAGATCGTGGGAGATGCGCCGCACCTCGCCGATGGCGCCGCCGAGCCGTTCGATGGCCTGTTCGAGACTGTCTAGCCCGCCGCTGGCGCCGCGCTGCAGCTGATGGGCGGCCAGCTCGAACTGGAACTTGATCGACACCAGCAGCTGGCTGATGCCGTCGTGCAGCTCGCGCGACACCCGCGAGCGCTCGTCCTCCTGCAGGCTGAGCAGGCGCTGGTTGAGGGCCTGCAGCTTGCGGTCGGCCAGACGGTGCTCCTTGATGCTCAGCATCAGGCTGCCGATGAACACCACCAGCACCACGATCAGCGTGACCCCGGTGATGGCGATCATCGTCGCGCGGATACCGCTGGCTACCTCCGAGCGCACCTGCCGGGTGGCCCGCTCGATGTCTTCCAGATAGATGCCGGTGCCGACCATCCAGCCCCAGCCGTCAAGCATGGTCACGTAGGCCAGCTTGTCGGTTTCCTGTCCGCTCGATGGCTTGCGCCAGGAGTAGCGCTGGAAGCCGTCGCCGCTCATGGCGCTCTTGAGCAGCGCCTGGATCACCGGCAGGCCGTGGATGTCGGTCATGTGCCAGAGATCACGGCCGACCAGTTCCGCCTGGCGCGGATGCATCAGGTTGCGGCCGCGGTCGTCGTAGACGAACAGGTAGCCATCCTCGCCGAAACTGATCTTGCCCAGCACATCCAGCGCCTGCTTCTGCGCCGCGGCGTCGCCGCGCCCGCCATCGTGCAGCGGTGCGATCACGCTCAGCGCCATCGCCACGTAGTTCTTCAGCTCGGCCTGCTTGCTGGACAGGATGGCGCTCTCGATCAGCTGTACCTGCTGCTCGCCGAGCCGCTGGTTCTGCAGCAGCACCAGCGCGCAGATGATCGCCACTGCCAGCAACAGCGGCAGGATGCCGAGGGCAACGATCTTGTGCTTGAGCTGCATGGAACGTCTCGCGAATCGGAATGCGCGGATGCGCTGGGTCGGGGGCTCGCGACGCGCCTACGTAAATCTACGTAGCCACGCTGAGTAGTACTGCGAATACCGGCGATTGCAGGTTGTGGCGATAGTAGCAAGGCTCGCCCGAGGCGCGCGCATTCACCATGCCCAATAACAATGACGCCGCAGACCCTACAGTCGACGGCGGGAGATCTTCTTATGAACCGATTGGTCAGCCAGCTCGCCTGGTTCGCCCTCGCAGTGCTGGGCGCCGTCGCCCTCGGTGTCGTCGCCCTGCGCCGCGGCGAAGCCATCAACGCACTCTGGATCGTGGTCGCCGCCGTGGCGATCTATCTGGTCGCCTACCGCTACTACAGCCTGTTCATCGCCACCAAGGTGATGCAGCTCGACCCCACCCGCGCCACCCCCGCCGTGCTCAACAACGATGGTCTGGACTTCGTGCCGACCAACAAGCACGTGCTGTTCGGCCACCACTTCGCCGCCATCGCCGGCGCCGGCCCGCTGGTCGGCCCGGTACTCGCCGCGCAGATGGGCTACCTGCCCGGCACGCTCTGGCTGATCGCCGGCGTGGTGCTGGCCGGTGCGGTGCAGGACTTCATGGTTCTGTTCCTCTCCACGCGCCGCAACGCCCGCTCGCTGGGCGACATGGTGCGCGAGGAGATGGGGCGCATCCCCGGTACCATCGCGCTGTTCGGCTGCTTCCTGATCATGATCATCATCCTCGCGGTGCTCGCGCTGATCGTGGTGAAGGCGCTGGCGCACAGCCCGTGGGGCATGTTCACGGTGATGGCGACCATCCCGATCGCCATGTTCATGGGCGTGTACATGCGCTACCTGCGTCCGGGCCGCATCGGCGAGATTTCCATCATCGGCGTGGCGCTGCTGCTCGGCTCGATCTGGCTCGGCGGGGAGATTTCCACCGATCCGTACTGGGCTGGCGCGTTCACCTTCACCGGCGAGCAGATCACCTGGATGCTGGTCGGCTACGGCTTCGTCGCCGCGGTACTGCCAGTGTGGCTGATCCTCGCGCCGCGTGACTACCTGTCGACCTTCCTCAAGATCGGCACCATCGCCGCGCTGGCCGTCGGCATCCTGATCCTCGCCCCCGAGCTGAAGATGCCGGCGCTGACCCAGTTCACCGACGGCACCGGCCCGGTGTGGAAGGGCGCACTGTTCCCGTTCCTGTTCATCACCATCGCCTGCGGCGCGGTCTCCGGCTTCCACGCGCTGATCAGCTCGGGCACCACGCCCAAGCTGCTGGCCAACGAAACCCATGCTCGCTACATCGGTTACGGCGGCATGCTGATGGAGTCGATGGTCGCCATCATGGCCATGGTCGCCGCCTCGGTGATCGAGCCGGGTGTGTACTTCGCCATGAACAGCCCGCCGGCAGTGGTCGGTGCCGACGTCGCCAGCGTGGCCGCAGCGGTCAGCAACTGGGGCTTCGCCATCACCCCAGAAGCGCTGGAAGGCGTCGCCCGCGACATCGGCGAGAGCAGCATCCTCAACCGCGCCGGCGGCGCGCCGACGCTCGCCGTGGGTATCGCGCAGATCCTCCACCAGGTGCTGCCGGGCGAGAACACCGTGGCGTTCTGGTACCACTTCGCGATCCTGTTCGAGGCGCTGTTCATCCTCACCGCGGTGGACGCCGGCACCCGTGCCGGGCGCTTCATGCTGCAGGACCTGCTCGGTAACTTCATCCCGGCGCTCAAGCGCACCGACTCCTGGGGCGCCAACGTGGTCGCCACCGCCGGCTGCGTGGCGCTGTGGGGCTACCTGCTGTACCAGGGCGTGATCGACCCGCTGGGCGGCATCAACACCCTGTGGCCGCTGTTCGGCATCTCCAACCAGATGCTCGCCGGCATCGCGCTGATGCTCTGCACCGTGGTGCTGATCAAGATGAAGCGCCAGCAGTACGTCTGGGTCACCCTGCTGCCGGCCCTGTGGCTGCTGATCTGCACCACCGTCGCCAGCCTGATCAAGCTGTTCGACGCCAACCCGGCGGTGGGCTTCCTCGCCCTGGCCGACAAGTACCGCACCGCGCTCGACGCCGGTCAGGTACTGGCGCCGGCCAAGGACCTCGGGCAGATGCAGAACGTGATCATGAACGCCTACACCAACGCCGGTCTGACCGTACTGTTCCTGGTGGTGGTGTTCAGTATCCTGTTCTACGCGTTGAAGGTCGGCCGCGCCGCCTGGATTCGCAGCGAGCGCACGGACAAGGAAATGCCCTTCGAGGGCATGCCCAGCGCCTGACCCCAGCCGTGCCGGGTGCCGCGAGGCGCCCGGCCTTCATTGCAAGAGGAGCACCGCCGTGTTCAACGACCTCAGCCGCATGGGCAAGTACCTCGGCCAGGCCGCGCGCATGCTGGTCGGCATGCCCGACTACGACACCTACCTCGAGCACATGCGCAGCACCCACCCGGACCAGCCGGTGATGAGCTACGAGGCGTTCTTCCGCGAGCGCCAGGATGCTCGTTATGGCGGTGGCAAAGGGCGGCCGATCCGCTGCTGTTGACCTGGGGTAGGGTGGACATCCGCGTAGCGTTGTCCACCATTAGCCACAGAGTAGCGGTGGACAAGCCTGCGGCGTTGTCCACCCTACGGCAGATGCCCGTCCCGCCATTGACTCCCCGCGCCACGCCTTGCCGTGGCGCGTTTCGTTGCGAGGAGCGCCTTCATGTCGCAAGCCCCCATCCCGGTCACCGTGCTGACCGGCTTTCTCGGCGCCGGCAAGACCACCCTGCTCAGGCACATGCTGCAGGCCGAGCATGGCCTGAAGCTGGCGGTGATCGAGAACGAGTTCAGCGAGACGCCCATCGACGGTCAGCTGCTCGGCAGTGAGCCCGTCGAGCTGCTGACCCTGGCCAACGGCTGCGTCTGCTGCTCGATCCATGTCGAGCTGGAGAAGGCGCTGTATCTGCTGCTGGACAAGCTGGACAGCGGCGAGCTGGCCTTCGAACGCCTGGTCATCGAATGTACCGGGCTGGCCGATCCGGCGCCGGTGGCGCAGACCTTCTTCGCCGGCGATGAGCTGTGCGAGCGCTACGTGCTCGACGGCATCATCACCCTGGTCGACGCGGCCAATGCCGAGCGCCATCTGCAGGAATCCATCGCCCAGGCGCAGGTCGGTTTTGCCGACCGCATTCTGCTGAGCAAAACCGATCTGGTCGAAGCGCCGGCGGTCGAGGCGCTGAGCCAGCGCCTGCAGCGGATCAACCGCCGCGCGCCGATCCATATCGTCGAGCATGGGCGCATCGAGCTGGCCGAACTGCTCGATATCCGCGGCTTCAACCTCAACGCCGACATCGCCCCGGCGCCGGCTCTGCGGCCATTGCTGCCGGCGACCAGCAAGGACCGCATCGCCACGCTGGTACTGCACAGCGGGCGTCCGCTGGACATGCAGCGCCTGAGCGCCTTCATGGAAGACCTGCTGGAGCGCCACGGCAATTCGCTGCTGCGCTACAAGGGTGTGCTGGAGGTGGCCGGCGAGCCGCGCCGACTGGTGTTTCAGGGCGTGCTAAGGCTGTACGGCTTCGACTGGGACGCCGAATGGGCCGAAGGCGAGGCGCGGCGCAGCGTGCTGGTGTTCATCGGCGACAACCTGCCGGAAGCCGAGATCCGCGCCGGCTTCGCCGCAGTACAGGCGTAGGGTGGACAACGGCGCAGCCTTGTCCACCGTTCTGCGCTACGGATGGCTGGCCGGCGGGTGGCGCGAACCGGGCCAAGCCGCACGCAGCTAGCCCGCCCTGCGCACTGCCGGCCTGATTCCGAGGCATTTCCTGCAGACAAAAAGAAACCCGGCCGAGGCCGGGTTTCTTCATTGCAGCGCGCGAATCTTACTTGCCGTACACCGGCAGCTTGGCGCAGACGGCCTGGACCTTGGCGCGCACCGCGTCGACCACGGACTCGTCGCCCATGTTGTCGAGGATGTCGCAGATCCAGCCAGCCAGTTCACGGCACTCGGCTTCCTTGAAGCCACGGGTGGTGACCGCCGGGGTGCCGATGCGCAGACCGGAAGTGACGAACGGCGAACGCGGGTCGTTCGGCACGCTGTTCTTGTTCACGGTGATGAAGGCGCGGCCCAGAGCGGCATCCGCGTCCTTGCCGGTGATGTCCTGCTTGATCAGCGAGAGCAGGAACAGGTGGTTCTGCGTGCCGCCGGACACCACGTCGAAACCGCGCTGGATGAACACTTCGGCCATGGCCTGGGCGTTCTTCACCACTTGCTGCTGGTATTCCTTGAACTCGGGCTGCAGGGCTTCCTTGAAGCACACCGCCTTGGCGGCGATGACGTGCTCCAGCGGGCCACCCTGGGCACCCGGGAAGACTGCGGAGTTGAGCTTCTTCTCGATCTCCTCGTTCTTCTTCGCCAGGATCAGGCCGCCGCGCGGGCCGCGCAGGGTCTTGTGGGTGGTGGTGGTGACCACGTCAGCGAACGGCACCGGGTTCGGGTAGACGCCAGCGGCGACCAGACCGGCCACGTGGGCCATGTCGACGAACAGGTAGGCACCGACCTTGTCGGCGATTTCGCGGAAACGCGGGAAGTCGAGTTTCTGCGAGTAGGCGGAGAAGCCGGCAACGATCATCTTCGGCTTGTGCTCAACGGCCAGACGCTCGACTTCGTCATAGTCGATCAGGCCCTGGTCGTTGATGCCGTACTGCACGGCGTTGTACAGCTTGCCGGAGGACGACACGGACGCGCCGTGGGTCAGGTGGCCGCCGTGGGCCAGGCTCATGCCGAGGATGGTGTCGCCCGCGCTGAGCAGCGCCAGGTAGACAGCAGCGTTGGCCTGGGAACCGGCGTGCGGCTGGACGTTGGCGTAGTCGGCGCCGAACAGCTCTTTGGCGCGGTCGATGGCCAGCTGCTCGACCACGTCGACGTGCTCGCAACCGCCGTAGTAGCGCTTGCCCGGGTAGCCTTCGGCGTACTTGTTGGTCAGCACCGAACCCTGGGCTTCCATCACCGCCGGGCTGGTGTAGTTCTCCGAGGCGATCAGCTCGATGTGGTCTTCCTGACGCTGGGCTTCCTGCTGCATGGCAGCGAAGAGTTCGGCGTCGAAGCGTTCGATGGTCAAGTCACGGCTGAACATGGCAGTCCTCTGAAGTCAGCTGGCGGTAAAAATAGAGCGGCGGATTCTACCCCAATCCGCCGTGCGACGGGTATGAGCGCCGGTCATGCACAAGATGAGCGCGGCTGCCGCAAGGCGCCGCCCCGGCCGGGCGCCGCGGTTTGCCCTGCCCGGTGCATTCGGGTAGCGTTGCGCCCTTTAAGCGCGCCCCGGCTACGCGGCTTCGCGCAGCGGGTTCGAGTCTCTTCATCACCGTCACGGGCATCGTTTTCATGGCTCAATACGTCTACACCATGCACCGGCTGAGCAAGGTCGTTCCGCCGAAGCGTGAGATCCTCAAGAACATTTCCCTGTCGTTCTTCCCGGGCGCCAAGATCGGCGTGCTCGGCCTGAACGGCGCCGGTAAGTCCACCCTGCTGCGCATCATGGCCGGCGTCGACACCGAGTTCGACGGCGAAGCTCGCGCCATGCCGGGCATCAATGTCGGCTACCTGCCGCAGGAGCCGCAGCTCGACCCCGAGAAGACCGTGCGCGAGATCGTCGAGGAAGCGGTCAGCGTGATCAAGGACGCCCAGGC